>OFRZ01001312.1_pt1 | contig 16214 bp, 14 predicted proteins | sample 1543181 | NCBI WGS metagenome assembly OFRZ01 (sample SAMN04209245, study PRJEB22552) | human gut metagenome | biome: gut; material: feces | host: Homo sapiens | place: USA: Oklahoma | reverse complement strand
GAAACTCTCCCGGAAAATACGTTGCTGCGGTAAGTTGGCGGGCGACCAATGGTCGCCCCTACATACGCAATAAGGCAGGAATGCAATTTTTTTGACAGTTTGAATCCGCCCCTACGGCGTTTACTCCTCCGGGTAGGCGCCGGCGGAAATTTCCACGGTTTCCTCCTCCGAAGCGGCTTCGGCGCCGGCCTTGGCGGCAGTGATAAGCCCTGTCACCTCGCCGGACGGCTTTTGCAGTAAATATGCCCCCACGGCCTTAGCCTTGTAGACCAGCAGCACACAGTAGGTGTCATGGTCGCCCGTAGAGAGCTGCGGGCAGAGCACAGTCCACTTTTCCACGGTCTTGCCCTTGTAATCGGCCAGGTCAAGGCCGCTTTCCTGCACGATCTGGTTGAAGGCGGCAAAGCTGTCATCCCACTTTTTGGGGATCTTCACTTTGTCCACCGCCGCACTGGCCAGGTCGGTGTCAAAGCCGTAGCCGGTAAAATAAGTCCCGATGTCCTGCGTGGTCTCGATGCCCGGCACCGCCGCGGCGGACGCCGTGACTGCCCCACCGGAAAAATGTACCGCCGCGGCCACCGTGCCGCACAGGCAGACGGCGCACAGAGCCAGCGCGCCCGCCTGCCGCAGACCGGGTTTTGTAACGGTAAATAAAAACATAAGCGCAGCCCCCTCACACATTGTCAATGCAATGTATGCGGGGGCTGCGCGTTTTATGTGTTCAGTGCGCGGCGGGTGGCGGGCGCATATTGAATGCGCCCCTACGACGAAACGCGGCATCCTGTCCGTAGGGGCGGATTCTATATCCGCCCGCAATGGCAACGGCCATGCGTATTACTTATACTGCTGTTTCGGCGCGTACCACTGGAAAATGACCGCGTCGTTCTCGGCCTCGAGCTTCCGGGTGTCATGCTCGGGCAGGGCGGTCCACATGACCATCATGGCACCCAGGCGCGCGCAGAGACGCACGGCCCAGTTGCGCTTTTCGGGGCACCAGGCGATAAAATCAGGCCGCCCCAAAAAGTTGCCCAGGCAGTGGGAGAACACGAACGCGGGCACGGGATGCGCACCGGTTTTGCGGTAGCTCCGGTAGCTGTCGGCCAGCTGACCGCGCAGCAGACCGGGGGCCTGCCGCCGCACGATGCCCACAACGCGGGGGTCGAAGCTCTCGATGCAGTAGGGGCCGGGGTAGGCTTTCAGCTCGGCAATCGTTGCGCGGCAAAGCTCCTCCAGATAGGTATGCTTGTACTCGCTGCGGCTCTTGATCTCGACGATCAGCGGCGTGTCGGGGTTGGCCTCGGCGACGGTGCGCAGCATATCGGCAAACAGAGGCGGGTGCTCGTCGCTGCCGGCCAGCGGCTGGGCCGAGAACTCCGCCCAAGGCATATCGTGCACAAAGCCCTTGGCCGGGGTCATACGATCCAGCGTATCATCGTGGAAAACCACAAGCCGCCGGTCCGCGGTAAACTGTACATCCAGCTCAATGCCGTAGCCGTTTTTGGCTGCCGCGGCAAAGGCGGGCAGGCTGTTCTCCGGCGGGCGCTGATCCTTGCCGAAGAACCCGCGGTGTGCGCAGTTGCGGCCCAGAAACGGCGCACGCAGGGCGTCCCGCCGCTTGCCCGGCCAGACGGCGAACAGCGTCAGAACCACCAGAAGTAAGACAATGCAAAGCAGAATTTTCATAATCGCTCACGCTCCTGCCGTCATTGTACCGCGTACAGCGGCAAATTGCAACAGGTTTTGCAAAAAGGATGCCTTTCCTTAAAGTTACATGGCAGGACCCGGATATAAGCAAACATTTTTATAAAAATTTTATTTTTTTTCACAATTCTTCCACTCTTGCATTGTATTGTGGTAATATAGACGTATAAGGAGGGCATTCCTATGGCTAAAATTCTGATCGTGGATGATGAGCCGCGCATCCGGGACCTCATCCGCGAGCATCTGCAATATGCGGGCTTTACCTGTGAGGAGGCCGGCGACGGCACCGCCGCGCTGAGCGTGCTGAGCCAGGGCGGCATTGATCTGGTAATTCTGGACATTATGATGCCGTTTATGGACGGCATGACCTGCCTGCGGGAGATGCGCACCCGCAAGATCATGACCCCCGTGATCATGCTGACCGCCCGCAGTGAGGAATACGACAAGCTGACCGGGCTGGAGAGCGGCGCCGATGACTATGTCGTCAAGCCGTTCTCCCCGCGGGAGCTGGTCGCCCGTGTCAAGGCCGTGCTGGCCCGCACGATGCCCAAGCCCGCCGAGGCCACCGGGAGCTATACCTTCGGCGATTTGTCCATCGACACGGCCAGCCACAGCGTAAAGGTGGCCGGGCAGGAGGCGTCGTTGACCCCGAAGGAGTTTGATCTGCTGGTTTTTCTGGTCAGCAACAAGGGCATTGCGCTGAGCCGCGAAAAGATCCTGCAAAAGGTCTGGAACTATGACTATTACGGCGAGGACCGCACCGTCGATACCCACGTCAAGATGCTGCGCGGCCATCTGGGTGCCTGCCGTAAGATGATCGTGACCGTGTGGGGCATCGGGTACAAGTTTGACCCGGACGCTGTATGAAAAAGGACGAAATAAAGCAAAAGCGCCCCTTTGCGCCCGGCATCCAATGGCAGCTGATGCTCTTTATCGGCGGCATCACGCTCTTTACGCTGCTGCTGGTGTGGGGGATCATCACCTACGCGCTGGAGCCGCAGTACAACCGCAATATTCGCGCCAAGCTGGACAGCAAGGCCGCCGCCATCACGGCGCTGATCGACCAGTCGGACGCGGAAATTTCAAGCCGCACCTATCAGGGGCTCTATCTGAACGATGAATTCTGGAGCGGCGTGAGCCAGACGTTCCGGGACAAAAAAATCAACGTTGACGGCAACTGCGTGGATTTCTCCGATTCAACGCTGCGCTGCCTGAAAGCCTACGAGAGCATGTACCCCTGCCTGCTGCATGAGAGCACCGGCGCGTTCGGCGGGGAGTTCGGCTACAATCTGGACACCCGCATTGCCATTCAGCTGCGGCAAAAGCTGTTTCAGGACGGCTCACTGTACCAGATCGTAAAGATTGGCTCCTCGATGCAGATGTGCGTCGGGCGGCTCTCCGCCGACGGGCAGTACGGGGTTATTGTCTCGGCAAGTCTGGCGCAGATCACGACGGCCGCCGAGGTGCTGCGCGCAATCCTTGGGCCTGTCGCGTTGATTCTGCTGGTGCTGGACCTGCTGCTGGCGATACTTTTCAGCCGCTGGTTCACGAACCCGATCCGCAAGCTGTCCAACGGCGCGCAGGAGATCGCCTCCGGCAACTACGATGTGCAGATCAAGGTTGAACGCCGCGATGAGATCGGACGTCTGGCCGAGGATTTCAACCACATGGCCGCCGAGGTCAAGCGCAGCGCCCAGCTCGAAAAGGACATTCTGGCGAATGTCAGCCACGACCTGCGCACCCCGCTGACCCTGATAAAGGGCTACGCCGAGACCGTGCGTGACCTGACCGGCAGCGACGACGCCAAGCGTACCGAGCAGTGCAACATCATTGTCGATGAGACGAACCGACTTTCCACACTCGTCAACAGCGTGATGGAGCTGAGTAAAGTGCAGAGCGGTGCGGAAAGGCCGAATCTTGTTGACTTTGACATGAGCGACCTCTGCTTTGAGGTCGCGGGCCGCTACGACGCGCTGTGCGACAAAAATCACTGGCAGCTTGATTTGCAGGCCAACGAGCCCTGCCCGGTCAGCGCCGACCCGGCCATGATGGAGCGGGTCATGCACAACCTGCTGGGCAATGCGTTCCACCACATCGGTGCGGACGGTGTCGTTGTGCTGCGGGCCATCCCGCAGGAGAAGGGCTGCCGCATTGAAATCGAGGATCACGGCCCCGGCATCCCGCCGGAGGATCTGCCTTACATTTTTGACCGCTACTATCGTGCGCGGCAGGACAGCGGGCGTACCGGCACCGGCTTGGGCCTGTCCATCACGAAGGCAATTTTACAGCAGCACGGCTTCGCCTTCGGCGTTGACAGCGCCGTTGGCCGCGGCTCGACCTTCTGGTTCGAGATGAAGGATACGCGGAAATAGCAGCCCTGCTGCCGCGTAGGGGCCGGGCATGCCCGGCCCGCAGCCTTCCCGCAAGTGCCCGTTTACCGTACACGTCAGGGCCGGACATGTCCGGTCCCTACAAACCTACCTAAAGGGAGTACGCTATGGAAAATCTGAACACACAAATGGACGACCAGCTGAAAAACCGCGTAGCGGAGCTGAACCGCGCCAACGACGAAAACCGCGACGGCAGGCTGGACGCCGCCGACCTGAAGGCGCAGCTCAACCGCATTGAGGCCCAGCTGGAATTACAGGATCAGCAGAACCGCGGCATCATCGCCAACCAGCGCAAGCGCATGGTGCTGAGCGTCGTGCTCTGCGTGATCATTCTGGCGGCGCTGGCGTTCTTCAGCTGGCGGATGAACGAGGCCTACGTCAACGTTATGGACGCCTGCAACCGCGTGAACGATCTGGCCGACACCGTCCAGACCAGTCTGGACACACTGGATCAGGCCCAGCTGGACAGCATGATGCAGGATCTGCCGGAAATCACCGCACAGCTGAAAAAGGTCGATGTTGACGCCCTGAACAAGGTCCTGACCGAGCTTCCCGCCCTGATGGACACCGTCAACAGCCTGCAGACCCAGGTACAGAACATCTCGAACTGGTTCAGCAGCTTAGGGTCGGTGTTTGGACGGTAAATTAAAAAAAGAAAGCCTTCCCCCTTGGGGGAAGGTGCCCGAGGCTCTGACCGAGGGCGGATGAGGGGCAGCCTTCCGGCTGCGGCCCGGTTACGGGTTGCAGCGGAAGGCTGCCCCTCATCCGTCCGCTGCGCGGACAGCTTCCCCCGCGGGGGAAGCCTTTTGGGTTGCGGCCTTATGGTAATACGCCCACCGCGGCGAGCCATCCTCAGTGTAGATCCGCCCGCACCTCACAAACCCGCTCTTTTCCAGCGCGCGCTGCATGTAGACGTTATCAGCGTGGGTGTCGGCACGCACAGGCAGGCCCTGCCGCAGGCACCAGTCAATACAGAACTGCCCGATGCCGCGCACCTGTCCTGCCGACGCCATCCGGTGGATCGTTGCGTAGGGCAGGTCCTCTGGCCAGGCACCGTCCTCCATGATGCGATAGGTCGGCTCGTCGCCGGGGATCAGGCAGAACACGGCCTGTATGGTCCCCTCCCCCATCACCACATAGCAGACGCCGCGCTCGATCTCGGCGGCCAGGCGCGCCGCGCTGGGGTAGCTGTCCGGCCACTGGTGCGGGTTGCCATGGGTGCGCATGAACGCCCGCGCGTTGTCAAAAATCTGCAAAAGCGTCGGCAGGTCCGCCGCCGCGGCCCTGCGTACTGTCAGCTTCATAACCATCCTCTCCCTTTGGTAAAAAAGTATACCACAACCGCCGCGGGCGGGCAATACGCCCTTGCATCTCCACCGATGTTGTGGTACACTATAGCTGCAAAAAGTTAGACAAGTCAAACTTTCAAAGTGAAAGAGGATTGTAGATATGACACTGGCGGATTTGAAAATCGGGCAGGATGCTGTACTGCGTACCATCGGCGGCCAGGGCGAGCTGCGCCACCACCTGCTGGACATGGGCCTGACCCCCGGCACCGAGGTCACCCTGCGCAAGGTCGCGCCGATGGGCGACCCCATCGAGGTCGAGCTGCGCGGCTATGAGCTGACGCTGCGGCTGGACGACGCGGCGAAAATCGAAGTGGAGAACGTCCACGAGACGGACCGCGCCGCCCGCAGTGAGGAGCGCCACACCGCGGTGCCCCACCCCGGCGTGGGCGAGCTGCGCAAGGCCCCCAGCTACCATGACCGCAAGAGCGGGGCCGAAATTCCCAAAGGCCAGCCGCTCCGGTTCGCGCTGGCCGGCAACCAGAACTGCGGCAAGACGACGCTTTTTAACCAGCTGACAGGCTCCAACCAGCACGTCGGCAACTTCCCGGGTGTGACGGTGGACCGCAAGGACGGCGTCATCCGCGGCCATGCCGAGGCTACCGTCACCGACCTGCCGGGCATCTACAGCCTGTCCCCCTATTCCAGTGAGGAGATCGTCACCCGCGATTTTCTGCTCAACACGCACCCGGACGGCATCATCAACATTGTGGATGCGTCCAACATCGAGCGCAATCTGTACTTAACGATGCAGCTCATGGAGCTGAACATTCCGCTGGTTCTGGCGCTGAACATGATGGATGAGGTCCGCGCCAACGGCGGCACCATCATGGTCAACGAGCTGGAGGAGCTGCTCGGCGTGCCGGTTGTGCCAATTTCCGCCGCCAAGAATGAGGGCATCGACGAGCTGGTCGAGCACGCCCTGCACGTGGCCCGCCACCGCGAGACACCGGGCCGCATTGACTTCTGCGACGCCGGGGACGGCGCGGGCGGTGCGGTGCACCGCTGTGTACACGCCGTAAGCCATCTGATCGAGGATCACGCTGCCCGCACCGGGCTGCCGCTGCGTTTTGCCGCAACAAAGCTGGTCGAGGGCGATACGCTGATCGAATCCGCGCTGGACCTCGATGCGAACGAGACCGAGCTGCTTGGTCACACGATTGCCGAGCTGGAAAGTGAGACGGGTCTGGACCGCGAAGCAGCGCTGGCGGATATGCGGTTCAACTTTATTGAACGTCTCTGCGACAAAACCGTTGTGCGGCCCGGCGAAAGCCGCGAGCACAAGCGCAGTGTGGCCATTGACCGCATCCTGACCGGCAAATACACCGCCCTGCCCTGCTTTATCGGCATTATGGCGCTGGTATTCTGGCTGACGTTCGGTGTCATCGGCGCGGGCCTGTCCGACCTGCTGACACTGGGCATTGACGCGCTCACCAACCTGACCGACCACGCACTGACGGTCTACGGCATCAACCCCGTTGTGCACAGCCTTGTTATTGACGGCATCTTTGCGGGCGTGGGCAGCGTGCTGAGCTTCCTGCCGACCATTGTCACGCTGTTCTTCTTCCTGTCGATTCTGGAGGACACCGGCTATATGGCGCGTGTGGCCTTCGTCATGGATCAGCTGCTGCGCCGCATCGGACTTTCGGGCCGCAGCTTTGTGCCCATGCTCATCGGCTTCGGCTGCTCGGTGCCCGCCATCATGGCCACCCGCACGTTGTCCAGTGACCGTGACCGCAAAATGACGATCCTGCTCACCCCGTTCATGAGCTGCTCGGCCAAGCTGCCGATCTACGCCCTGTTCACGACGGCGTTCTTCCCCCGGCAGTGGCGTGCCGTCGTGATGATCGGGTTGTACATCACGGGCATCCTGTGCGGCATCCTGTACGCGATCCTGCTGAAATTCACCAAGTACAAGGGCGAGCCTGTCCCCTTCGTCATGGAGCTGCCCAACTACCGTTTTCCCTCGGCGCGCAGTGTCTGCCAGCTGATTTGGGAGAAGGCCCGCGACTTTTTGCAGAAGGCCTTCACCATTATCTTTGTAGCAACGGTGCTGATCTGGTTCCTGCAGACCTTTGACATGCGTCTGAACGTGGCCGCTTCGGCGGACAAGAGCCTGCTGGCGGCCATCGGCAGTTTTATTGCTCCCCTGTTCAGGCCGCTGGGCTTTGGCGACTGGCGCGTTTCCACCGCGCTGATCACCGGCTTTACGGCCAAGGAGAGCGTTGTCTCTACGCTGACGGTCCTTCTGGGCGGGGACACTGCCGCACTGACCACGCTGTTTACCCCGTTCACGGCCATCGTGTTTCTGGTGTTTACCCTGCTGTACACGCCCTGCGTGGCCGCGATTGCTGCCGTCAAGCGTGAGCTGGGCAGTGCCCGCGCCGCAGCAGGCGTCGTTTTGATGCAATGCGGTATTGCATGGATCGTGGCATTTGTGGTACACTGTGTAGGAACGGTGTTCGGCCTGGTGTGAACCGCGCCGGAAAGCACCCCTACAGATGCGTATGAGGTAGTATACGATATGGCAAGTGTTATCATTGTTGTGATTATTTTTGTGCTGCTGGCGCTGGCGATCCTGTTCATCTGCCAGAACGGCGGCTGGCAGGGCGGCTGCGGCGGCAATTGTGCCAGCTGCCACAGCAAATGCGCCGACGCGGAAAAGAAGCCGAAGAAATAACTCTTGCCTCCCTCTGCGAGGGAGGTGGCCAGGAATTTCGCTCCCCTTTTGCAAGGGGAGCTTTTTTCTTGTCCTGCTGTTGCACAAATGCACAAAAACAGGTATACTTATAGATAAGTATAATTTCAGGGAGGCATTGCCCATGAAAGCTGATAAATACCGCGTCGACGGCGCCCGCACCTGTGACCTGCGGGCGCTCTCCTGCGACGACAAAGAGGATGCAACGGACAAAGACGAAATTCCGGTCAAAACTGCCGGGAAACTGCAAAAGATGACCGCATTGGAGGCTGAACGCTGATGCCGCCCATCCGTGTTTTACAGGTCATGCCCGCCATGGACGCCGGCGGCATGGAGACCTTTGTCATGAACGTCTACCGCACGATCGACCGGGAGAAGGTCCAGTTCGATTTTCTCTATCATTACGATAAACCGTGTTTTTTTGACGATGAAATCCGTGCGCTGGGCGGGCGCATCTTCAAGCTGACCGTCCGGCAGGACAACAACCTGCCCCGCTACCTGCGTGAATTGCGGGCGCTGTTTGCCGCCCACCCCGAGTGGCGCATCATCCACGGCCATTACAGCGGGTTTGGTATGTTCTACAACCCCGCGGCGCGGCGCGCAGGTATCCCCGTGCGGTGCGGCCACAGCCACAATACCGCGTATGAACGCAATTTTGTGGGGCGGCTCGATCATTTTATGAGCAGCTTTTTCAACATCGGCCTGACGGACCGCTTTGCGTGCAGTGAGAAGGCCGGGCAGATGCTTTTTGGCAAGCATCCGTTCACCGTCGTGCCCAACGGCATCGACACGGCGCGGTTTGCCGCCCGCGACCCGCAGCGCCGTGCGCTTTTGCGCGGTGAGCTGGGTGTGACCGATCAGGAAATCCTGTTCGGCCATGTGGGGCGGTTCTCCGACCAGAAGAACCACCCGGGACTGCTCAAAATTTTTGCCGCCGTGCGCACCCGCCTGCCCAAGGCACGGCTGGTGCTGCTGGGCGGCGGCGATCCCGCCTACGTGGAGAAAATGCAGGCACTGGCCGCCGAGCTCGGCCTTGGCGACAGTGTGATCTTTGCGGGCGTGCGCAGCAACATCCAGAGCTTTTACGACGCGATGGACGCCTTTTTGCTGCCCAGCCTTTTCGAGGGTCTGCCCGTCGTGCTGGTGGAGGCGCAGACCGCGGGTCTGCCCTGCTTTGTGGCCGACACGGTGGACCGCGGCGCGGCGTTCAGCGACAGGGTAAAATTCCTGCCGCTGAACGACACCGCCGCGTGGGCAAACACAATTGCGGCGGCCTCCTTCCGCCGCGACCCTCAGGCGCGGGAGAAGGCCATTAAGGCCGGATATGACATCCACACGAGCGCCGAGGTCCTGCAAGCCTTTTACCTGCGCCGTTATGCCGAGGTGACGCCATGAAGCCCTGTGAGATCGCAGTCATCGTACCTGTACATAATGCGGCGGCGTTCCTGACCGCCTGCACCGACGCGATTGCTGCCCAGAAATTTGACGGCTTCCGGTGCATTCTGGTGGAAGACGGCTCCACCGACGACTCCCCCGCGCTCTGCGATGCCATCGCGGCGGGCGACCAGCGCTTTGTGGCGCTGCACCAGACCAACAGCGGTGTCTGCGCGGCCCGCACGGCGGGTGTGCGCGAGGGGCGGGCGCTGGGGGCCAAATGGTTTGCGTTCTGCGACGCGGACGATTTGTACCACCCTGAGTTTCTGGACACGCTGTATGCGGCGGTGACGAACAGCGGGCTGCCGCTGGCCTGCTGCCGATACGATACCTTTACCGACACCGTGCCCGCCGACGCGCCCGCGCCCTGCAACAGCAAGATCCTGCGAAGTCCCGCCCATCTGGACGCGCTGCTGCATGACCACGCCGTGGATTACGGCCTGTGGAACAAGCTGTTCTCCGCCGACCTGCTGACCGAGGATATGCTCGACAACGGGCTGGCCTATAACGAGGATTTATTGGCGAACTGGCGTGCATTTTTAGCCGCTCCGGGGTGTGCGTTCTGCGATTTTACAGGCTATCACTACCGCCAGCACGCGGCCAGCGCCAGCCACCGCGCCCTGCCGCCGCAGAGCATCGACGACCAGCGCCGCGCCGCTGCGGAGATCCGCGCCACGGCCCCCGCCGAAATGCAGCAGAGCGTGAACGCCTTTTACTATGAAAAGCTCGTCTATCTGGCCAGCATGATCCTGCGCCGCGCCAACGCCACAGACTACCGCGTCCAGCTGAACGAGCTGAAGATCGGCATTGCCGCGGGGGCCGACGACCCGCAGCTGGGGCGCAATCCGCTGCTGCCCCGGAGCATCCGGCTTTCGGCCTGGCTGACGCTGCACATGCCGCGGCTCTGGCAGTGGGCGTGCCGAAATTTCTTGAAGGACCGACAATAATGCGCATTTTACTTGTACTGGACCGGGTGGAGAACCCCGCCAGCGCCAACGCCCTGATGGGCTTTCGGCTGGCGGAGCAGCTGCATACCGTACATATTTTGACCCTCTGGGACGGCCTGCACACCCCGCCCGCCCCGCCGGAGGGGGCCATGCAGCACCTGCTGGCCTTTGCCGACGAGCGCCAGATGAACGAGGCGCTGGAAAACGGCCAAAAGGGCGGCACGCCGGTGCCGCTGCGGCTGGCCCGGCTGGCTGCACACCCCGCGGCAGCGGCGGCGGCGTTCCGCCAGCTGGTGCTGAAGCAGCCCCGCCGCACCGTGGACAGTCGGCGGGAAATCGAGCGGCTGGATGCGGAATTTCACTTTGACGCAGTCTGTGCCGTCTGTGCGCCCTACCGCACGGCGTTTGCGCTGGAAGCTGCCGCCATCCGCGGGAAGAAATTTTTGTGGCAGCTGGACCCCTATGCCTCCAACCGGGACTACACAGCCCCGGGCGGCTTTGCGCGGGAGGGGCAGCTGCTGGACGCGCTGGACGGAACCTTCGTCACGCCGCAGGCCCTGCCCGACTACGCCGACGGCGCACCGCTGGCCCCGTGGCGGGAAAAGGTACACGTTCTGGGCTTTCCAACGCTGCTGCCGCGGGTCATAGAGCCGGTGGAACACGACGATATACAGTGCGTTTTCTGCGGCAGCCTGCACCTCGGCATGCGGGAGCCCGGCTTTGCGCTGGCGCTGTTCCGCGCGTTGCACGACGACGCTGTAACACTGACGATGGCGGGCGGCGGCTGGGAGCGCTTTGCCGCCGATGCCGACGAGACCGCCCGTGTTCTGGGTGCAAAATTTGTGCGCCCCGGCCTGCTGCCGCCCGACGAGGCCGCCGCACTGGAAAACCGCGCCGACGTGCTCGTCAGTCTGGGCAACACCTATGACAACCAGATGCCCAGCAAGCTGTTTGGCTATTTTGCCATCGGCAAGCCGGTACTGCATCTGGCTGTGAGCGAGAACGACCCCACCCTGCCCTATCTGGCGCGCTACCCGCTGGCGCTGGTTCTGCACCGGAAGGACGGCGTCACGCCGGGCACCGTGGCAAAGCTGCACAGCTGGCTGCACAATGTACAGGGTCATGCCCTGCCCTTTGCCCAGACGGCAAGGCTCTACCCCGAGTTCACCCCGGAGAAGGTCGCGGAGGAGTTTTTAAAGTGGTTGTGAGCGGTCAGCTGCGGCCATTCAAGAGAAAATAAAGGAGTCCCTATGCACATTCTTTGGCTTGTCAGAACCACCCTGCCGCAGGCGGCGGCTGCCTGCGGGCTGGCCGGAGCCAGCGATGTCAGCGGCAGCTGGCTGACCGGGCAGCTGGCCGCGCTGCGCGCCTGCCCCGATCTGCACCTGACCGTGCTCTGCGTGGGCAAAGCGGATGCCGACGGCACCGCGGACGGCGTGCATTACCGCGTCGTGCGCGACACTGCCGCCTTTGCGCCGCTTTTGCAGGCCGAGCGCCCCGACCTTGTGCATATATGGGGCACCGAGTTTGACCCCGCCGCCGTCATGGCCGACGCTGCCCGCGTATCAGGCTTGCCCGTGCTGTTCAGCGTACAGGGCGTTATGCGGGACTGCGCCGCGCACCTCTGCGACGGCGTGCCCGAAAAATACCGCCGTTCCGGTGCGCTGTGGCACGCCATTGATAAAATCATTCCCGGCGAGCTGCTCGACAATATGCAGGCGAGCTTTGACGCACTGACCGCAAAGGAGGCCGCAGCGCTGGCCGATGCCCGCTATGTGACGGGCCGCACGGCGTTTGACCGCGCCGCCTGCGCCGCGCTGGCCCCCCACGCACGCTACTACCCCTGCAACGAGACACTGCGTCCGCTGTTTTATACGGGTACGCTGTGGCATGCGCGGGACTTTGCCGCCGCGCCGGTGCTGCTGCTGCCCCAGGGCAACTACCCGCTGAAAAACCTGCACACCGTCATCAAGGCGCTGCCTGCCGTGCTGGCCGAGTACGGTGACGCCGAGCTGCGCATTGCGGGCTGGCCGCCGCTGGACAAGGGCCCGCTGCTGCGCCCGGTCGTTGACCGAATGTTCCCCTACAAGCTCTACTGCAAGCGGCTGGCCGCACAGCTGGGCGTGACGGAGCACATCCGCTACACCGGGCCGCTGGATGCCGCGGCCATGCGGCAGGCGTATCTGGAGGCAGACGTCTTTTTGCTGCCGTCCGGCTGCGAGAACAGCCCCAACAGCTTAGGCGAGGCCATGCTGCTGGGCCTGCCCTGCGTCGCTAGCGCCGTGGGCGGTATTCCTTCGATGCTGGCGAACGGCACCGAGGGTCTTTTGTACGGCGATGCGCTGGACGCCGACGCGCTGGCCCGCGCCGTTTTGCAGGTGCTGCACAGCCCCGACGGCGGTACGGCCATGGGCCGGGCGGCCCGTGCCCGCGCACTGCAGACCCATGATGCGGCCCGCAACGCCGCTGATTTACTGCACATCTACGAAAGCATTTTGCAGGAGGAGCACCCGTGAGCATTTCCGTCATCATCCCCTGCTACAGGGCCGCGGCCACGCTGCGCCGCGCGGTGGGCAGCGCCCTGACCGGTGCGCCCGCCGATTTGGAGGTCCTGCTCGTCGACGACGGCAGCCCCGACGACACGGGCACCCTCTGTGACGAATTGGCAGCCGCTGACCCGCGCGTCAGGGCGCTGCATCGTGCAAACGGCGGCGCAGGTGCGGCCCGCAATACCGGGCTGGATGCCGCGCACGGGGACTGGGTTCTGTTTTTGGATGCCGACGATGCGCTTTTACCCGGTCTGTGGGCCGCGCTGGACGCCCTGACCACCGACGCCGACATGATTTTGTTCGGCCTTACGCGGGAAAGCGGCGGTGCGGTCAAGCCCAGCGACTACCTGCCCGCGGGGTTCTGCCCGGACTTACAGGCTCTCGGCAGTGCGCTCTCCCCCCTGCTGTTTGACACGGGGCTACTGGCCGCGCCCTACCCCAAGCTGTTCCGCCGCGCGGCCATCGGGGCGGTGCGGTTTGATGCGCGCCTTGCCATCAACGAGGACGTGCTGTTTAACATACAATTTTTACAGAATACCTCTGCCATTTATTGTCTGGATGGTGTATACTATAAGCAGTATGATACCGAGGCCGGCAGTCTGTCCCGCCGCCTGCGGGGGGACTTGCTGGACGCCGAGCGCGTGACCCGCCCGGCGCTGGCCGATTTGCTGCGGCAAAACGGCATCGACCCGGCCCCCTATGAGGCCGCGAGCCGTCTGCGGGCCTGCCTGAACCAGTACGGTCTGCTGACCGGCTGTAAGGGCACGCTGTCCTATGCAGAGCGCCGCGCGCTGTTTGCTGAAATTTTAGCCGACCCCGCCGCCCGCAAAGCCCTGCGGGAACGCCTGCGGAATGACCCGAACAGGCTTCTGGCCGTGCCATACCGCATTGGCGTGGCGTGCAATTGGCCGGGGCTGCTGGCGGGGTATACGATGGCGAAGCAACGGCTGCTGTAATGCGGGCGGATATGGAATCCGCCCCTACGGATGCCTCCGCGTAGGGGCCGGACATGTCCGGCCCTCCACCTTGCCAAAACGACCATCTTCCGCTGTGCTGCGGGCCGGGCATGCCCGGCCCCTACAAAGTTGCTTTAGAAGGAAAAGCCTATGTCCGACCATCCCAAAATCAGCATAATCTCCACAGTCTACAACACGGGGCCGTACCTGCGCCCGGCTGTGGAGAGCATTCTGGCCCAGACGTTCACCGACTTTGAGCTGCTGCTTGTCGATGACGGCAGCCACGACGGCTCCGCCGCGGTCTGCGACGCGCTGGCACAGGAGGATGCCCGCATCCGGGTGTTCCACCAGCCGAACGGCGGCCCGGCCCACGCCCGCAACACCGGGCTGGACAACGCCCGCGGCGACTACATCGGCATGGTCGATTCCGATGATTTGATAGAACCGACCATGTTTGCAACGCTGTACAGCGCCGTGCAGGTCGATGGCGTGCGGCTGGCCGCCTGCGCGGGCGACTGCATCGACGCCGACGGCAAAAAAATCGAAGGCCGCATGGTCACGATCCGTCAGGGCGGCGTGCGCGATGCGCAGGAGCTTTTGCTTGAGGCGTTCCAGACCGGCAGCTTTTACGGACCTTTAAGCTGGAACAAGCTGTTCGACGCGCGGTTGTTTAAGGAAAAGGGCATTCATTACGATGAGACGATGCTTTTCGGTGACGATGCCAGCGTGCTGCACCGTGTATTTGAGGGTGAGCGCTGCAACTGCCTGACCGATGTGCTTTACCATTACCGCACCCGCGCCGGGCAGATCACAACGGCGGGCTTTCCGCCGCGCAAGACCGACGACCTGCGGATGTACTGGGAGTGGCTGCAATACTTCTCGGCCCGTCCCGGGCGCGAGGAGTACTACGACTGGGCCGTTGTGCGGTACTGGAAGATCTTTTACCAGTTCTGGTGCCAGTCCGATGCGGCGGGCAACCTGCCCGAGGTCAGGCCAAAGTTTATGGCGCACAAAAAGCATTTGGATGCCATTTTACCCGACATATTGGCAAGCAAATACCTGCCGCTGGGCGAGAAGCTGCGGGCTGCCGCGTTCTGCGCCAGCCCCACGCTGACCTACGGCGCGGCGGCTGCCTGGGGACGCCTGCATACGAGGAAGGGGAAATAAATTATGGAACATATCGCGATCAGTGTAATCGTGCCGATTTACAACACGAAGCCCTACCTGGCCGAGTGCATCGAGAGCATTCTGGCCCAGAAGATCAATGTACCCATCGAGGTGCTTCTCATCGACGACGGCTCCACCGACGGCTGCGGAGAGGTCTGCGACAAGTACGCCGCCCGTGATGAGCGCGTGCGGGTCATCCATCAGGAGAACCAGGGCCTGTCCGCCGCGCGCAACGCCGGCATCGACGCCGCCAAGGGCCGCTATTATTCCTTTATTGACTCCGATGATGTCGTTCTGCCGCGCTTTTTGCAGACGCTGTACGACGCCTGCGAGGAGCACGACGCCTATATGTCCCTCTGCTCTGTCGAGGACGTGCAGGAGGACGGCAAGAGCTGCGACCCGGCCTACTTCACACGCCCCACGCAGGAGGGTGTTTTCTGCGGCAAGGACCTGCTGAACGAGTTTTACACCCCCTACGGCACGGTCTACACCGTCGCGTGGAACAAGATGTACCGCGCCGAGGTCTGGAAACTGCTGCATTACCCCGAAGGCCGCCTGCATGAGGATGATTTTGTCGCACACCGCCTGTTCTGGCGCTGCGACAAGGTCGTCTGCATCGACAAGCCGCTCTATCACTACCGCCTGCGCAACGGCAGCATCTGCCGCACGAACATACGCCCGGAGGCGTTCGACGCCGTGGACGGTCTGGCGGACCGCTATCGCTTTTATGTTGAGAACCACGCGGACCGCGCGGTCATCGACGCGGCCTATGCGGCCTGCTGGCGGCGGTATCTGTTCCTCTGCGCGAAGGTGCGCCAGTACCCGACGCCCGAGCTGGTCAAGGCCATCAGCAAGGAGCAGTTTTTGATGCAGGGGCTCATCAGCTACCTGCCCAACTGCCGCAACATGAAGATGACCGAGAAGCTGAGCGCCGCCCGCTGGTCGATGATGAGCGCACAGAGTTTGTGCCCGATCAAATAAGTCCATTGCTCTGTAGGGGCCGGACATGTCCGGCCCGCGGCCTTA
>OFRZ01001310.1_pt1 | contig 16240 bp, 10 predicted proteins | sample 1543181 | NCBI WGS metagenome assembly OFRZ01 (sample SAMN04209245, study PRJEB22552) | human gut metagenome | biome: gut; material: feces | host: Homo sapiens | place: USA: Oklahoma | reverse complement strand
CGCATGCCCTCGACGGATACGACGGGCCGTGCCGTGAGATCCACGGGCATTCCTACCGGTTGTTCGTGACCGTGAAAGGGTGCCCTGCGGACGACGACACGAACCCCAAGTGTGGGATGGTGATGGACTTCGGTGTCCTGAAAAGCATTGTCAACGAGGAGGTCGTTTCCCGTTTCGACCATGCGCTCGTGTTGCGGGCGACACGCCGCGACGCTCCCCTGCGGGCGGTGCTGGCCGAACGCTTCGGCAACATCGTCACGGTGGACTACCAGCCGACGTGCGAAAACATGCTCGGCGATTTCGCTGCACGCATCGCACGCCGCCTGCCCCTGGGGGTGGAGCTGCATTCGCTCCGCCTGCATGAGACCGCAACCTCGTTCGCCGAGTGGTTCGCCGAGGACAACCGCTGATTTCCGCCCGGCGGTTCCGCCGGAACGACATACCCCGACATTTCTACCGGACAGGCCCCGGGCGCAAGGGATAGGCGCACGGCAAACATCGAAAGGGAACTATTATTGACGCAAATCGAATATATGAAAAAACTGTTTCTCGTCGACGCCTATGCGTTGATCTTCAAGTATTACTATGCCTTTCTGGGGCGTCCCATGCGCAACCGGGCCGGCATGAATACCTCCGTGGTATTCGGCTTCGTAAAGTTCCTGCGCGACATCCAGAAGCGAGAGCGGCCCGACCTGCTGGGCGTGGCGTTCGACCCCAAGGGCGGCAGCTTCCGCCGGGAGATATTTCCCGAGTACAAGGCCAACCGTGCCGAGACGCCCGAGGACATCCTCCTCTCCGTCCCCTATGTCAAGCGTGTGCTGGAAGCCATGTGCATCCCGATCCTCGAAGTCGAGGGTTACGAGGCCGACGACGTGATCGGCACGCTGTCGCAAAAAGGCGTCGAGGCGGGTTACGAGGTCTTCATGGTCACGCCCGACAAGGACTACGGCCAGTTGGTACGTGACAATTGCAAGATCTACAAGCAGAAGGGCGCCGAAGGGAGCATCGAGATCGTCGACCGGGAGGCGATCCGCGGGAAATACGGCATCGACGACCCCAGCCTCGTGCGCGACATCCTCGCACTGTGGGGCGATGCTTCGGACAATATCCCGGGTGTGCCGGGAATCGGCGAGAAGAGCGCCTGCAAACTCGTGCAGGAGTGGGGAACGGTGGAAAATATCCTCGACAACGTCTCGAAGATCAAGGGCAAGCAGGGCGAGAAGATCGCCGAATGGGGCGACAAACTGCGCCTTGCCAAGACACTGACCACCATCTGCCTCGACGTGCCCATCCCGTTCCGCGAAGAAGACCTCACGGTCTGCGAACCCCATATCGACGAACTCAAGGCCCTCTTTGCCGAATTGGATTTCAAGGCCTTTATGAACGACCTTACGAACCTTGCGCCCCCCGAGGAGCAACCCGAAGGCCCCCGCCAGGAGGCGCAGACCCAGCTTGCGGAGATGGCACGGGCCAAGTCCGCCGCCGCCAAACGCGCGGCGCTGGTCGGACAGGGCAATCTCTTCGGCGACCCGGTGGTCGAGATGCCCGCCGCCGAGGTTCCCGTTGCCGAGCTTCAGGCCGAAGCCGATGCCATGCAGTTCAAGACGGCGCAGACCACGCCCCACGATTACCGCCTTGTGGAGAATGCCTCCCAGTTGCGCGAAGTGGTTGCCGAGGTCGGGAAATACGGCGAATTCTGTTTCGACACCGAGACCACGGGGTTCGATATCTTCAACGACCGCATCGTCGGCATGTCGCTGGCCGTAAAGCCGTTCGAAGCGTGGTACATTCCCTTCAAGGAGGAGAATACGGCGGAATATACGCAGATCGTGCGGCCGCTGTTCGAAGACGAAGGGATTGCCAAGATCGGCCAGAACATCAAGTTCGACCTGATGGTGCTCCGGCGCCTGGGGCTCGATATCCGGGGCCGCAAGTACGACACGATGATCCTGCATTACCTGCTCGATCCCGAGTCGCGCCACAACATGAACGCCCTGTCGGAAAAATACCTCAACTACAAGCCTATCGAGATCGAAACGCTGATCGGCAAGGGTTCCAAGCAGCTGACGATGGATCTGGTGAACGTCGAGCGCGTCAAGGAGTACGCCGCCGAAGATGCCGACGTCACCCTGCAACTCAAACACGTGCTCTACCCTCAGGTCGAGAAGATCGGGCTGCAACACCTCTATTTCGAGGTCGAGGAGCCCATGATCGCCGTGCTGGCCGACATCGAGATGGCGGGCGTGCGGATCGACTCCGGGGCGCTGACCGAATACTCCGTCGAACTGAGCCGCAGGCTGGCCGAACTGGAAGCCCAGATCCGTACCGAGGCCGGCGAATCGACGCTCAACATCAACTCGGCACGCCAGCTGGGCGAGGTGCTTTTCGCCAAGATGCGCATCGCCGAAAAGCCCAAGATGACCAAGACCAAGCTGTTCTGCACCGACGAAGATTATTTGCAGACCTTCGCCCGCAAACATCGTATCGTCGACCTGATCCTCGAATACCGGGGTGTCAAGAAACTGCTCTCGACCTATGTCGAAGCGCTTCCCCAGCTGGTCAACCGGACGACGGGGCGTATCCATACCTCCTTCAACCAGGCGGTCACGGCTACCGGGCGCCTTTCGTCCACCAATCCCAACCTGCAGAACATCCCCGTGCGCGAAGAGATGGGGCGCCGCATCCGCCGGGCGTTCATCCCCTCCGATTCCGACCACCTGCTGCTCTCGGCCGATTACAGCCAGGTCGAGCTGCGCCTGATGGCGCACCTTTCGGGCGACGAATCGTTGATCGCGGCCTTCGCCCACGGCGAGGATATCCATGCCGCGACGGCCGCCAAGCTTTTCAACAAAACCCTCGGCGAAGTGACCTCCGAGGAACGCCGCCGTGCCAAGACGGCCAATTTCGGCATCATCTACGGCATTTCGGCCTTCGGCCTGAGCCAGCGGCTCGAAATCCCGCGTAAGGAGGCCAAGGACATTATCGACGGTTATTTCGAATCTTACCCCAAGGTCAAGGAGTATATGGACGATGTGGTCGCCAAGGCCAAGGAGGAGGGATTCGTCTCGACGATCTTCGGCCGCCGCCGCTATCTCAACGACATCTCCTCGCACAACGCCGTGGCGCGTGGCCTGGCCGAGCGCAATGCCGTGAACGCCCCGATCCAGGGATCCGCGGCCGACATCATGAAGATCGCCATGATCAATGTCCACCGCCGTTTCGCGGCCGAAGGCATCCGGTCGAAGGTGATCCTTCAGGTACACGACGAATTGGTCGTCGACATGCTCCGTTCCGAACAGGAGCGCGTCGCGGCCATCGTCACCGAATGCATGGAATCCGCCGCCGCCCTCAAGGTGCGCCTGGTGGTCGACTACGGCGTGGGCGACAACTGGCTCGAGGCGCATTGACCGCGTCCTGAGTCCGTTTGCAAGATATAGTAACGGACGGCATCGGATATGCAGACTCCCTGTTAATGCCTTGTATCCGTTATATCCGATGCCACCGCCGCCTCCTTCTTCGGTGCTGCCCCGGCGCTTTTGCGGACGCTTGTCTTGCTCCGGCGTCCCACGGGGAGGCGGCAGGAAAAATACAATGTTCGCGGATTTTTTGTTTTGATACTGAAATAAACTGACAGCTATGATCGAACCTATTTACCAGCCGGCCGCGTCGCGTTACGAAGATGGCATGACCTACCGGCGTGCGGGACGCAGCGGTGTGCTGCTGCCCGCCTTTTCGCTCGGCATGTGGCACAATTTCGGCAGCGGGCAGACCTTCTCCAATGTGCGGCAGATGGCCCATTACGCGTTCGACCGGGGAATCGTCCATTTCGATTTGGCGAACAACTACGGCCCTGCCTACGGTACGGCCGAGGAGAACTTCGGCCGTTTGATGGAGCAGTCGTTCCGACCCTACCGCGACGAACTCTTCATTTCGACCAAGGCGGGTTACGACATGTGGCCGGGGCCCTACGGCAACTGGGGCTCGCGCAAATACCTCATGGCAAGCCTCGACCAGAGCCTGCGGCGCATGAAGCTCGATTATGTGGACATCTTCTACTCGCACCGCTACGATCCCGAGACCCCGCTCGAAGAGACCCTCCAGGCTTTGGTCGACATCGTCCGCGCAGGCAAGGCGCTCTATGTCGGGCTGTCGCGCTACCCGCTGGCCGCGGCACGTTTCGCTTTCCGCTACCTGGCCCAGCGCGACGTACCCTGCCTGCTTTTCCAGGATCGCTACAACCTGTTCGACCGCGAACCCGACACGTCGGGCATCCTGACGCTCAATGCCGAGGCCGGGGCTGGGTTCGTGGCCTTTTCGCCGCTGGCACAGGGGCTGCTGACCGACCGTTACCTGAACGGTATTCCGGAAGGCTCGCGCATGGCGGCGGAGGGTTCGCTGCGGCGCGACGTGCTGACGGAGAGGATGTCGGAACGAATCCGCGGCCTGCATGAAATCGCCCAGCAGCGCGGCCAGACCCTTGCCGAGATGGCTTTGGCATGGCTGCTGCGCGACAAACGTGTCACGTCGGTCATTATCGGGGCAAGCTCCGTCGCCCAGATCGAAGATAACCTCCGGGCCCTGGAGTACGCCTCCTTTTCCGACGACGAACTGGCGAAAATCGACGCCCTGTCGCGGGAATAGCGCCCTGCACGGATGAAAAGATCCGCAGTCCCCCAGGACTGCGGATCTTCGTGTTTTATCTCTACGCCCCGGGGCGGCTCAGGCTCGAGGGCGAACGGTTGCTTCCCGTGGAGCGCGGGGTGGCGCTTGCGCCCGGAAGCTGGATCAGCCTGGCCCCCGAGACGATGCTCGTCTACACCTCGATGGAATGACCGGGCATTTTTCCCTGAACCGGAAAAACGAATCCCGCCTCTTTCGGGGAAGCGGGATTCTGCCTTTTCGGACGGGGATTACTCTTCCGGTTTTTGGCCGATGTAGAAGACGTAACCGTAGTACGCTTTGTATTTTTCGTAATGGGCGATCTCGTTTTTCTGCATTTCGGCCAGCAGGAGTGCTTTTTCACTGTGCCCGTATTGCTTGAGGAATCCCGGGATGCGTGCGCTTGCATGGGCGAAGTAGTTTTCCGTCCAGCAATGCTCGGGCAGCGCGAAATGCGCCAGCGGTGCATATCCGGCCTCTTCGAGGATCCGCACTTTCCCCGACGGGCTGTCGATGTCGGGGAAATAGTCCGAGATGAATTTCGACGCCAGGCGTGCGCCCGAGAGCCACGAGCACTCGGTCACGGCGATTATGCCGCCCGGTTTGAGGTACTGCCGCCACTCCCTCAGCCCGCGTTCGAATCCGATGTTGTAGATCGAGCCTTCGGCCCAGATCACGTCGAATTCCCCGGGGCTGAAGGGCAGTGCGTCCATCGAGCCCTGTATGGCCGTGACGCGGTTTTCCAGCCCGGCCTTTTTTATCCGGGTGCGGAATTCTTCCAACAGTTCCGGCAGCAGGTCGACGGCCGTTATCGTACAATCCCTGTTCCGGGCGATCGTGATGGTCTGCCCGCCGGTGCCGCATCCGATGTCGGCGATCCGCATCCCCGGCCTGTCGGGCACGAATTCCAGGGCGCGGAGCGTCTGCTCCACGCCGCCGGGCCCCTGCCTGTCGAGTTCCCTGAAGAAATCGGCGATCATTTTTAAATCGAAATCGAAAATCTGTTTATTTTCCTGTTCCATGGTTGTTTGTAGTTGAGGCCGTGCGCGGGATGGATTGGGAAATCCCGTGCATGGCGAATTTTTTAAAATAAGGCAAAATGAATGTCCGCCCGGGCAGAAATGCCCCCGGGAGGGAAGAATGGGACGGAATCCGTGGTGAGGTACGGATTCCTACAATGCCGAATCCAAATTAAACATCCAATGGTTTTAGTCGTTGTAAAGGTAGGTACAATTTCCCGAACCTGCAAATCCGTCCGGGAAAGAGCTCCCGGGAAAAGGGAACCCCGATCCCTTTTCAGGAACCGGGGCACTCCACAAGAGGCGCTTTCCTACTCTGCATCAGAATGATATACCGACGCGTATGCCGAAATTATTGAGGTTGTTGACCGAGTAAGTCAGGACGTCACCGCTGTTGGTGGCATAGCTGTAATAGAGTGCCACATGGAACCCGAAACGGTAGTCGGGGCGCGGGAAGATGCTCACGCCGATTTCGGGCGAGAGGAAGAATCCCCACGTGTCGTTGTACTGCTTGACGACGTAGTAATAGGACGAAAGTTCGGCGTAGTTGGCACCCAGCTTCAGGCCCGCATAAGGCTGGAATACGCTGTCCGTAAGCCAGGTGTAACGGCTGGTGACGCCGAACGGCAGCTGGAATACGGAGTGCTTCTGGTTGACCGTGAGGGCCGAACCGTTGCCCAGGTCGAGTGTCTGGCGCGGGATCGTTTCGAGGTTGGTCTGGTACGAGATGAACGGGCCCACGGCGATGGCCGGCGTGATGAAATAGCCGCCTTCGAAGTTCATGCCCCAGCCCGAGGCTTTGTCGGCCAGGCTGCTGCCCAGGGGCACGCCTACCTGCCAGTCGACGTTGATGTAGCTGTTCGGGAAGACCTGTGCTTTGCCCGTGCGCGCGGCGGCGAGCAGGACGACACAGAGTGCGATGGTTTTTAGAACCTGGTATTTCGATGTTTTCATAATCGGACGTGTTTTTACGGTTAAATTACTTTTTCAGATAAGGCGACTGGTCGAACGCCTGTTCTACGGCGTCCACCGTGCGCTGCAGGTTGAGGCTTTCCGACGAGGTGAGCAGGCCGCCGATGTAGCTGTCCCAGATGACGGGCAGTTTCTTGCCGCTCTGCTGGTCGGCTTCCAGATCCAGCATCTCGATCAGCAGCGAACCGGCCGTATAACCGTAATATACGCGGTAGGGATAGTGCCATCCCAGCCAGTCGCCCCAGTATCCGGGCGTCCAGTAGTAGGGGTAATACCACCACCAGTAGGGATAGTCATAACCCACGAAATAGGTCACTTTCTGCACGTAGCTCAATTGCAGTCCGACATTGGCCGCCTCCTTGTCATCGGTGCGGGTGTAGCCGGCGGCGTTCATGCGGCCGGCGACCGTGTTGACGATCTCCAGCGCATTGTCGTCTTTCCAGTATTCCGTCTTGTCTGCGGCGCCGATCAGCAGGATGCTGTCGGGGAGGTAGTAGGTGTCCAGCGCACCGAAGTCGGCTTCGGTGTCGTAAGCGGTGTAGACCAGATAGTCTTTGTGGAGGCCCGATGTCGAGGGCTCTTTCTGGCACGCGCAAAACGCAACTGCAACGAGTGCGTATGCGAGGTAACGTAATTTTTTGACGGTCATGATTTTGATTTTTTAGTTTGCTGTCTCGGAGCATGTTCAAAATTCGTTCCTTCCACACCTTTTTTACGCGTGGAAGCCCGATCGGGGTATAAAAAAGCGGTTTTGCGATACGGGAGGGTGCCGACGGAGTGTTTTATGGTCGGGCACAGGAATTTACCCCTGTGTGAAACGGCCCTTAAAGGGTCTCTCGATACATCCTCGGGCTGAAAGAGCGTCTTTGCGGGCTTTTCTTGCGCCGTTTTTGAAAGGTAATCGCGCCGCATTGCGGCCTGAAGTCATCCTTCCGAACGGGATCGTTGCCGTGCCGGTCGTAATCGTTGGGGGTACGGCGCCGATTTCGGCCGGAAAATGGTTCGTCATTCGGAAAATATATTACTTTTGTAACTATCTATGCATAATGATCACAAGGTATGAGCCGATACGATAACTGTTCCCGTGAGGAGCTTCTCCGCAGGATCGAAGAGCTCGAAGCACAACTCGATACGCCGAAGGGTTCCGGGAGCCGGTTCCGGGAGCGTTATGCCTGTAAGATTCTCGATTCGATACCCGACATGCTGACCGTGCTCGATCGCGACGGGACGCTGGTCGAACTGGTTTCCGCGGATGAGACCAACCATGTCGGGGTTCCGGGCGGAGAGCTCGCCGGGCAGAACATCCGCACGATGCTTTCGCCTGCGGCCTGCCGCAATGTGAAGAACAACCTCGACAATGTTTTTGCGACGGGGTGCGGCTCTTCGTCCCACCACGACATTACGCTCGACGGCCGAACCCGCAACTACGAAAACCGTATTTTCCCGCTCGACGGGGAGCATGCCCTCTGCATCTGCCGTGACATCACCGAGGCCGAAGCTGCCAAGCATGAACTGGAGATGGTCAAATATGCACTGAACAATGTCGACGAGGAGATCTACGCCTGCAGCCTGGACGGTACGATGGAATATGCCAACGAGCAGTTCAGGGTGCGGCACGATGTCGAAGGCGACCTTTCGCAACACAAGGTTTACGATTTCTGGTCGTACGAAGGTTCCCGTTTGCAGTGGGAAGCCCGGCTGGCGAAAATACGCCGCGATAACGGCTCGCATAAATACACCGTCCGCTTCAAGAACGAGCAGGGACGTATCGTGGCGTGGGACATCGTGGCCTACATCATCTACGACTATTTTCAGGAGCGCGAGATCGTCTGGTTCTTCGGCCGGGACGTGACGCAGCGCATCGAACACGAGAACAAGGTCAAGGAGAAGAACTCCATCCTGGAGTGCATCCTCAACAACATTCCGGTCTATCTGTTTGTGAAAGACCCGGGCAACGAGTTCCGCTACCTCTACTGGAACCGGGCGTTCGAGGAATATTCGCGGATTCCGGCCTCCAGGGCGCTCGGGCATACCGATTACGAGATTTTCCCCAGCCCGAAGGATGCGGAGCATTTCCGCCAGGACGACCTGACGCTGCTGCGTACGGGTGAACGCCAGACCTTCATCGAGGAGTACGTCTCGGCCACGGGCGAGACCCGTATCGTCAATACTTCCAAGTCGCTGGTGCCGGTCGAAAACCGCCTTCCGCTCATCATCGGCGTCTCGTGGGACATCACCGACATGAAGAATGCCGAACTGGAGATCGTCGAGGCGCGTATCCGCGCCGAGGAGTCCGACCGTCTCAAATCTGCTTTCCTGGCCAACATGAGCCACGAGATTCGCACGCCGCTCAATGCCATCGTGGGTTTTGCCAAGCTCATCGGCGAGGTGGAAACCGAGGAGGAGAAACAACAGTTCATCGATATCATCGACGTCAATTCCGAGCTGCTGCTGCAACTGATAAACGATATCCTCGACATTTCGAAGATCGAAGCCGGGACGCTCGAATTCCGCTTCAGGCCGATGAACCTCAACGACCTCTGCCGCTCGGAGCTGGAAGTCCACAAACCCCGCGTCAAGCCGGGCGTGGAACTGGTCTTCGAGGAACGGGTCGCGAACGTGGAGATCGTCTGCGACCAGAACCGCCTGGCACAGGTTATTTCCAACCTGCTGAACAACGCCGGCAAGTTTACCGAAGAGGGGGAGATCCGCTTCGGGTTCGACCTGAAGGACGGGTGTGTGGAGTTCTTCGTCCAGGATACGGGCATGGGCATACCGCCCGAGAAGGCGCGCAATATCTTCGACCGGTTCGTCAAACTCAACGATTTCGTGTCCGGCACGGGACTCGGGCTGGCCATTTCGAAGATGATCGTCGAAAAACTCGACGGAACGATCGGCGTGGATTCCGAACCCGGGAAGGGCACGCGGTTCCATTTCTCGATCCCCGTCGTCCACCGGGACGGCAGCAAAAACGACGAGCAGCTTTGCGCCGCCCCGGGCCGGGACGACGGCAAGTCGTGGGTGCTGCTGGTCGCCGAGGATTCGGACACCAATTTCAGACTCATCGAAGCCGTCCTCAGCCGCCGCTTCAGCCTCGTGCGTGCCCATACGGGAGCCGAGGCCGTGGACATGTTCGGGACGGTACAGCCCGATGCCGTGCTGATGGACATCCGCATGCCCGTGATGGACGGCCTTGAGGCTACGCGGCGTATCCGCAGCGTTTCGGCGGACGTCCCCATCATTGCCATGTCGGCCTATTCATCCGGCAGCGAGATCGAGAGCGCCCGCAATGCGGGGTGCAACGAATTTCTCGTCAAACCACTCTCGCAGTATTCGCTCCACCGGGCGCTGAATGCCGCTCTGGTGGAGTTCAAGGGTAAGGGCAAATCATAACCGGGTCGCCCCCGGAAACGGAACGTCCCGCAAGCCGTGCGCTGCGGGACGTTCCGTTTTATCGTGCGGCGGGTCTACCGGTACCGGTGCGAGATCAGGGTCATGAACTCTTCGCGCGTGCGGTGGTCGGAGAGGAAAATCCCGGTGAAGGCCGAGGTCGTCGTCGCCGACTGTTGCTTTTCGATGCCGCGCATCTGCATGCACATGTGGCTCGCTTCGATCACGACGGCCACGCCCATGGGGTTCAGCGCCTCCTGGATGCAGTCGCGGATCTGCACCGTCAGCCTCTCCTGTACCTGCAGGCGGCGGGCGAAGCACTCCACCACACGGGCTATTTTGGAAAGCCCCGTGATATGGCCGTTGGGGATGTAGGCGACATGCGCCTTGCCGTAGAACGGTAGCATATGATGCTCGCAGAGCGAATAAAGTTCGATGTCCTTCACCAGCACCATCTGCTTGTACTCTTCGCGGAACGTCGCCGAGCGGATGATCTCCAACGGGTTTTCGTCATATCCTTTCGTCAGGAACGACATTGCCTTGGCCACCCGTTCGGGGGTCTTCTGCAACCCTTCGCGTGCGGGATCCTCGCCCAGCAACCGCAGTATTTCGGTGTAGTGGTGCTTTAGCTCTTCGATGGCCTTGGCGTCGAAACGCTCCACCTTGTTGTAATTTCTCTCTTCCATAGGAACGGCAAAGATAGTGCAAGCCGAGGGCAAAAGCAAGTTTACTTGCAATTTGCCGAGGCGCCGCCTGTTTTTCGTAAAGACGCTTATTTCTCGACGGAATGCAAATACGCGGCGAGTTTGCGTACGGCACGGGCCCGGTGCGACACTTCGTTTTTCTCCCCGGTGGTCATCTGCGCGAAGGTTCGGTCGTATCCGTCGGGGATGAACAGCGGGTCGAACCCGAATCCCTCGTGCCCCGTTTCCCGGTCGATGATGCGCCCCTCGACGATCCCTTCGAAAAGGTGCTCTTCGCCGTCCAGGAGCAGCGATATCACCGTGCGGAACCGTGCCCGGCGGTTGGCCTTCCCTTTGAGGTTTTTCAGCAGCAGCCGGTTGTTGGCCGCGAAGTCGTGCCCGTCGGTGGCGTAGCGTGCCGAGTGTACGCCCGGGGCCCCGCCCAGCGCTTCGACTTCGAGCCCCGTGTCGTCGGCGAAGCAATCCATTCCGGTGCGTTCGTGCAGGTAATGGGCCTTCTGCGAGGCGTTGCCTTCGAGGGTATCCTGTTCCTCGGGGATCTCCTCCGTCACGCCGCAGTCGCGGGGTGTCAGCAACTTGTATCCGGGCCCCAGTACGGCCTGTACTTCGGTGAGCTTGTGTGCGTTGTTGGTTGCGAAAATAATGTCCATATTCTCTTTTTCCGATGCTTGAATCTTTCGTCGGGATGCCCGGCTTTCCTCGCTGCCCGTCTCCGGGGAGTCCCGGGCATATCCGCTTCCCGTCCCGCTGGCCGGGTTATTTCACGACTTCGAGTTTTTCGAGCCGGTCGTCCAGGTCGATCTTGTCGATGATGGTTTTGACCAGGATGTCCATGTCCGAGCCTTCGGAATAGTCGGCCGGGCAGACGTGGCTTACGCGGTTGTCATGGATCAGCGAGGCCATCTCCTTGCGGGCACCCTTCTGGTCGGGGTTGTAGACCGCGATCGAATGTCCGCCGGAATTTTTCACCAGCCGCATGCAGGGGATGTCGGTCGTCCCGTCGCCCACGTAGATCATGTGCTTGAACGGCACGGGACGTTCGTTTTCGGGGATGTAACGGTTCACCATCTTGCTGTCGAATACCGATTCGACGCCTTTGTTGATCTTGAAGATGAACTGCGTCTTGTTGGTGTAGTTGACCGCCACGGCGGGCCAGTAGGCGATGCCGTCGACGTCGTAGAGAAACGAACAGGCATAGATCTTCCGGAACTCGTGTGCGATCTGAGTTCCTTCGATGATCTCCTTCATCCCTGACGAGTTGATGTAGTGCAGGATTCTTATCCCGTGTGCGGCGCCGTAGGCGTTGATCCGCGCAAACCACTCCTTCACGCCCTTGTAAAGCGTCACGCGGCGTCCCGAATCCTGAAATGCCTCGCGCCGCAGCGACAGCCCTTTCGACTTGGCTTCCTGTAACATGCGTGCCATATAGGTCAGTACCATGTCGGCATCCTGTTCTTCGGCCAGCGTGTTGGCCTCCGTCCAGAATTCCTTGTTGCTTTTGCCCACGGCGGGTATGAAGTCGTACTCCTGCATGTTGCCGGGGGCGAGCGTGCCGTCGAAATCGTAGATAAGGGCTATGGTGAATCGGTAATCCATGCTTTTACGGTTGTTTTAGAATTTCAAATATACCTATTTTTCACTATTTTTGCAAAAGAGAGGCCGAAAACACAAAATATAAAAACAGATGGAATTCAAAGAGTTGATCGAAAAACGCCGCAGCATCCGCAAATTCTCGGAGCGTGCGGTGCCGCGTGAGATCGTAGACCGCATCCTGCACGAGACTCTGTCGGCACCATCGGCGCGCAATACCCGTACGACGCGCCTGGTGGTGGTCGACGACCCTGCCCTGGTGGCCCGCATGGCCGACATGCGCGATTACGGTTCGGCGTTCATGAAGGGTGCCCCGCTGGCGATCGTCGTGCTGGGCGATACCACGAAAAGCGACCTGTGGCGGGAGAACGCCGCGATCTCGGCGACCATCCTGCAACTGGCGTGTGTCGACGAAGGACTGGCTTCGTGCTGGGTGCACATCGACGGCCGCCCGCGCCGCAAGGACGAGCCCGGCGGGGAGACTGCCGCCGGCTACCTGCGCAGCTTCCTGCCCATCCCGGCGGACTGCCAACCCCTCTGCGCCGTTGCGGCGGGGGTAAAGTCGGAATACCCCGCCCCGCTGCCCGGGTCGGACGACGATGCGCGGATCATCCGCCTGGAGTAAGAACGGATACGGGCACCGATGAAAAAGGAAGCTCCCGACGGGGCTTCCTTTTTCCATTTAAATCAGCGTCATGCGCTTGCGAAGCATGTCGAGTACCTGTGTTTTGAGTTGCCGGGCGTTGATCGGCTTGGGCATGTAGCCGTCGAATCCGCTCGAGAGTACCTTCTGTTCGTCGGATGCGAAGGCGAAAGCCGTCACGGCGATGATCGGCACGTCGGCCGACTGTTTGCGGATCTCGGCCGTGGCTTCGTAGCCGTCCATCACGGGCATGTTGATGTCCATGAGCACCAGGTGCGGGGTGTACCGGTTGAATAAATCGACCGCTTCGCGGCCGTTCCAGGCGTGTACGAGCTTGTATTCATGGCGCAGGATCGACTCGAAAAGACGGTAATTGCTTTCGTTGTCCTCGGCGATGAGGATTACGAGCTTGTCCTTCTCGACCGTCGGGATGGCCTGAAGTATCTGTGCCGGGGCCTCCGCCTGTTCCGATTGGCCGGGGACGTACGGAAGCGTGAACCAAAAGGTCGAACCTTTGCCCTCTTCCGACTCTACGCCGATATTCCCACCCAGATGCTCCACGATCGTCCGGCAGATGGAAAGCCCGAGCCCCGTGCCCTGCTTGAACGAGTTGAGTTTGACGAAGCGCTCGAAGACTGCGTCCTTCCGTTCGGCGGGGATACCGCAGCCGGTGTCCGCAACCCAGAAATAGAGTTGTCCGGCACGGAGTTCGTAGCCGAAGCGGATCGATCCCCGGTGCGTGAATTTCGCGGCGTTCGTCAGCAGGTTTATCATCAGCTGCGAAAGGCGGTTGCGGTCGGTGCGGACGTGGCAGGTTTCATACCGCTGTTCGAATACCAGCTCCACGTTTTGGTCGGTTTTCAGCCTCATGACGTTCTCTTTCTCGCGCATCAGCTTGTTCAGTTCGAAATCCGTATGGACGAATTCGAGCGTCCCGGCCTCGATCTTCGAAAGGTCGAGGATATCGCTGATGAGTTGCAGCAACAACGTATTGTTGCTTTCGATGATCGACATGTATTCCTGCTTTTCCTGCTCTTCGTCCGTCGAGGCAAGGATGCCCGAAAACCCGACGATGGCATTGAGCGGCGTGCGTATCTCGTGGCTCATGTTGGCCAGGAATGCCGATTTCAGGCGGTTCGACTCTTCGGCACGGTCGCGTGCGGTGAGCAGCTCCTGCTCCATCTGTTTGCGTTCGGAGATCACGAGCGATGTCCCGACCAGCGACAGCGGCCTGCCATCGCAGTCGCGGGTTTCGACCGTGGCCTGTGCCTCGACCCACTCCATGTGCCAGTGCCCGCTCTCGTTGGATACGACGCGGAACTCTTCGCAGACCTTCTCCGTATGCCCTTCGATCAGGTTCCTGTAAGCTGCGCGGACGCGTTCCCGGTCTTCCTTGTGGACTTTCGAGAAGTAGCACTCCTCGTCCACCGCAAGCGAGGCGTTGTTTGCCAGCGACATTCCGGCGGCCATCTTGGCCGCCTTGTTGAGGTCGCACAGGATAGTGTGGTTCGTAAGATCCCATTTCCAGGGGATGATGTTGGCCACGTTGAGCGCCAATGCGAGTTTCCGGTTCACCGAATCCACCTTTTTCTGGGCGTTGTGCAGGGCCGTGCTGTCGATGCAGAAAATGTCGACCGAGTCCTTTCGGTATGAGGGGCAGATGACGACTTCGTAGAAGATATCCACCGGTTTGTGGTAATACGGGAAGGTGATGCTCCGCTTTTCCTTCAGGACGATGTCGATGATCGGCATGAATTGGGACTGCGACTCGGGAAAAACCGTCGATCCGGATTTGCCGATCACATCGTCCTTGCGGTAGAAAGAATGTTCGAAATAGGCGTTTACATCGACGTAAACAGTGTCTATGGCCGTTCCCTGTGCGTCGAACACGGCCCGTTCCTGCATATACAGGATCGGCATGTTGTTGAACAGGTGCGAATATGTGGCCTGGGTTTCCCGCTCCTTCTGGTGGGCTGCGTCGACTTTGCGCAGGACGGCGATCCTCCATTGCTGGAAGATGAGGAATAACAGGAAAATACCGCCGCAGACGCCGATCCATGTTTTATACCGCTCCATGAACGAGGCCGGTTTGTCGAAAAACAGAGTGTTCGTCGGGCAGGTGTTCGGGGAGATGTTGTGCCGGAGCAGTACCGGATAGTTGAAGACGGGTTGTACTCGGACGGGGGTGTAAAAGGGAATGTCGCGCGGCTGCTTGCCCTCCAGCACTGCGTTTACGGTAGCTATCAGCCGGTCGGAATATTCGTTTTCGTCGTATACGTAACCTCCGATCATGCCGCTGCTCTTGAGTCCCGTCGGACGCAGCGAGAACAACGGTACGGACGAACTGGCGATGATCTTGAACGGGTTGGTCATGATTTCGTTGCGCCCGGACATGTTCTTCAGGTAATGCCACGAGGAGAAGAGCACGCCGGTGCGTTTTACGTCGACCGTACTCAGCGAATCGAGCAGTTGGTCTATCCCGATCTCATCGGCCGAATAAACCGTGTATTTTATGCCGCCGTACTTCGAGTCGAGCAGTTCCGCGAGGTCGTGTTCCGTTTGCCGGTTGACGTAGCGTGCGTCGTCTATGAATATGAGCCGATCCATGCCGGGCAGTATGCGCTTCATCAGGTCGATACTCTGGTCGAGATAGGCCGGCGAATAAAGCAGGGTCAGATTGTCCCGGTCTGCCAGTGTCCGCAGAGGTACCTGTTCCGAGGCCGGAATGGGAAGCCTTTTCTGGTAATATTTATCCGGCCCGACAAAATCCTGTTCTGCGCATACGATGGTCGGAATGCCTTTCCATATGCTGTTAATGAAATTGCGCAGCAGCGCCGTAGGGGTTCCGATCAGCACCAGGGCCCGGGGTGGTTTTTTGCCGTATTCTCGCAGGAGGTTCGTCTCGAAGGTCTCGATTTCCCGAGGGGAATCTACCAACAGCAGGTTTATATGCTCGGTGTAGAGTTCCAGGTTTTCGATCTGCTCGACGCGCGCCGTGATGTCGGTAATAATGCCTCTGCTCCACGGGGTCGATTCCGCATAGGTGTTGATGACCAGTATATAATCGCGCTTGTCGCCGGAAGGGCTGCTGACGGCCGGTGCGAGGGGGTATGCTAAAATGCAGCCTAAAAGTAAGACCCATATGAAGGGCCGGGGCCGGAGGCCGAGCCGGGTGGTCGGGATGTTCATGGGAAAAAGGGACGCAAGGGAGTAGTGCATGACGCAAAAATAGCGGGAGGGGGCTGCCGGAAGACAGCCCCCTC
>OFRZ01001308.1_pt1 | contig 16257 bp, 10 predicted proteins | sample 1543181 | NCBI WGS metagenome assembly OFRZ01 (sample SAMN04209245, study PRJEB22552) | human gut metagenome | biome: gut; material: feces | host: Homo sapiens | place: USA: Oklahoma | reverse complement strand
TCTTTGTACTTCTTGTAGAATGGATTAAAAATCCTAAGTATAGGTAATTCCATTAATTTATCAAATACTTTCATTCCACATAAAACCTAATAAATCACAACCTTTGTTCCATTTGGAATATTATCATACAGCCACTTTGCATTATTAATGTCCAATCTTACACAGCCATGAGAAACTTGTTTGCCAAGCGTTCCATCTTGTATCTGTGTCATACTACCACGATTATAAAGCACTGAATGGAACAAATAGTTTCCACTATAAACGCCTACCTGACATGCAGATGTGTCTGTCATAATAAGCCATCTTGTAGAACTGGCTCTTACCTGTGCGTTCTTAGACATTACATCTAATGCTGCCGGTTTTGGTGTATATACGGGCTTATTTTTATAATAATTTGCAACACTTCCAGGTGCAGGTGCCCCCTTTCTTACCAAATTAATCCTTAGAGCCTCTACTCTATAACTAATACCAGTTGAGCCTGATGTCTGCCCATTTGAAGCCCAACCTAACCATCCATAATTCTCTATATGTGAACTGTAGTATATATTATAAAATGTTGCTAACTGACCTGTAAGCTTTATCTCAATGGCTTCTACCTGCTTAGCCCTACCTGAGGTTCCAGAATATTGCCCCAAAGTTTTCCATCCAGTCCATCCTATATCCTGCACATGCGTTCTATACATGATAGTACCGGTTAATGAATGTACAGTATCCTGAGATAAATTGATATTAATTCCTTCAATTCTCAGTTTTCGTCCTGTCGTACCTGTAATGTTTCCCCCTGAAACCCACGGCATATTACCTATATCCTGTTTATAGTTCTATTTTATCACATATGCATTTTATTTAAAACAAAAAAAGAAACTAATACAAATTATCTGTATCAGTTTCTTTTTTATTAATTTATCTGGCAATATATGCCATTGTATTTTTAGAAATTATTCCACCATAATTGTTGCCAGGTGCTGACTGTCCTTTCTTCACTAATACTATCTGCAATGCCTCTAAATGAAGGTTTTGTCCGGATGTTCCTGCATTCTGTCCATTCTTTGCCCATCCAAGCCATCCGTAATTTTGTGCATGTACTCTGTAATAGATATCGTATTGATTTGCCATTTCTCCCGTCAGAGACATATTTATTGCCTCTACATTCAGAGCTCTGCCTGTCGTTCCTGCAAGTGCACCATCCATCACCGTATTCTGCCAGCCGATATTCTGTACATGTGTCTGGTATTTTATTCCTCCTGAACACGGCTGCCCGTCAAGATCTATCTTTATTGCTTCAAGTCCAAGATTTCTGCCTGTTGTTCCACTGAGACTTCCGTTTTCCACTGCACTCTGCCATCCGATATTACTTACGTGGCTCTGATATCTTACCGATGCATTTGTGTTGATTATCGGAACAGTACTGGTTTTTGATATATACGCTTTTGCGTTATTAGATGTGTATCCTCCATAAAATACTGTAGGAGCCATATCTCCCTTTGCCGTTACAACTATCTGGATTGCTTCAAGTCTATATGCATATCCTGAGGTTCCTGCTGCCTCTCCATTTTTTGCCCAGGCTAACCAGCCATAGTTCTGTGCATGTACTCTGTAGTATATATCATACTTATCAGCATCTTTACCGGTAAGTTTTAGCATCAACGCTTCCACATGCTTATTCTGGCCGGTTGTTCCACTCTGTTCTCCATTGAACGAGTTTCCATGCCATCCGTCATTTTTCACATGTGTTGTATAGATCACACCAATGTCTGCATCTGATTTTACATTTATTTTTATTGCCTCAAGCTGCAGTCCTCTGCCTACGGTTCCTGCCATAGCTCCGTTTGACACACCATTCTGCCATCCGATATTTGCTACATGTGTCTGGTATGATACTGATACACTGTTTAATACCCAATGTGCATACAGTACATGATCAGAAGCTGTTTTTACTACACTCTCAGTATTTATCTGTTCTCCACTGTCTACAGCCGTCCACCAGCCTGCAAATGTATATCCGCTTCTCGAAGGTGTAGGTAATTCACCATATGTGCTTCCAAAAGTAACATTTTTTGTACTAGCAGTAACTGTTCCACCATCAGCATTAAATGTAACTGCGTAGCTGTTTGCTGTCCAGTGTGCATAGATAGTCTGATCAGATGTAACCTCTACTTTTGTATCTTTAGTAATCTGTGTTCCACCGTTAGCTGCTGTATACCAGCCGGTAAATGTATAACCATCTCTTTCAGGAGATTCCAAATCGCCATATGTGCCGCCATATGTAATATTCTTGCTTGTATTTGTAAGATTACCTCCTGCTGCATCATAATTTAATTTTACTGTAACCGGAGTCCATACCGCATTAACTGTAGTATCTGAAGCAATCTTATTATATGCCTTATCCCACGATAATACATACCCGGTCTTTGTTATTTCCGGAGCTTTCGCCCCTCTCATACACAAAACATTCTGTGACTCAACAATCTGACCATTATCAACAAAATCCACTTTATATCTAAGTGGTGACGCATCACGTTCTTCATTTATACCATATGATATGTAATGGTCTACATAACCCTCATAATCATCACCAAACGCACTTTGTAAGTCCCTATATCTTGTTTTGTAACTTATAACATCAAAATTCTCACTTGCCTGACGACCCTCTCGTATTCCATTTTCTAGATAATGCTGATAATATAAATACCAATTATCTCCAAAAGCATTTTGCAAATCTATATTATTATCCTTATAAAAATGCACATCAAAAATTTCATTACCACGACGACCTTCAGCCATGCCATATTTAATAAAATGTTGCAGTGCAGCTTCTGCAGTATTTCCCCAATTATTCTTCACATCAGGATTATTATTCAAATAATATGATGCGTCAAATATAAGGTGATAGTCTTCTTGTTTTAATCCAAAATAATTAACAATTCCCTGTGCATCTGCGATGCCAAGTTTTTTTAAAGCTGTCTCCGATCCAAGGTAATTAGTCGCGTCACTTTGATTACTTATATACGCATGTTCAATAATAATTCCCGGGAAACCGGCCTTTTTACTATTTCTTATTACACTATAGTAATCACAAATAGATCCATCTGTATAGGTATCTCCACTCTCAGAATTTCTGATACGCGTTCCATCATTTGCCAGTCCTAATGCGACTAACTGTTTAAGAACCTCGTTTGCTAATGCTCCCCCCTGTGCACCAATATTTGCATTTAAGCTGGAATTAGGATAATAAACTGTTGCGCCATGAACACTCGAGCTGGTTGTCGAATTATTATGAATTGAAACAAATACACTTGCTCCTACTGACTTAGCATAGTTTACTCTATCTTCAAGAGCTACATAATGATCATCATTTCTTGTCATATATACGTTTACACGTTTGTATTTACTAAGTTCTTCCTTGCAATACTGTGCAATCTTCAAATTAAGTGTTTTTTCTAAATAGGTCTTTCCACCATAACTTGCCTGTGCTCCACCATCGTTGCCGCCATGCCCCGGATCAAGAACAACATTCACTGCCGAACTAGCTCTAAAGAGATTATTCTGCTGTACATCAGCCGCTGCTGCAATAGCCTCGCTAATTGTATTCCCCGCAGCTTGTGTTGATGTTTCATCCGGATTTATTACTACTGCATCATACACTTCACTGCCCGTATTTTCATTATCTGAATTGCTATTATCTGAATCCTCCGCATATGCATCAGCATTCAAATCCATTACAACAGTATCAATTCCAAACTGTGAATTAATTCCAATAGCTTCAAAGTCTACTGAATACCCGTCAGTTTCGAGAGACTTAACTGTATAACAGCCTGAAACCAGATCACTTGATTCAAATATCAGGTTTCCATCCTCCGTCATCTCTCCACTTATTTCAAATGACTGATTTAAATCGGTATTTTCAACTGTTAATCTAGCATTTGATTGATCAATGCCATCCGCTAATCCAACAATTATCCTTACAGCATCTCCCTTTTTAACAGATGGATCTGCAACAGATAAATATGTAACTATCTGATTTTCACTATTATCTTGTTGTTGATAGCTCTCCGTACTATTACCTGTCTCTGCAGAATCAGCAAAAACAAAAGTGTTTGCCGAAATCAGCATAGAAAGCGTCAACAACAGTGCTACTACTTTTTTCATCTTAAAACGCCTTTCCTTTTGTAATAAATCTAAAATATAGTTTATCACATAAGAAAAGACGTTTAAAGAGTTACCTTTTTATATTTTCTTAAGATTTTTTATAATTCGACGGATTGCAACAAGTTAATTATCAACTCATAATATGTATCAGGAAATGCTAGTATTTCATATTTTATCACAACAAGAAAGACAACGTTTAAAGACTTTTTACCTATTTTATTTAGTTTTTACCATAAAGCAATTTCTTCCTATATAATTGAGAATCTTTCAATAATTCAACATTTATATAGTCCAGACCATATTTTTCAATCAAAGTATCCTCTCCAGAATAAAGGTTAGTTCCTAATCCAAGTCTATTTCCCTCTATTTGAACCCCTAAAGCTGCCAATGTTGTTGGATACAAGTCCAAAGTTGTATATTCTCTTTCAACACATGGTTTTTCATTAACCGCTGCGCCATTAACAATTGTAAAATATGTTCTTCTATTAAAATCTGTTGCATTTTGTCTTTCTATATAATCAGAATCCATTGTAAGATGATCTCCGGAAATAACAACTGTTGTATTATCATAAAAATCCTGTTGTTTAATCCAATCCAGGAATTCAGAAACTTGCCTGCTTGAACATGCAATAACATTACTATATTGTTCATCATATTGATTCTGACATAATTCACATACATAGCCATCTGTAAAATGCGTATCTACTGTTAACATTGTAAGATTAAACGGTTCATCTTTAGAAGCTAAATTATTTAATTCATTTTTTGCATATTCAAATAATTTTTCATCTTCATATCCCCACCAAACCATATAATCATCATCTATGTAGCCTCTATCAATTGCAGTATAATAATCAAAAATATCATAGTTTCCGTGTCCGTGAAAATACGATGAACGTCCAGCAAATTTCTTATCTGAACCAATCAAAAATTCCTGATTGTATCCTTCTCCTTTCAGGACATCTCCTATAGCCCAAACACCTGGAACATAATTATTATCTGATTCCCACTTTGAATTTAAGGTATCATTACTTATTAAGTTCTCATTAATTGGTACACCGGATGTCTGTGCAACCAATCCACCCATTGTAAAAGTCGCGCCCGAAGTCGTATACGCACCATTCAATTTTCCATATATTCCAAAATTTTCATTCTCCAATGAAATTTGTGTAAGCTCCGGAATATAATTTTCACTCATAGCACCACCAACGCTCTGATCTGAATATGTCATTTCCATAGATTCTAAAAAAATATATATCAGATTTCTTTTTTCCTTTGGGAATGTAATTGCTACATCTCTTCCATCAACATAATTATCTTCATATATCGTTGAATCCTGCTTTGTATATTTTAAATACGATATGATATCAAAATGGAAACAACACAATATAATTGAATATCCAATTGCTATACACCCTAAAAGCGACATCCAAAATTTATATATCCACTTATTTTTCTTTTTTCTGAATATCAATAATCCAAATGTAACCATTAAAACGCATATTATAATAATCAAAATAATGGAAATAAATATCACACTGAATGATGAAGTATTTGTTCCTTCCAAAGGTGTATTTAAATGATATATTATCTGTCCTATTGGCACATCTTTAAAATTTTTCTGCATATACCAAAAACCATATAGCAATGCTCCACCTAATGCAGTTAATATATATGTTATGAAAGCAGACAGGAAATTAAAAATCCTACTATGTTTCTTATCATCATTATTCTGACACAATAATACAAATTGCAAAATACCAAATAGCAAATAACAAAACGTGCCTATATAAAACAATACTAATTGTCTATTCAAAAACAGTTTAACTACCTTATAATTTAGTTTTTGTGACAAAATAAACATATTATCCTGAGTAAGTGCAGTAATATACAAGCCATCATCATGTACCTCATACTCAACATCCTTACGAGATGATATGTATTTTTCTAGTTTCGAACCAGATACTTCTATGGAATTTCCCCAAAAATCAGAAAGTGTAATACTCTTAATCGAATATACCTCTAATGTATTTATAGGATCAACTCTAAATAAATTATTGTTGATTTCTGCCAGACCCATTTTTATTTTGAAATTCGCTTTTTTATTTTCAAAATATGCATTAATACTATCCTCTTCTGTCATTTTCTTAACACTGGGCGCATAATACATTTGGGCATAGTTTTTATTTGAATGCTCTTCTCCATATTCAATCGAAAAATTATATGTATGTTTTCCGAATATTCCTATACATAATCCAATTAATAATAACGCAATAAAAGCCACGTCTATTATAGCTAAAACTACACTTAACAAGCGTCTATTATTACATAATTCGTTTTTTATCTTTCGCATAATAAAATACCCCTTATTTATATATAAAGAAACAAGGAGTATTATATTATAATCTTGTATTTTTTTCAACTTTTTCTTAATTTTTTCTTAATTTTTTCTTAATCTCTTTTTGTGTTCTTTTTTAAAATTGTATAGATTATACAAAAATAAAATATTAAAAACAACACCATTACAGAAGTGAGAAAACCGTATGCTCCACCTTTTATTCCATATCTAGCCACTAAGTATTCATTTGCCAATTTCGCAACTATAGCAGAAACTATATATCCTATAATTATCATTCCTGATTTTCGCATCACAGTTAAAACATAATAACCAAAATAAGATAACGCATTAATTCCACCCGCAAACATAAGTAAAATCAATACCATCCTATATTGTATTAATTCTGAACCTGTTAAAATCTGTAATACAGGAATTCCTAAAATCCAAGCCCCAATTATACAAATTATAGTAAAGCCTACTATTATTACTGATATTTTTGATATTGAAACAATAAATGGTTTCTTGTAATCTGAAGCATATTCGTCTGCTAATTTAGTTAACGCGGGCTTCATAACAAAAGTTGCAAATAGATTTACAATAGAAACAGGCATAAATAATGTCTGAAAATATGCTGAATAGTTTGATACCATTTTTGCATCTATTGCTATTCGACTAGCACTTAAAATATATGACCATAAAAAAGAACCTATAAATAAAGGAAAACAATTCTTGAGAATACCCAAAATATATTTCTCATTCCAGATAACAGCTATATTTCTAAATGTTTTCATCGGCATTACATCAAAAATAATCAAACCAAGTATTGCAATAAGAATTGACAACGATATAGCTAAAATCATATTTTTCGTAATAATAAGAACTACTAACATTACAGTAACTGACATAACCGTTCTAAATGCTTGAGATTTTCCTGTTAAATCTAAACGACCATCTTTTTGAAATGTTCCCTCGTATAAATCTGCATATGCATCAACAAATCTATAAATACACATCAATAAAATAACGATGCACTTATATATATTTGATTTAGCTGTCAATATTGAATAAACGATACTAACAACAACCGACACAACAAATAAAATATATTTTACTGCCTTGTAATGTCCAAATTCAAAAGTGCTTTTAGTATCTGTAACCTGAAATGTCCTTGTTTCATAATACTCTATAAAAGCAAGCATCTGCGCTACTGTTATTGCTATGGCAAAAATTCCTCCATCATCTTCACCAACTATTCTAATTATCAATAAAGATAATATCATTGATGCTGCCGCAAATATCATGCTTCCAATCATATTCCAAACAAAATTATTTTTTTCAGAGGTCTCACTACTAACATATTTATGACACGCTATTGTTAATAGTTTATTTACTTTCATTTTCCTCTTCTTTCTTATAATAATCTCTCACTGCAATTTCTTCGGTAAGACTGTTTATCATATTATCTAAATTGGAAATTCTTAAAGTCAAATAAAAATTATGAACAAAAAGTACCATTATTGAAAATAGAAATATAAAATTTACCGGACTTTTTATTCCGCATATATCTGCAAAAAAATATGCAATTTGAGGAAAAATACTTAAAATTAATAATAAAATACTTGATACAATCCAAAATAAAGCATATTCAATTTTTAGTTTTGCTTTCTTTATTTTCTTCATTATAAAGAAAAAAACACATAATGACGCAACAAATAAAATAACTCTCAATGATGTTGACATACTCTATATCCTCCCTATCTTTTTCTAAAATTCTGTACAAACAATATAGACATTAACATTCTAAACATATAAGAAATGGATCTTGCAAAATTCAAATAACTTGTTCCTGCAACACGCTCCTTCATTTCAACCTGCACCTCAGCAACCTTTGCTCCATTTTTTATCAAATATGATATCGTATCCGGTTCTGGTCCATAATTAATTTCCTGTGCAAATTCTTTAATACATTTTCTGCTATATAATCTCATACCAGATGTTGGATCATTTATTTTTACTCCAGTTGTCAGTTTTATCGCTGTGGATATAAGTCTACTTCCCAACATTCTAGCAGAAATAGGCTTTTTTTCATCCACAAATCTTGAACCAATAACAATATCATAGCCTTCATCAAGCTTCTTTAGCATTTTGTCGATATATTCAGGTAAATGCTGTCCATCTGCGTCAAACTGAATAAAGCAATCGTAACCTTTTAAATAAGCATATTTTGCTCCCACCTGAAATCCTCCTGCCAATCCAAGATTTATTGGCAAATCAATTATATTATATTTATTTTTTTCACAAACTGAGTATGTGCTATCCTTTGAGCCATCATTTACAATAACATAATCAAATTGTGAATAATTTTCTTTAATATTATTCACAACTTCTTCTATACTTTCTTCCTCATTATACGCTGGGATTACTATTAATAGCCGATTCATATCTACACCTTACTTTCTATACATTGTTTTCTTTTTCACTAAGAGAATATATTTTTGTTAAGACCTTTGCAACCGGTCTATTCCAAAATTTTAAAAACATCTCATAATCCTCTTTACTTCTTAAATTATCTCCTATTACTGCTGATGTTTCCGACTCTTCATGAATTCTGTGTGCCATTAATATTTCATTACAATATAAAAACTCCCCCTCTGCTCTAGATATTCTTTCCCATGTTTCCCAATCAACATTACTTCTAAAACCTGTTTTAAATAACGGTTCATAATCACATAAAGCTTCCTTTGAATATGTAACAGAAGGACAGCAAATTGCATTTCCAAGTCTTATAGCACTTCTCTTATTTTTAATTCTGTATGCCTTGTCATGATTCCTTAAATTCTTTAACATTATCCTTTTCAGTTTCAAATTAAACCCATTGTCAGAAAAATTTCCATTAATGAGCTCCGAGTAATCTGAAAACGCGATTAAAGCATGTGGATATTTATCAAATGTATTTATAATTTCAGTTGAATAATTTTCTCTATAAATATCATCCTGATGTGCTATTGTTATATATTGCGCATCAGAGCATGAATATGCAAAATTCCAATCTCCCGCAATTCCCTTTTCACCTTTATTAACGAACATTTCAATCTGATATTTATTACATAAATTTTCAATATAGTTGTTCGGTGTTGATGTTGCTAACTTAATATTTGATTTTTTTTTCTGTTTTTTCAATGAAATTATGCAATCTTCTAAATATTTACTTTCTTTATATGCACAAATCACAAACTCATGTTTTATCATTTTTCCTCCCTATAACATTTTGATTAAAATATACTGATATATGCACCACATTGAAACGCTTTGCATAATTATCATTACAATATAATTATATACTCTATAATCAAATTTCAACCTGATTCCACTACCACCCAAAACGGCAAATAATGGATAAATCAATGGTGTTATATATCTTGATTGACATCCAGCTATTGTATTTGAACCAACTTCTGTATATGCAATGTACAGTGATGTAGCTATCAAAACTACTGTTCCAAAAAACATCAAAATATCATATATATAAACTATTTTCGAATATGCCTTAACGTCGTATTCACGTTTATCTGTTAATGTTGTAAAAACCAAAAATGCAAATACTATTATAGCAACTGTTGTTGTACCAATTCCCAGATATGCAAAGTGATCAATAAACCCATTCATATTTCTAATTGACAAATAGTCTTTCAAAAAATTTAATAACGTACGTGTATATTCTACTGGGTTATGAATAATATACAATATCTGTTCAGTTGGATTAACACCTGCACCACCTCTTACATCACCGCCTTTTGAAGTTTCAAAAATGGTTTTCAATAGCAAATCAAATAACATAATTACAAAGGCCATAGAGCAAATGCTATAATATTTTTTCTTATTCTCAATTTTGTTCCGTTTCATCAAAAATGGAATTATCAAAAATGCTAAATAAATTTGCTTTGGAATTATTGCTATTGCAAATGCTATAACCATAATGACCGTATCTTTTGTCGAAACCACACCTTCTTCCTGACAGTTGCCCACAAAATACGCCATTCCAATCATGACAAATCCAATAACCCATGTATCATAAGAATAATTGCTTGCTATAAATAAAGATGTTGGAAACATAGCCACAACAGCTAATATCATTTTTCCACTATGTAATCGTTTCATGGCAAAATAACAACATAATGAATATACTAATACTATTGGAATTTGTCCAAATTTATATATCACAAAAAAGTTTGCTCCAAACAATCTTAGCAAGGCAATCACAACTCCACTAGGCAATGCCGTCAAAGAAATATTATGATCTATATATTTTATTATTGCATCACTATTCTTGTTTAAAGTATTAATCTTTTCAATATTTTGAGCATAAGTGTCTGTATTCTGAATAAAATTCCCCCCATTAGTCAAGACTTCTAACTCTGGTTCTGATAAACCTATATGTGCAACAGACGAAGAACTTATTGCAAATTTAAAATGTGAATCAATATCCCAACTAATATGACCAATTGGAGAAACAAATAACATAGTAATAGAAGAAACAAAAACCAGCCTGACAAGTAATTTCTCCGGCTTATCTTTTATCGTTCTATAGCTAATCAATATAAATAAAATAATAGCGACTATAGCAGAACAAAATAGCCACGTACTATACATAAACTTTAGTCCACTAACAAAATACGCAATTATAGCTCCTATAACCAAAGAAACTATAAATATAAGTAAATCTCTTAATGCTATTTTATATTTTCTACCGATAAAGCAAATAATTGTATCACTAAAATTCAATTTTTTGTCTATAAATAATAAAATCGATATAATAAAAACAGTAAAACAAATAGAGTAAATTATTCTTTCATAATGCATATTTTCTTTGTCAATACTAATTATTGACTTACCTGAATATATTTCTATATCATCAAAGTTAAAATCAGAATCAACATCTATTCTAATTTGTTTAAGGCTTTTGTTAGTAAGTTCAAACCCTACGTTGTCATCCCCTGAAAAAATAGTTTTTATACAACTATCATTTTCATTAAATTCATTGCCATCATCAAAATATAACTGTACATCTAAATCGCCAGATACTTTATCTTTTAATTTAATAACAATTGTTGTTACATTCTTTATATTTTCTTTTTTAAAAACAATATGCGGATCTACTCCATTAATACAAATTTGACCACTTTGATTTATATAACAACCGCTATATTCTATTATATCCGATGTATCATATCGTTCTAATAAATTATCAGCATTTCCGCGAATCTTTAATTCTTTACGAGGGGACCAAACCATGGCTACTGTCACAAGACTTAATATACTAAATATTAAAATCCATAATGATATTTTGCTAATATTTTTTTTTGACATTTCTTACTCCTACAACAAATGATTTCATTTGTTTATTATAATATGTCGTTTTGTCTTCGTTGCTTTTCCATTACAGCACACATATATTTGATACTTACCTGCATCAATTTTGTCGAACTCACATATAAATCCTGATAATTCTGCACCTGGTTTTCGCTTAAAATGAATAGCCAAATCGCTTCTAAAAATCTTACGAGTAGTTATTAGATAGGACTTATTATCTGATTTCAGTAATAATTGTATATTCCCATTATACGGTTTTTCATTATAAAATCCCCATCCCTCAATTATACATTTATTTCCTACATAAATATTATCAATCGCATTCACAACTTTTCTACAAATATCAAATTCCTTTGTACATTCTTCAACAACACACTTTCCAATATTCTCTTTCATCATATTATATGAGAAATCAGGAGCATGCTGTGTCAGATTTGAGCTATAAAATGGATCTTTATTTTTAAAGTACGGATGCAATTTATATAAATGTTTTTGTTCTGCCATTAATCGTTTAAACTTTTTCTCACTTTTCAAATCGTTACCACGACTTACCGATTCATGATGATAAAGTATAACATCATTCCTAACAACATTATAATATCCAGCCTCTACAAGCCTAAAACAAAGTTCAACGTCATTATATGCAACCGGCATATCCTCATTAAACCCATTTACTTTATTAAACTTTGCAGCATTTACGAGCATACAAGCAGCCGTAACAACAAGCCAGTTATAATCTATTTTATTTCGTCCGAAATAATATATATTATCATCATTATAACCTATAAATGCATGAACTGGACCATTAGCAATATTGATAACACCAATATGCTGAATTTTCTTACTATTCGGGTATAACAGCTTTGCCCCAACTGCTCCAACATGCTCTAATTCTGCATGTCCAACCATTCTTTCAAGCCATTCCTCATTAATTATTTCAATATCATCATTTAGAAATAAGTAGTAATCACCCTTAGCTTCTTTAGCTCCTATATTACACATTCTTGAAAAGTTAAAGTTCATTTTTTCATAGATATATCTAAAATTATACTTGTCTGCTAATCCCTGATACAGTTTCTTATTTTCGTCATTGCTTCCATTGTCCACAAGAATAACTTCAAAATTCCTATATCTGGTAATTTCATACAAGGTCTCTATACATCTTTTTAAGACTTTATAGTTGTCTTTTGATGGTATTATCACGCTTATAAGCGGATTGGTCTGCGAGATATAATTCACCCTATATTGATACATTATATCTACCATTTCCAAATTAGCCTTGAGACCACGTCTCGCAAGAGCATCCTCCTTGCTCTTCTTTGCAGCCTCGAATATATATGGCTTTGCAGATGGATCCAAAGCTGTTGATTCTTTTCTTTCTCTCCAATGATATAAGATTTTATCAATATGAGCTATTTTATTTGTCTTTTCAGTAAATCTAAGAGTAAAATCATAGTCTTGTGCACCTTCATAACCAGCTCTTAATCCACCTATCTCATTTGCAATACTTCTGCGATACACTCCAAAATGACAAGTATACATATGTGACATTAATGTATCCGGAGACCAATCCGGCTTAAAATGTGGCATATGTCTATTGAAACCATCATCATCAATTTTATCCTCATCACTATAGATAAAATCCAAATTGGGATTTTCATTCAATTTTTTTACAACTTCATAAAGTGCATTTGGACGCAATACATCATCACAATCCATAAATGCGACAAATTCCCCTGTCGCAATTTCAAGCGCTGAATTTGTGCAACGTGAAATATGACCATTCTCTGTTCTGTAGACAATCTTGATTTTTTCGTTTCCTTCATACTTTGCAAGAGTCTCTCTCACACTATCCCATGAAGAACAGTCATCAGCCAGACAAAGCTCCCAATTTGTATATACCTGATTAAGTACAGACTCAATACAAGGAATAAGATGTCTGTCCAGTACATTATAAACAGGTACCAAAATTGAAATCTTAGGATTATATTCAAACTTCTCATCATAGTTCTCATTTGCTTCAAGCATAGTAATCCATGTTTCATATTCCAAACTGCGATTTAATCTTGCTGCCCTACGTGCTCTTACCTTCTCCGGAACTACTTTATGATAAATTGGTCTTGCTACTTTTTTTATATTTTGCTTGATAGTATTCATAAATAATAACCTGCACCCTTCAATTGCTTATCTTTTATCGCGCTTCAATCTCAATATATGGATTGTATACTGCATATTTATTTAATTTCTTCAAAGTCTTACCCAGGATTAATTCTAAATCATTCTCACATCCAGCCATATCCGGCATTATCATAGATAATAATACACTCTTATCTAACATCACACAGTCTGATGAGACTGAATAACAATCTCTTGTACTTACAAGTCTGTTAAAATTTCCTGCTTCGGATCTTCCATATCCCTTAAACGGATATATAACGCTTCCTTCCTGATCTACATCTATGCCAGCCTGCAAAATATATTTCTTTTTACATATTTTTGCACCTACTGCTCCTACCTCCGGTCTTGTTATATATCCAAGCATTTCTTCTATACATTTAAAGCTCATGACTTTATATCTGTTATTGATAATCCAAATATAATCAGTTTGTATATCTTTTACAACTTCTTTTATCTGTTCTTTTGTTTCTATAAACAAGTAATTCTTATTAACATACTTGGAACTGCACTCAATTGAATCCACACATGCCTTATCATATATTCTATCACCAACCACAATAATAGTTATTGGCGTTGTCTTACTATACCCATATATGATGTGATAAGTCCCATGATATGGTCCTTCTTCAACCTTAGCATCAATTTTCTTTCTTTTAATATGGTCTTCAAGTGCTTTTTTTCCGGCTTTAAATGCATAAAGCTTACTATCAGGATTTTCAGATGTAGAATTTTCATGGCATCGCCAATGATATAATATCTTAGGTATATGATATATAGAATCAGTTTTTTCTGCACACCTAAGAATATAATCATAATCCTGTGCACCATCCAAGTCAGGATTTAAAATTCCAACCTGCTTAGCAATCGACATTCTTACTACAAACAAATGACAAATATAATTATTAGCTCTTAAAAGATCTATATTAAAATTCGGTTTGAAATATGGTTGGAAGCGTTTTGTACCACCAGCAACTATTTTATCTTCATCTGAATATATAATATCTGCATCAGGCTCATTCTCTAAAAGTTTTGCGCACTCAAAAAGTGCATCCGGAGCTAACATATCATCATGATCTGCAAAAACAATAAAATCTCCTGTTGCCATTTCTATAGCAGCATTTGTATTTGCTGAAATCCCATGATTTTCCTCTAAAACTTTAAATTTAATCCTTTTATCATCAGCCGGATACTTTTCAATTATATTGATAGTCTCTTTATCTTCACCAGATTTATATTCGCTAGCATCAACAATACAGAGCTCCCAATCAGAATATGTCTGTGCTTTTATAGAATCAATCATAGCTCTTAGATATTCTGCATTGGTTCTATATACCGGCACGACTATACTAAATTTATAGTCCTCTTTGAAAAGGTATCTTCTTTGCAGCTCTAGCAAATTATCATCAAGTCGGTTTTTCTCCTGCCAGATTTTATATGCATTTTCTTCATCAAGCTTTCTCTTGATTTTTTTGGCAGTTGCAAACAGACCATTTTTTTTAATATTTAATACTATTCCACTATTCATATTTACATTGCATCTTCATTGACTTCTCTTACAACACCAGTTATTTCTACACTTGAAACGCCATGACTAAATGACATATCTATCCAAGGATCATCCTTTCCAAAATAGAATACATCATCAACTTGTCTGCCATTCGTAGCTATAATATTGACATTTGCATCTTCTGCTACAATCTTCAAGTCACTAAGCGATATCGTTGTACCCTCTACCGGATCATATCTCACATGCTGGCATTTTGTCGGGAATTCATATACCTGTTTAAAGATATTACCATCCATCGGCATAACCTGAGTAAATGTAGCTCTCTCATTAAAGCCTGTTCCATCATCAAAGTAAAGCTTCGACAATTCATCGTTTTCACTCTTCTTAAACTGATATGCATCACATACCTCTTTTGCCCCACCAATCATCTTTACTTTGCCATGATCAAGCCAAACAACTGTATCACACATCTCCCGTATCTGAGATATCATATGTGATACAAATAGCACTGTAGTTCCGCCACTCATCAAATCAAGCATTTTATTCTTACTTTTTTCCTGAAAGTCAGCATCTCCTACAGCTAATATTTCATCCACAATCAGTATTTCCGGATTCACAATAGTCGCCACCGAAAAAGCCAGTCTCATAAGCATTCCGGAGGAATAGTTTCTAATTGGCTGCTCTATAAACTCTCCAAGCTCAGAGAATTCAAGGA
>OFRZ01001261.1_pt1 | contig 16757 bp, 10 predicted proteins | sample 1543181 | NCBI WGS metagenome assembly OFRZ01 (sample SAMN04209245, study PRJEB22552) | human gut metagenome | biome: gut; material: feces | host: Homo sapiens | place: USA: Oklahoma | reverse complement strand
CTTTTTGAAATTCCTTAATTGCATTACGAGTAGATTATACTTCCGATAAGGAAAATTATCGTCACATAGTGAGAGAGGGGTGGAAGAAGGCTTTTGGAGTACAGAAAATACAAGGAAAATCACAAGAAGAAAGCGCCATATACATTGCGTATTTAAGGGCAAGATGATATACTGTACAACGTGAAAATTAATATACCACACAGAAGTAAAGTCGAAAAGAGGTTAAAGATGGAACAAAATCAAAGTTTGTATTCAATGGAGGCGCAGATCAGTCAGTTCAGAGATGAATGGCGTAAGACAAACAGCAGGATTGTCGGTGCACTTACACTTCTGATTCTGGCAGGGCTTCCTATCATATATCAGGATTATTATTTTAATATTCTGGTTGTAAAATATTATTATTACTGTGCAATGATTATCGGAATGGCAGTATTTACAGCTATTGCAGCGTTTGTTTATGTTCGCCGGGACAGACTTCTTTATGGCGGTGAAGTGATGAAGACGATACGCAGCGAGATAAAAATATCATCTCTCACGATTGTAGACTGGGCTATGATTGCGTTCACACTGTCAGCAGTCATTTCTACCCTGCAGTCAGAATATATTTACGAGTCCTTTTGGGGAAATGAAGGCCGGTACTGCGGATTGTTTCTGATTTTATTGTATACAATATGCTATTTTCTTGTAACCCGGTGTCTGGAATTTAAAAAATGGTATATGGATGTATTTTTAGGAGCCGGATTGATCGTCTGCCTTTTGGGGATTCTGCATTTCTTCAATCTGGATCCGCTGGGATTTAAAAAAGAGATCTCTCAGGATGATTATAGTATCTTTGTATCCACGATTGGAAATATTAACACATATACGGCATATCTTGCACTTCCTATGGGAGCAAGCGCCGTTATGTTTGCTACAGAGAAGAATATAAAGCGCAAAATATGGTATTACATCTGTATGACATTTGCATTCATGGCGCTGATCATGGGAGTCAGTGATAATGCATATTTAACATTATTTGCCTTGTTAGGTTTTCTGCCGCTGTATCTTTTCAGAAGCAGAAAGGGAGTCTATTCATATACAGCAATTCTGGCTACGTTTGTGACTGTTTTGTTGGGAATTGACTGGATTGAGTATACGTTTGGCGAGCGTGTTCAGGAAATCAGCGGTATTTTCAATTTATTTACCCGCATACCTGGTTTATGGGCGATTGCTCTGGTTTTGTGGGCGTTGACTGCCGGGCTGTATATCTATAACAGCAGAACAGAAAGGCAGGGACAGAAGAGAACAGAAAGCCGTATTTTATGGTATCTGTGGCTTGGACTGGTAGTTCTTGGGGCATTAGGAGTTGCATTTGTACTGTACGATGCGAACATAGCTGGAAACAGCGAGCGATATGGTTCTATTGCCAATTATGTGGTAATGAATGATTCCTGGGGAACAGAAAGAGGGTATGTATGGAGAATCGCAATGGAGATATACCGCGATTTCCCGTTGAGTCATAAATTGTTTGGCCATGGTCCGGATACATTTGGCGTAATTACAGTTCAGAATTTCTGGGATGATATGCTGAATACCACAAGCCAGAAATACGAAAATGTTCATAATGAATATCTGCAGTATCTTGTAACCATTGGCGCTGTGGGACTGACTGCGTATTTAGCATTCCTTGGAACTTCTTTTGTGAAAATGATTCGGGAAGGTTTAAAAAAGCCTGTTGTAATGGCTATGGCTTTTGCCGCAATATGCTATTGTACACAGTCTGTTGTAAATATCAGTGTGCCTATTGTAACGCCTATTATGTTTTTGATGATTATGATGGGGACAGCGATTATGAGAAAAAATCAATAATGTTTTACTAAGATTGGTACTTCATAAAAACAGGAAGTACCAATTTTGTCTTTATGGTAAAATATACCGTTTTTAATAAAAACTTAAAGGATTTCCAAGTGTTTTAGGCTATTGTAAAGTTGCGAAAAAGGGTATTAGATGCTATACTGTACAAAGGCTTATTATGCCTTTATCATATTAAAAACTCCTGGTTGCATATAGGGAAGAATTGAGTGAAATTATATTATGAAAGATAGAAAGATAAGAGAGCAATACAAACGTCTGATAAAATTAAGCTTTGCTGCTGTTATGCTTTTAGGATTATGCCTGCTTTATGCAGTAGTGTGGAGCGGATATTATAATGAGGCCATATTGCAGGCGCCTTTTTATCGACGCGGTAACTGGGTAATGGTGTTGATATATGGGATCCTGCTTACATTTTTTATGGGTACATATGGGGGATTTAAAATCGGTTATCTGAAAAATGGTAATTTGATCTATTCACAGATCATATCAGTTCTTTTTGCGAATATTGTGACCTATCTTCAGATTGCAGTTATTGACAGGCGTTTTGTGAATCCGGTGTATCTTCTTCCGATGACAGCGGCAGAAATTGCGTTTATTGTAATGTGGACAATGATTTTTCAGACAGGTTATAGAAGAGTGTTTCCACCGAGAAGGATGCTTTTTATAGAAGGGGACAGAAAAGATTATCATCTTATGGATAAGATGAATGCCCGCGATGATAAATATCAGATTTGTGAGGCGATTTCCTACAAATGTGAGATGCAGGAAATAAAAAATAAAATAGATCAGTACGATGCAGTTGTATTGGGCGATATGCCGTCGCATGAAAGAAATCTGCTTTTGAAATATTGCTATGTGTCGGAAATTCGCAGCTACAGTGTACCCAAAATTTCGGATGTGCTGCTTCGCAGCTCAGATGAACTGAATATTTTTGATACTCCCCTTATGCTTTCAAGAAATATGGGGTTAAGTATTGAACAGCAATGGATTAAGCGTGCAGAGGATCTGGTGATTTCCGCGCTTATGATGATCTTGTTTTCTCCTGTGTTTTTAATTGCAGCAATTGGGATAAAGTGTACAGATCGGGGACCGATATTCTATAAGCAGGAACGTTTGACAAAAGATGGAAAGAAATTTATGATTTATAAATTTCGCACGATGATAGTAGATGCAGAGAAAACATCGGGTCCTGTATTGGCAACGGATAGAGATCCGAGAATTTTACCAATAGGAAGGCTCCTGCGTGCTACACGATTAGATGAACTTCCGCAGATTGTAAATATCTTAAAGGGAGAAATGTCAGTAGTAGGCCCCAGGCCAGAACGCCCGGATCTTGCTGTTGAGATTGAAAAAGACGTACCGGAGTTTGGATACCGCTTAAAAGTAAAAGCAGGACTGACAGGGTATGCACAGGTATATGGAAAGTATAATACCACTTTTTATGATAAACTGAAGTTAGATCTGATGTATATCAGAAAGTATTCTCTGCTGTTAGATCTGAAGCTGATTTTGATGACACCCAAAATTATGTTTCTGAAGGAAAGTACGGAAGGTGTCATAGCAAAAAAGTAGTATGGTATAAAAGTACAGATTATATTGGAGGATATATGCCGAAAGTATCTGTTATAATGGGGATATATAATGGCGCTAGTTCAATGGATGATGCAATCGTATCTATATGTAATCAGAAGTATACGGATTGGGAAATGATACTATGTGATGATTGTTCTACTGATAATACAGTTGAAAAGGCACAGCAGTGGTGTCAAAAAGATAAACGGATTCATTTGATTTATAATGACCATAATATGGGATTGGCAGCCACTTTGAATCATTGTTTGCAATATGCAACTGGAGAATATATTGCTAGAATGGATGATGATGATATTAGTTATTCGGAGAGGTTCTGCAGACAAGTTGATTTTTTGGATCACAATCATAAATATGCATTTGTGTCAAGTATTGTAGATTGCTATGACGGAAAGGAAATTGTAAGGAATCATTTTTTAAGAAAAGCCGAACCACAAAAAAGGGATTTTTTATCAGGGACACAGTTTGTACATCCTGCAACAATGTTTCGGAAAGAGTGTTTAGGCGCGGTTCACGGATATAGAGTAGAAAGAGTAACTAGAAGAGTAGAGGATTATGATCTTTTTATGCGTCTTTATGCGGCAGGATATAGGGGGTATAATATACAAATGCCTTTACTAAGATATACCATTAATATTCAGGGGATGAAAAGGAAAAATCAATATATTTATCGTATTGATGAGGCGAGGATACGCTATTCAGGTTTTAAAAGTTTGGGACTATTGCCGGCAGGTTTGATTTATGTGTTTCGCCCGTTGATTGTTGGACTTATTCCTAAAAAAATTGTATGGAAGTTATTTTACAAAAATAAAAAATAAGGATATATAATGAATAAAGAAAACGAAAAATATTTGAATATTTTAAAAAGATATAATAAAGAACTATGGGCTGTTGCTGTTTGGCAAGAACAGCAGCATCAATATGATTCTATAGAACGCGTTATGGCACAAGTTGGTGGTGTGAGTATCTATTTATATATATTATGGGTAATACAAGAGGCAAAGAAAAGAAACATTAAAAGGTTATATTTTTTAGCTAGAGATGGACAGATTTTTTTTAAGGTAGCAAAGATAATCTGTAAAAAGAAAAATATTGATATAGAGTGTCGGTATTTATATTGTTCAAGAATTGCATGGAGGATACCACAATATTTTTTGATGCAGGAAAAATGTTTGGATTATATATGTCAGAGAAGCATGAATTTAAATATTAATAAAATGTTTGAACGAACATCTTTGGCAGAGGAACAAATACAACAATTTTGTGAATTATTGAATATAGAAGAGAAAGATAGAGAACGGCTGTTAAATTATAATGAAGCGAATATTATAAAAGAGAAACTGAGAAAATCAAGAATATTTTTAGAAACTGTATATGAAAAGTCTAAGATTGAATATGCAAATACAATTCAGTATTTACAGCAGGAAGGACTAACCGATAATGAGCACTTCGCAATCGTAGATACGGGATGGGTAGGAAGTATGCAAGAGAGTTTGAGTGAACTTCTATCTTATTATAAAAAGAAGCCTATTGTTACTGAGGGGTTTTATGTCGGTTTATTTCAAACTCCGAAAGATAGCTTTCAAAAGTACTACTCATATCTTTTTTCAAGTAATAGAGGGCTATGGGAAAAGGTGAGGTTTAATAATAATCTTTTAGAATGTATGTGTGGAGCTACCGATGGAATGACAGTGGGTTATGAAAAGGTGAATAATATATGGAAACCTAGATTTGCTAGTGTACATAATTTAAATAGTGACAGATGGGATATAGAAGCAAATCATGCTTTGGTAGTTCAATATGCAGAATGTATGTGTTGCAGCAATACAATATTTGACATAACATATAGGGAAAGTAAAAAAATAACTGGAAAATTAATGGAAGCATTTATGATGCATCCAACTAAAGATGAGGCAGAAAGTTATGGAAGATATTTATTTTCAGATGACATGACAGAGAAAGGGGTTTTAGAATTGGCTCCCTCCTTAGAGAAACTAGAATTGTTTGGAGAAGACTTCATACCCAAGATATTAAAACGTCTTTTTATAAAAGATATTATGAAAAAACAGACAAAATCATATTGGATTGAGGGAAGTATAAAGAGGAGTGGAACGAAACTGGAAAAGTGGCATAATTTTAATAGTTTACTTTGGCATATATTACAATTTGGAAGTATGTAGATAATGAAATATAAGGAAAGGATAGGCATATATTATTAAGCCTTTATGCAGAAATGTGATGGGAAGATTGTTTAATAAATACAAGACTAAAATTAAACATAGAATGGTATTAGATCATCCATATATAAAAGACAAATATTTTGAATATTATGTACAACATCCTGGGAATGGGAATGCAGATAAAATAAAAAGAATTGCAAAGATACTTCAACTTAATTATATTTATAGAAAACAAAAAGGGGAGAAGGATCAAGAAATAGATCAAACAGTAGATGAATTTGTTAAAGACACTTTTAAATATGATGTGATTTCGTTTGATATTTTTGATACGCTATTATTGAGATGTGTAGAAAAACCCACAGATGTTTTTGCATATATGGAATCATTATATCATTTTCCTCATTTTTATGATTTGCGTATACGAGCAGAAATAGAAGCAAGAAAGGAGTCTGATACTGGGGAGGTAAACTTAAGAGAAATTTATAATATCATTGCTCGTAAAACAGATATAGATATTGAGATATGGATGAAACGAGAAATAGAAGCGGAAATGCTTATTTGTAAGCCCAATCCATACTTTAAGCAGATTGTTGAAAGATTAGAAAAAGAAAATAAAAGAATAATTGCTGTTAGTGATATGTACCTTTCGACAGAGGTAATAGAAAAATTAATGAAAAAGTGTGGATATGTAAAATTTGAAAAGATATTTATTTCAAATGAATATCGGTGCTCTAAAGCAAAAGGCGGGTTATACGATGTTGTAAGAAGCTATATACCTGCAGAAACAGTGTTACATATTGGCGATAATATTAGTTCAGATTTCTCCATGGCTAAAAAAAAGGGGTTTGAAGCTAAACATTATCACAATGTTAATGCAAAATATCATGTAAGTAATTTACCGTATGGAATGACAAGACTTGTGGGTGCGTTTTCAAAAGGAATTATTAATTCATATTTAAATAATGGGATTAAGCACGAAAATCAGTATTTTAAGTATGGCATGATTAATGGAGGATTATTAGCATGTGGATATTGTGAGTATATAAATGGAATTGTAGATAAATACGGCATAGATAAAGTATTATTTGTTGCTCGCGATGGTTATATTATTAAAAAGGTTTATGATCAATACTATCATAAGTGCAATACGGAATATATACTATTTTCTCGTTTTTCAGCAGAGCAAATTTTGTTTGACCGATATACAGAGGACTATATTAAACATAATTTAGAACATCGTTTGCATTTGAAAAAAAAGGTGAGTATAAAACAATTATTATATGAAATTGATTTGCAGTTTTTGGAGGATGATTTAAAAAATAGAGGGATCGATTTGACTGATCTTTTTACAGAAAATAATTATAAAAGGATTGTAGAAATAATTTATGATTGCAAGACTAAAATAAAAAATTATTTTGAAGATACCAGAAAAAATATGTATGAATACTTAAAACCAATGATTATAGATTGTGATAAAATTTTGGTTGTAGATTTAGGATGGTTTGGTACAGGGGGGATTTCAATCAAGTATCTTTTAGAGGAAGTTTATCAAACGGGAGTTACCGTATTTAGTGCTTTAATAGGAACGAATGAAGACACATCTTTGGAAGGCAGAATTGCTAACAAAGAGTTATTTCCGTACGCATATTCCCCAGTACATGATTTATATTTGCTTCATTGGCATACAAGACATCAGTATAACGTTCATAATTTATTAATTGAACTAATGTTTAGTGCTCCGTTTCCTAGCTTTTTAAAGTTTATAAAGAATAAAGAAGGACATCTAGAACCTTTATTTAGTTATGAAGAAACAGAAAATTATGAGATTATAAATAGCATACATAAAGGAATCTTAAAATTTGTGGAATTATATCATGGTTTAGATAGTTCTATTAAGTCATTATTAGAAATACATGGTGGAGATGCATATGCAGCTTTTATGTATACAGCTGATAATCCCCAAAAATGTTATGACTTATTTAAGGACTACAAAATCAGTGAGTTATCTGGCATTTTTGGATCTAAATCAATTACCACTATGGGAGAAATTATGAAGGAGGATCACTACATTTAATAACAGTAGTAAGACAAAATGAGTATCTTTAAAATAATTTATAATATATTGAAACAATATAAAATAATTTTTAAATTAGCTAAAAATGACTTTAAATCCAAGTATGCAAGTTCTTTTTTGGGGGCTATTTGGGCGTTTGTTCAACCAATGATTACAATTCTAGTTTTTTGGTTCGTGTTTCAAGTTGGTTTTAAAACCCCTCCAGTAAATGATATACCATATATACTATGGTTTATTCCAGCATACATACCATGGATTTATTTTACTGAAATTTTGAATTCTACATCTAATAGTATGTTAGAGTATAATTATTTAGTAAAAAAGGTTAAGTTTGATGTTGAGATAATTCCAAGTGTTAAGATTATATCAGCAGCGTTTGTGCATGTATTTTTTATAGGATTTATCTTTTTTATGTATTGGATTTTGAATAGAGAAATTACAATATATAGTTTACAATCTTTGTACTATTCTTTTGCGGTAACTGTTTTGGGATTCGGAATAGGGATGTTTGTTTCCTCTGTTACAGTACTTTTTAAAGATTTTGCTCAAATTGTAAATGTTATTCTTCAAATAGGCTTTTGGGCATCTCCTATCTATTGGAATCCAGATAGTATGGAGGGGTGGGTAGTCAATATTTTGAAATTAAATCCAGTATATTATATTATATCCGGATATCGGGGTGCCTTTGTTAATCAAGATGTGTTTTGGAACCATCCTATGCAGACATTGTATTTTTGGATATGTACAATATCCATTTGTATTATAGGCTGTAAATTGTTTGTAGCGTTAAGACCATTTTTTGCAGATGAGCTTTAGGAGTGATTATGAAAGCGATAGAGGTAAGGGATATTAGTAAAATATATCCGTTGTATACTAATAAGTATGATAAATTAAAAGAAGCAATTCTTCCTGGGAATAGGAAATTTCATAAGGATTTTCATGCATTACAAAATATTTCTTTTAATGTGGAAAAAGGAGAATGTGTTGGAATTATTGGATTAAATGGATCAGGAAAATCAACACTATTAAAAATTATAACAGGTGTTATAACACAAACGTCTGGTGCTATTGATATAAATGGTAGAATATCTGCTTTATTGGAATTAGGAGCTGGTTTTAATCCTGAATATACAGGAATGGAAAACATATTTTTAAATTCGACATTGATGGGATATTCTGATGAAATGACGAAAGCTAGATTACCTCAAATATTAGATTTTGCAGATATTGGAGACTTTATTTATCAGCCAGTTAAGACATATTCCTCAGGCATGTTTGTACGTTTAGCTTTCTCTATTGCCATTAACATAGAACCAGATATATTAATCATTGATGAAGCATTGAGTGTAGGCGATGTGTTTTTTCAACAGAAATGTTTTCAAAAAATAAGAGAACTGACCGGTAAAGCTACGGTTTTAATTGTTTCTCATGATATGAATGCAATGACAAAGTTTTGTAGACGTGTGATGGTAATGAATCATGGCCAGTTAGTTTTTGATGGGGAACCTCAGGAAGCGGTGACCAGATATTTTAAAATTAAACAGGGGGAGTATAAAAACGAAAATACAAATGCATTGCCCCAAAAAAGTGAGAGTTTGGATTTTTCAAATTATAAAATACCAGATACAGGGCAGTATAGTGGTAATTTGAATGTTCTTATCACCAAATATTATTATGAGTTTAATGGAAGCGCGGATGCAGAAATTTGTGAAAGAGGGGATATTCTTCATATATGGATGGTTGTAGAGGCTAAGATAGACATACAAGATCTTATTGTTGGGTATCAAGTCAGAGATAAATATGGAAATGAAATTTTTGGTCAAACAAGTCTTACATCTCAAGTTGAACAATTTTCTTTACAACGGGGTGAAAATCTTGTAGAATTTGAAATTCAGTGGCCGGAAATTAGAGAAGGAGATTATTTTATCACACTAGGTATAGGTAATGGAACAGAGGTATTAAATCAGGTAGAAGAATGTTGGATAAATAATGCAATTCACATTATTTCTACAACATATGGAAAAACTATTTTCGGTATTTTTAATCAAGATATGGATGTTTATAAAGTGACTAAAATTTGAAAATAAGGAGAAATAGTATGGAATGGATGAATTATACTCCAGAGTTTGAGTGTGATAATTATAATAGGGATATGTTAAAATACTCGCCATGGTCAGGACATAGATTATTTGCATATGATTTAATAGCGAATACTAGGCCAGAGACAGTTGTAGAATTAGGCAGTTTTTACGGTTGCTCCATGTTTACATTTGCGCAGGCTGTAAAAGATCAGCATTTAAATACAAGTTTAAATGCTGTTGATTTATGGGAAGTATGTGATAAGTTTACAGAGGCGGATTATAAAGAGGATGTGTATAGTGCCTTTCGACTTGTGAAAACAAGTTGTTTCACTGAACAAAATTTAAAAATGTTTAAAATGACATTTGATCAGGCAATGCTGCAATTTGATGATGGTTCAATTGATATTCTTCATATAGATGGTTCCCATTTTTATGAAGATGTAAAGCATGATTATGAAACATGGAAGATTAAAGTAAAAGCGAATGGAATAATAATGTTCCATGACATTGGAGATGAAGTAATTAATGGTGGAATTATGGGATCTCATATTTTTTGGGAGGAGTTGAAACAGCAGTGGCCGTGGACACTGCAGTTTGATTTTAGTTGCGGGTTGGGTCTTCTTTTTTTATCTGAACAAGTGTATAAGGAATTTTCAGCAGTAGTTGATATGGAGTATTATCAAAAAAGAAGCAATTCGTTTGATGTGGCGTTGAAGGACGATTTAAGAAAAATGTCTTTTAAGATGAAAGATGCAGAATTTTATATTAGTGATTTAAAAAAACAGTTAGAGATTAAGGATAGTCATCTGGAAAATTACAAAAAGAATATTAAACAAGTGCAAGAGGATTACGAGTGCACAATAAAAGGAAAAGATAGATATATATCCGAACTTGAAAAACAGAGAGAGGATATAAATAGAATTTGGTTAGAAGATAGAAAGAAGATACAGGAAGATTATGAAATAACAATCAGAGAAAAAGACGCATATATTAAACAATTAGAAAGAACAATTGAAAAAATGGAAGAAGGGGACATATGAGTGCGACAATTTCATTGATTATTCCAGTATATGGTACAGAAAAATATTTAAGGCGCTGTATTGAAAGTGTCATAAATCAGAACTATAAAGAGTTGGAAATAATTTTAGTAAATGATTGTTCTCCTGGCAATGCAGAAGAAATTATTTTGGAATATCAGCAGGAAAATAGTCGAATTAAATATGTGAAGCACGATGTGAACCGTGGCCTATTTCAGGCAAGAATAACAGGGGCGGAGATGGCCACTGGTGATTATATTGCTTTTTTGGATAGTGATGACTATGTTGAGTTTGATTTTTATTATAGTCTGATTATGAAAGCACAAACTGAAAACGCGGATATAGTAGTTGGAAAAACAGTAATTGAAACAGAGCAAGGACAGCGTTTTATAAACCATTTCCATGATAGCAGCTTGGATTTTGATTGTTTAGAGGGGGCGGCAGTTAAAAGGGCTTTTTGGAGTCAGAGAGGGCGTTGCTACTCATGGCATACTGTCTGGAATAAATTATATTCCAGAGCACTTTGGAATGAAGCTATGCCATATTATAAACAAATAACGACGCATGTTATAATGACAGAGGATATTGGATTTTCGTCTGTTTTATTTTATTTAGCCAAAAAGGTAGTTAAAGTAAATACATCTGCATATTTTTATTGCGAAAATGAAGGTGCATCAACAAATTCTCGTAATATGACAATTATTAAATTCAAAAAAAATATGTCTGATATAACTACGGTATTTGATTTTGTGAAGAAATTTTTAGAGTCTCAAAATGCAGATGCAGAAATTATGGAAGATTATGATGCTTTTCGTGAGTATTATGCAAGATTATGGTTGGGATTAGTTCAGGGAGATTTTGTAGGGAAGTACAAAAAGGAAGCTTTAACTTATATAGAGCGATTGCATCCTGATTTACAGACAAGGATGCAGCCGGAAGATTACTTTTATGACTCTCTTAGAACACCTTGGAATAACGGAATAGAGGTAGCTAAAACATTGGTGGCCGACGATTCGATAGAGTATGTTAGCTTTGATATTTTTGATACATTGATTACACGCCCTTTATATCAGCCGCAGCATGTTTTTGAATTGATGGATAGGGAATTTAAAACTCTGGTAAACACCAATGTGTCCTTTTTGAAAATTCGTACAGATGGAGAAACTGCAGCAAGGTGCAGACATGGAAAGTTGTTTCCAGAAGAACAGGATGTTACTCTAGATGAGATTTATGAAGAAATAAAAGAACGGTACTCTCTGGATGATGTTGTTATACAAAGACTTATGGCCTTAGAAAAAGAATTAGAGATTAGTCTTTCCAGGCCAAGAGGTACGATTAAAGAACTGTTTAAGTTGGCAAAAGATTTGAAGAAAAAAGTGATAGTTGTTTCCGATATGTATCTTGCAAAAGAGACTATAGAAATCATACTAGAAAAAAATGGCTATACAGGATATGAGCATTTATATTTATCTTCAGATATACGATTAACTAAAAATACTGGTGATCTGTTTAAGTATGTTTTAAATGATTTATCTATTTCAGGAAATAAGATTTTACATTTTGGTGATACTTGGGAAAACGATTTTGCTAATCCGCAAAAACTTGGGATTCGTACTTTTTTCATTCCAAAAACAAAGGAAGTTTTTGAGAATGTAATTCAAGGGCAAGTTACGAATCGCTGTGCATCTATAGGAAATTGGGCTGCATCCGGAATTATTCGACAGAATTCTTATAAGGAATCAGTGGGATATGGAGCCATGATGGCAACTGTGGCAAATAAATACTTTGACAATCCGTATCGTACATTTAATAGTGAGTCAGACTTAAATGCAGATCCTTATTTTCTGGGATATTATCCAGTGGGAATGCATTTATATGGATTTGCACAATGGCTGATCGAGCAAGGAAAAGCGTTAGGTTTTAAAACGTTATACTTTATGTCTAGAGATGGATATTTACCAATGTTGGTATATAGAAAATTGGCAGAGAAAGAGAAAGATGCGCCTCAGGCCGAGTATATTTATTCTTCCAGAAAGGCGTTGATGCCGTATATAATAAAAACGCCTTTTGATTTATACGATTTTCCGACAGTTATAGTAAATCAGACAGCAGAAACGATGCGGAAACGATTAAATTTTTGTATAAAAAGGGTAAGCGATGATGAATATAAAACGATCCTATCTAAGTATCATATTGAACATAATGCATATTTTCAAGATAAGCAGGATTATGATACATTTATAAATGTATTTATAAAGGAATTTTATTCAGAAGAAGTACATGAGGAGGCAAAGCAACTATGTTCTGAGTATTATTCACGAATTGCTGCTGATGGTGCTACCGTTGATATGGGATATAGTGGAAGAATACAAGGAGCTGTCTGTGAAGCAGTTGGACATGGTGTTGATGTATTTTTTATACATTCTGACAGTAACCAGTATATAAAAGAATCCTTAAACCACGGATTTCATGTGTATAGTTTTTATGGAACCACACCATGTATGTCTGGTGTAGTGCGAGAACATATATTATCTAGCAGTGATCCGTCCTGTATCGGGTTTGAGCGGAAGAACGGACAGGTAGTGCCGATGTTTGAGATGTCAGATAAGTGTGTGCCAGATTTGAAGGTGGTTGAACAGATTCAAAAGGGCGCTGTGGAATTTGTTGAAGATTTCGTGAATTTGTTGGGAGTATATAGAAAGCAGATTTCTATAAAACCACAAGAAATATCTTTGCCTTATGAAGGTTTCATCAGATTTGCGTCGGATATGGATTTGAAAGTCTTTTCTGCCTCATTTTTTGAAGATGAGGTTTGGGGCGGAAAGACCCGGATTAATATTGCGGATTTCATTAAGCAGCAACATAGAGAATACTCGATGATGAATTCAGTTGGCACAGAAGAACGGGGAGAGTCGATTGATGAAGAGGACTTAGTAGTAAAAAAAATAAAAAATACATTATGTCCATATCCAATATTTTATCGAATGGCAAAAAAAATATATAGAAAACTTAAAAATAGTTAAAAAATGTGTGAACTATATGATGTGCTTTTTTGAAAAAAGAGGCATGTACTAATGCATAAATTTTAAAGAAAGGGAGTATGTGTGCTTTGTTTTAAAGCATCGTGAGGGATTTAATTTAGATGTTAAAGCATAATGATACAAATTTGATTAGTAGAAAGCCTAGGAAATTTTTTAATGTAATTATAGTAATATTTGCATTTATATTAATTTTTTTGAATTACTGGAAGAATGTATTTAATATTGTTGATATGAGTTGGTTTGTGAATTGGCAAACAGATTCAGAATGGCTTGTATGGCAACGCCTGTATGATAATTTAGAGTATGGGTTTTGGCATAATGCAGGACTATTAGGAGAATGGACAGAATCATTTGGAATATATGATCCAAATCATCCGGCATATACAGCGCAAATTGGTTTACAAGGGATGTTTTATGGCATATTACATTTATTATTCCCAATAATATCTTCGGATGTATTTCATGGAATTGCAGCTTTGGAAGTAGTAGGATGTCTGTTTATTTTTTTATTTTGGATAAAGAATGAGTTTGGATTAAGTTCTGCTATATGTACATATATAATGCTTTTTTTAAATCAATGGTTGATTGCCTCTGCCAAGAATCTGTATTGGTCAATACCTACATTTTTCTTCCCGTTTCTAGTAATGATGTTAATGTTGCGTTATGAAGAATCGAATGTACAGGTAAAGTCTGGTTACTTGTTTATAGCTGCATTTTTAACTATTTTTATACGGAGTGCCTGTGGACATGAATTTATTTCAAATGTAATGATTTCTTTAGAATTGCCATTAATTTATTATGCTTATAAAAACGGTTGGGAAAAAAATAAATTTGTAGTCCGTTTTGTGGGTGTAGGGATATCGGCAGTACTAGCGTTTTTTTGGGCTATAGGTATTTCACTTATTCAGTCGTATTACTATTTTGATAAGTCATGGTTGACTGCTGTTCAGAGTTTTGTAGAGCGAGTTTCAAGGCGAACGGGGATGTTTACTGAGGTTAGTCAAATAGGAAATGAAGTTGTACGTGAATCACTGAGTGCTTCAAAGTGGAGCGTTATTTTAGAATATTTAAATGACGGAATTCCCTTAATTGGCGGTTTCCGAATGAACATTTTGATTTTTGTTATATTAATTGCAATGGTAACATCATGGATTTCAAACAAGTATTCTTTAACAGTGGAAAAAAGGCGTAGACAATTGATGGCTTTGGACATTACAATAGTAGTTGGTTTCTTAGGGCCGATTTCCTGGTTTGTATTAGCTTCTGGACATGCGTATGTTCATCCTCATATTTGTTATATTTTATGGTCGACTCCATTTTTGGTATTAGGTACAGCTTTGTTTGGTGCAACAATACCTGCTGTAATTATGGATTTTTTTAGTAGAATGGGGAAGCAAATAACATATGGAATAGTTGGAGTAGTGTGTGCTTGTAGTATGTTTTTGTATATTAACAATTATTCAAGACAGAAAGATTTCTTGGATAATGTAAAAATGAGTGGTGTCGAAGTAGCTAGGGGGGCTGACTATTCTGTATATTATTTGAATCAGGATTTGTATTATTTTAATAAATATGGTAGCGAAAAAGAGCGTTTTTTTCTTCACATATATACTCAAGAAACTATCAAAGAGGGAAAAGGATTTCATAATAGAGATTTTTCTTATACAGATAATGCATTAGATGTATCATTTTTGTATGGCGAGCGTGTATCTAAAGTTGAATTATCTGGCTTTACAAATGTTGAATATATTGAAACCGGACAGTTTGATATTGACAAGGGCAACCGGTTCTGGGAAATAGGGATATCCATGGATGATATTGTTAATATACCGAATGAAATTTCAATAGTTGATTTAAATGATGCTAACTGGGTACATGGTATAAATAGAAGTAATACAAATTTTTTGTTAGGTGTTGAAAATTGGGGGGTGGAAAAATTAGTAGGTAAAACAATTTGTATTGATAATGAGTTGATAACTGAAGTAGTATCGGTGCAAAGGGCAGACGATTATTTTTGGATTTTTACAAAAGATATACTTAGACTTAGAGAGGCGAGCCATGTTATAACTGTAATTTCAGAATAGGGTTGAATTCGTTAATTGCATTAGTTTTAATCTCACACATATTTTGGTGTAACGGTTAGTTTATGTAGTCTATATCAAAACATAGAAAGAAATGAAAGGAAAAGCATATGTTTTAATTTCTATAAACATAGTGCAGGGAAAAATGATTTACGATAAAATTATAATAGGTGCAGGTCTTTACGGCCTATATTCCGCAGATTATTGCGGAAAACGAGGAGAGAAAGTCCTTGTATTGGAATACGATGATACCCCTTTCCGCCGGGCGACATACATCAACCAGGCGCGGGTACATATGGGGTACCATTACCCTCGATCCTATTCCACGGCGATCAAATCAGCCCATTATTTCAATCGTTTTATGGAAGATTATGATTTCTGCGTATTAACAAAATTTGACCAGGTATATGCAACTTCGGCAGCATTTTCCTGGACAAATGCAGAGCAGTTTGAACAGTTTTGTAAAAACGCAGAGATTCGATGTGACTCGGTTGACCCCAATAAATATTTTCAGCCAGGGATGTGTGATGGAGCATTTTTGACGGAAGAATATACCTATGATGCGTCCATTTTAAGGGATCATTTTTTAAAGGAGATTTCCAATTATCCCAATGTAGAAATTCAGTATCATGCGAGGATTTCTGAGATTAAAAAGACGGAAACCCATTATCAGTTTCTGATGGAGAATGGCGATCGGTTTGAGACGGATTTTCTGCTGAATGCCACTTATGCGTCTACGAATCAGATTAACCAGATGTTAGGCTATGATATTGTCAATATTGGTTTACACTTTTTTCTCAAGAATGTTCGACCTTATGC
>OFRZ01001129.1_pt1 | contig 18622 bp, 15 predicted proteins | sample 1543181 | NCBI WGS metagenome assembly OFRZ01 (sample SAMN04209245, study PRJEB22552) | human gut metagenome | biome: gut; material: feces | host: Homo sapiens | place: USA: Oklahoma | reverse complement strand
ACTGATTGATAGAAACCTCAATTTAACTTGTACTCAAACTTGACATAGGACCACTTATAATTACAACGCAAAGGAGTAGGGTGACAAACCTATCTTTAAATATTAAGCAGGCTTCTAAGTTACACGTTGTTGCCAATATAAATCAATATAAACCTGATTTGGTGATTGCATCTTTACAATATGCTGCTTATTTCCCTTTTATCCGTTACGGTGTAAAAGTATTATTTTTGCATGGCTTTTTTAACTTTCAGTCATATGGTATTTTAAAGACTTTATTGGCGGTCGGTGCTACTAAATTTATGGCTAAATATAGCGATAAAATTTTAGCTAATAGCAATTTTACAGCGACCATCAATCGTCGAATTTGGAATATACCTGTTGATGGTATTGCTTATCTTGGTGCCGATGAGTGTTTTTTAAAAAAAATATTGTCATGCAGTAATTCAGTAAAAAAGAAATCCGGCCAAATTTTATTTACTGGACGACTTGTTCTTAGCAAAAGAATAGATACTATTATTCGTGCCTTATCTTTATTAGGTAAAGATGGTATTGAGTATAATTTTGTTATTGCTGGAGATGGGCCTGAATTATCTCGATTGATGAAGTTGGCACAACAATTAGATGTATCTGTCAATTTTATAGGACGGGTTTCTCATGATGAAATTTATAAATTATATCAAGAATCAGAACTTTTTATTTCTCTTGGAGAATCAGAGCCTTTTGGGTTAACTTATGTTGAAGCTCTATTATCCAATTGTAAAATTGTTTGTCCTAGAACGGGGGGACAGGTGGAGTTTTTAAATCACTATTCAAAATATGTCGAATTTGTTAATCCGCTAGAAGATTTAAATATTGCAAGTGCTATAAAGCAATTATTATTAAAGCCAACGGAGCTTTTTATTTCATCAGATGATTTCGATAAATTCAATTATCGAACAACTGCACAATCTATAATCCGATTTATGTGAGGAGATAAACTATGAAAATTCAAGTATTAGTTGCAGCAATGAATCAAACAGATCATTCATTACTGAAACGTATGAATATACAATCAGACGCAATTATTGGAAATCAATGTAATTATAATTCCATAGAACACTTTTTTTGGAATAATCATAAAATTACCTATCTTAATTTTAATGAAAGAGGTGTCGGATTAAATCGTAATAACGCTTTAATGCGAGCAGATAGTGACATTTGTCTTTTTGCGGATGATGATATGATTTATAATGATGATTATCCTCAAATTGTATCAGATGCATTTAAGAATCATCCAGAGGCAGATGTCATCATTTTTAATATTAGAGAAAAACATCCTAAAAGATATATCATAAAGAAAGATATCAAAATTAATTATTTTAATTATTTACGGTATGGAACAGTTCGCATTGCTGTAAAATTGTCGAGTATTCGTATGGCGGGTATATTTTTCAATTTATGTTTTGGTGGGGGTGCAGAATATAAACATGGAGAAGATAATTTATTTTTGACTTCTTGTTTGGAGAAACATCTTAAGATTTATGGTGTTCCTCAATTTATTGCGACTTTAAATGAAGATAGGGTATCAACTTGGGATCAAAGTCATGATGACAAATACTTTAGAGACCAATCTATATTATATAAAGCAATTTCACGCCACTGGTGGTGGATATTATGCTTTCGAGATGCTTTAAAATATAGAAAACTAGAGAATAAATCAATCATTCAGATACTAAAAGCGATGTCTTTTTTTTAGCATATACTTTTTAACGGATTTTGGTGGTGTGTATGAAAGTATCAAATCTTCTTGAACAGATTAGCAATTTGTATTTTTTTATTTCATTGCTTATTTTTTCATTTTTAGTAAAGCCTGGGAATGAGCTTAGTACTAACATTGATATTCCTCATATTACGGTTGATTTTACAATACTCATCCCAATATTTCTTTTGGGGGTAGCAATTTTTGTTTTTTTACTGTTCAGTAATCGAATTAGATTTGATTTGTTGTCGTTAGCGTTATTCTTGAGAGTCTTATTGCCTTTTATTCCTATGATTTATAATCCTCAAGTAGTTGATTTTAGCGGAAATATTGGAATTTTAGCAAGTGCTGCTATTGTTTATTTAATTGCTCTAAATACTGTTCAGCATTTTGAATATCTTAAAAAATATTTGATTTTTATATTTCTTCTTTTCTGTATTCAAACTGCAATGGAATCATATCTTGGAATCTACTCTTTTTTTGATAATACGTATATGTATAAAAATGATTTAATTTTACCTATAGGAGGAAGTAATGCGATCGCTTCAAATATAATTCCTTTAGGATGTTTAGTGTACTGCACTGAAAATAAAAAGAGAAATAAAATCGTTTACGCTATTATTATGCTAGGAGCTGTAATACTTACAAAGTCAAGAAGTGGAATTATTGTTTCACTTTTGATGATTGCTGTAATGGAGGCTTGGAAAAGAAGATTCTCTATTAAAACAGCTATTTCTTTAATTTTTACGAGTGTCATTGTTTTCCTTTGTGGCATATATTTTATTATAAATACGGATATTGGGAATTCAGCATTTACTCAAAATGACAGTACCATAATTGATAGATTTTTTTTGTTAAATCATGGATTAAATATTTTTTTAATTCATCCTATTTTAGGGTCTGGATTTACTGAACAAGTTGTAAGATATAATCCCCATAACTATATTTTATATACTCTGATGGCGTTTGGTGTAGTGGGATTGATTTTGTTTTTGCTCATTGTTTTAAAAATATTAAGACGTTTTTTTGAATATTCTGGTGATTCATATGTTAGAGGAACAGCGTGTTTTGTTATTTGTTTATTAGTTCAAGGATTAGGTGAAATTGTTATTTATGCGCCAATTATTGAGTTCATGACTTGGTTTATAATAGGCGTTGCTTTACGAAGAATAAAAAAATTTGAAAATATGAATGGAGAAAACAATGGTAGATGTCCTAACGCTTAATTATAATGATAAAGAGACTACATTGTGTTTTTTAAGACAAATTGAATCATATAAAAATATTAGAAAGATATTAGTCGTAGATAATGCTTCGACTGATGGTTCATTTGAATATCTTTCTAAAATGAATTCAAATCGGATAAAAGTCATTTCTTGCAGAAATAATGGTGGATATGGGGCAGGAAATAATTTTGGTTTAAAATATCTTAATAGTCAATATCATTCTAAATATGTTTTGCAGTGCAATCCGGATGTCATTATTTCGGAAGACACGATTTCTAAAATGGAAAGTTTTCTATTGAAATATTCATCTTACATGATGGTAGCACCTTTTATGCTTAATGCCAAACGAGAAAAGTTACCTAATACGGCCTTTAAAATTCCTTCATTGCAACAATATATTTTAGGATTTGAAATTTTCTTTTCAAAGTTTTGTGATTTAAATAGTTATCATGATATTATTCATGATAATTCATTAGTTAAAGATGTTGATGCACTTTCTGGCTCTTTATTTATGGTTGATTTACCTAGAATGATAAAATATGGGATGTATGATGAGAACGTTTTTCTTTATTGCGAAGAAGTGATTTTGGCAATGAGATTAAAAAAGAATAGACAGAAAGTAGCGTTACTTCCGCAAGAATTTTTCATTCATAATCATTCTGTGTCTATCAGTAAAACATATGCGTCGAGTACAAAGAGACATCGATTACTGCTAAAAAGTAAATTGTATGTAATTAAGAAATATCTAAAAGCCAATAGGCTCGAATATTTTATTGCACAAATAATGGCAGTAATTTCACTTATAGAAAATTATTTAAACGATTTGAGAAAAAATGTTATTTAACTTTTTATGGTAGGATGAGGATAGTTTAGTTTTCATATGGGGTGAATTAATATGAATATAGTAATTGCTGGTACCGGTTATGTTGGGCTATCTCTAGCAGTTTTGCTTTCGCAGCATAATCATGTTACTGCTGTCGATATTATTCCGGAAAAGGTGGATTTAATTAATCAACGAAAATCTCCCATCCAGGATGATTATATTGAAAAATATTTAGCTGAAAAAAATCTTAATTTAAAGGCTACACTAGATGGAGAAAGCGCATATAAACAGGCAGATATTGTCATTATTGCGACTCCTACGAATTATGATAGCAATAAGAATTTTTTTGATACAAGTTCGGTGGAAGACGTTATTGATCTTGTCATGCAATGTAATCCTGAAGCTATCATGATTATCAAATCGACAATTCCGGTTGGCTATACGAAACATATTCGAGAAAAAATGGGAAGTAAGAATATTATCTTTAGTCCTGAATTTTTACGTGAGAGCAAGGCTTTATATGATAATCTATATCCTAGCCGTATTATTGTAGGTACTGACTTGCAGGACGAACGTTTAGTTAAAGCTGCGCAAACTTTTGCTGCCTTGTTGCAGGAAGGTGCTATTGAAAAAGATATTCCTACCATATTTATGGGAATGACCGAAGCAGAAGCAGTAAAACTATTTGCAAATACTTATTTGGCTATGCGCGTTTCTTATTTTAATGAGTTAGATACTTATGCGGAAGTCAAAGGGTTGAATACACAAGAGATTATAAAGGGGGTATGCCTGGATCCCCGTATTGGCGACTATTATAATAATCCATCTTTTGGCTATGGCGGCTATTGTCTCCCGAAAGATACGAAGCAGTTGTTAGCGAACTATGAAGACGTTCCAGAAAATTTAATTGAAGCTATCGTAGAATCAAACCGTACTCGTAAAGATTTCATTGCAGATGAAGTTTTAAAGATTGCAGGATATTATCATGGTAATAGTAAATATGACCAGAATATGGAACACGCTACGACCATTGGGGTATATCGCCTGACTATGAAATCGAACTCAGATAATTTCCGTCAGAGTAGTATTCAAGGGGTCATGAAACGAATCAAAGGAAAAGGTGCGACGGTCATCATTTATGAACCGACGCTCGAAGACGGGACTACCTTTTTTGGCAGTGTCGTTGTCAATAATTTAGAAAAGTTCAAAAAACAAAGTCATGCTATTATTGCCAATCGCTATGACCATTGTTTGGATGATATAAAAGAAAAGGTCTATACGCGAGATTTATTTGAAAGAGATTAAAGAATGGAGAGGTGAACAATGGATAATGGATTTAGTTACGATTATTTATAAAATTGCTCCGGAATGTGTAAAAAAAATTATTTCTAATTTTAGAAACCGTCCTTATGTGCGTGTAACTGCCGAATTAGGAATTAAAACAGGGATTCATGCTGTTGCTATTCACCGAAATCGAATGCGTCAGAGTCCTGTTTTAAACACTGATGAGTCGGCAATTGAAGTTTGTTGCGTAAATGAAACTTCACACAAATGCTTTTTAGATAGAATAGAAATTAATTTTGAGAACAAAGAGCCTTATATGAGAAGCTATGACGATATAGAATTAGTTGAAGGTAAGCCTAGGAGAATGTACGTTACTTTAAGTCAGTTAAATTTGGATACGGATTCTATGCCAAGAAAACGTATTAAAAAGATTACAGTTTTTGATACTGTACGAGGAGTATGGAATGTTGAATGTGATAATATTGATTTGTTAAATCAGCAGATTTTTCATTGATTTGGAGAATCAGACTAATTTATAATAATTTTCTGGCTGAAATCTTGCTCAGTTATTTTTTGGAGAGGATAAAAAATGGCTACGATTAATGATATTTCGTCACTGAAAATCAAAGGTGCTAATTTTCAAGATGAAACAATTTTAGAGTTATTCAAGAAAAAAATATCCTTGATATATGGGGAAAATGGGGCAGGAAAGAGCACCATTGCTAGGGGAATTTATAATTGGGCTAATCAAGATGATACACATGGAATAAATGCAGCCTTTTTAGATTCTAATAAAAATGAAGTTCACATAGATGAGGCGTCTACCCATGTTTTTGTTTTTGATGAGGATTACATTCAGCGAATGGTAGGCATTAAATCTTCTACTGGTTTAAATACAATTGTCATCCTTGGCGACTTAAAAGATGTAGAAGAGAAAATTAGTGAGCAAAAATCATTGTTGGATAAAGAAAAAACGAAACTTCAGCAGGAGCAGGATAACCTGAATAAACTGGTAGATTCCAAGAATAGAGAGAGCCAATTATTTATCCAAAATTGTATACGGCAAAAATTAAAAAAAGATGGTGGTTGGGCGGATCGTCTCAGTAAAATCCGTAATAACAAAACAAAATCGAAAGTTAATGATAAAGTGATTGATGTTATAAGTTCCTCTCAGAAATTTTTACAAGATATGCCTGAGGATACAAAACTTGAAGAACGACATGCATGGATTAATAGTTGGCTCTGTAAGCAAATGGAAATTTTTAATAATGACCTTAAACTTTATCAAAATACATCCCAAAATGCTTTTCCTATTTCGGAAAAAATATGTCTTGAACAGGATTCGTTCGATGAAGCTGCATTTATCAATGCTTTGGCAGAGGTTGTTGAAAAACCTGAAATAACGGAAAGAGATGAATTAATCCTCTCGATTACTGCTACACTTCAGGCAAAAGGTGCGGACTTTATAAAAGATGTAAAAAATGAATTTGAGAGAGAAGAAGTGGATCGGTGTCCCTATTGCCAACAAATAGTAGATTCTCAAAGAAAAAAGAATTTATTAAAGGCACTCGGTAAGGTGTTAGAAGCTCAAACTAAAAATCATGTATCCAATCAATTAAACCAATTTAGAATCAATGATATACAGCTTGTTGAATGGACAAAATTTGAAGCATTGAATAAATCTGATTTAGTAGAGAATTGTAAAAATGCGATTGAGGCATTAAAAGGGAAAATAACCTTTGTTAACAGGGTGTTAGAGGAAAAGATAAATAATCCCTATAAAGCATTAACAGTGGAAGCGGATACTGTTGAATTTAATGCGGCGTATGAAAGTGCGGTTAAATATGCTCAAACATTGAATGAGGCAGTAGAAGATTATAATAAGGCAATAAAAGAACATAAAAAATTAGAGGAGAAATTGGTCGATCTTAATAACGATATAGTGTTTTGGGAAATTTACGAGCTAAATGAAGAACTAAAAAGTGCTAAGAAAAGGTATGGAGTGCAGGCAAATATTGTCTCTAATCTTGGGAGAAAAATAAGTTCAATCCAGAATGAAATCAATGTACTAGAAGAAAAAAAGAAGCAAGTAAAAATTGCTGTTGATGAAATTAACGCTTCCTTGGCATACATTTTCTTATCAACGGATCGGCTTCGAATAGAATATGATGGTTCAAGTAATGAGTACAAAATTAAAGTAAATCAGCAGGATGTAAAGCCTAAGGATGTGTCAATAGGAGAAAGAAATGCTATCGCATTGGGGTACTTTTTTTCGGATATAAAAAAAGAGAAAGAGAAGAAGAACTTTTATCAGGGCGAGTATTTACTTGTTATTGATGACCCTATTTCAAGTTTTGACAGGGAAAATAGAATAGGTGTTATATCATTTTTACGAAAGGAGTTATTGAAGTTCAAAAAGGGGAATAAAAACACTAAAATTCTTATTATGACACATGATATGCAGGTCCTTTTTGACTTACATAAAATGTTTAGTAGTATGTCCAATGAATTGGCTGGAAATGAGTTAAAAATTAAAAGTTATATTTTGGAAGACAAAAAACTTACTACTATTACGGAAAAGAAATATCATGAATATAGCTTTTTGCTACAACGAATTTATGAATTTGCAAAAGGAAAGTCTTGCGGAGATTTGAATTCAGAAATTGGTAACATGTTGAGACGAGTCATGGAAGCATATGGTACATTTTTATATAGAGCAGGCGGTGCTGATTTATTTAATAATGATATAGTACTAACTAAAATAAAAGATGAAAAACGTTGTGAGTTTTTTCGCAATTGCATGATACGTCTCTTTTTAAATGGAGAAAGTCATTTTGAAGAGGCTGTACAGTCTTTCAATGATATGAATTTTTTTAGTATATTGCCACCTGAAAAAAAAGCAGGAATATGCGCGATATGTCCTTTGCTTTTTATATACATTGAATCCGATACATGTACTGAGGCATTTAGAATCAAAAGGTACTCAGGGAATCGACAATAGTGATGAATGGACTGAGGAAAATCTAAAAACACAATTAGATGAATGGATGCAGCAGATTGATGAGCTTGCAGAGGTTAGTTGTAAAATGTAAAGCTTTATAATAAGGGGGAAAATATAAGTGAAATTTGGAAGGGTTATAAAGAATATTTCTTATTCTTTTTCCGCTAATTTGATTTCTCTTCTTATCTCTATTTTTATGGTTCTATTTGTGCCGAAACTTTTGTCGGTCAATGATTATGGACTTTGGCAGCTTTTTTTGTTCTATTATTCTTATCTGGGTTTTCTCCACTTTGGCTGGGAAGATGGGATTTATCTTCGCTATGCAGGAAAAAGATTTGATGAATTGGATCGCAAAACATTTGCAGGGCAGTTTTATTGTATTATCCTTTTGCAAATCGTGTTGGCTATAGTAGTTAGTATGTTTGGGGAGGCTTTTGTGGAAAATTCTGATAAAAGGCTGGCCCTAGTTTGTGCAATCTGGCTTGTTCCTTTTGTTAATTTTAATAATCTTTGCAATTTTATCATGCAAATCACGAACCGTATTAAGGAGTACGCAAGGCTTTTAGTGACGGAGCGTGTCATATTTTTTCTAGGCGTCTTATTTTTCCTGGTAATTTTAGGGTGGAATCAATTTTGTTATATGTATGGAGCCCAAGTTTTTGCGGTAGTTTCTATGGCAGCCGCAGGCGCTTATTTATGTAAAAGTCTTTTAGTTCCTCATTTTGACAGTTTTGCAGCTATTCGGCAGGAAGCTTATGAAAATATTAGTGTAGGAATCAAACTGATGCTGGCTAATATTGCCAGTATCTTAATTATTGGTATTGTGCGCTATGGCATTTCTATGGGATGGGATGTGGCAACTTTCGGGAAGGTTTCTCTGACATTAGGGGTTTCCAATTTCCTTATGGTTTTCATCAATTCCGTGGGTGTTGTTTTTTTTCCTATTGTAAAACGAATGGATGAGGAAAAGCGGTCGGAGGTATACACGATTATCAGGAATGCTTTGACGTTCCTATTGTTTGCTGGTCTCATCGGATATTATCCGATGAGATATGTTCTCTCTTTATGGCTTCCGAAGTATGCAGATAGTTTGATATACATGAGCGTTCTTTTCCCAGTTTGCGTATTTGAAAGTAAAGTGACACTTTTAATCAATACCTATCTGAAAAGTATGAGAAAGGAATTCCTTATGTTAAAAATCAATACAGTGAGTGTGGTATTTTCACTGATTGTTACAACCTTTACGGTGGCAATATGGCATAATCTGGATGCAGCAGTTTTTTCCATTGTCCTGGTCTATGCTTTCCGGTGTGTGCTAGCAGAGTATCATGTAACCCGGCTTCTTGGACTGAATTTACGGAAAAATATGCTAGAAGATCTGCTGATGTGTGCTATTTTTATAATCAGTGGATGGGTATTAGATAGTTTTCTGTGTATGGTGGTATATGGAGCTGCGTATATAGTGTTTGTACTCATTCATAGATGCAGTTTTCAACAGATTGTAGCTATGGTGAGAGGGTAGATGAAGAGGTGATTTTTATGAGTAGAGGAAATAATTTTGATTTGCTTCGTGTTATATCTACGATTGCGGTCATTCTTATTCATGTAAATTATATGTTTTTTCAGTATCATTGGATGAACCCGAGCATGGGGGATTCTATTTATGTGATAGAGAGCTTTTTGAATATCGTTACAAGATTTTCGGTTCCTTGTTTTGTCCTCTTATCTGGGGCTTTTATTTTGAGAGACGAAAGAAATAGAAATTTTCGAATGTTTTATAGAAAGGCGGGGTATAAAATCTTTCTTCCTCTTGTGGGGGTGATTCTGCTTCTGCTGGGTTTGGATGAAGTGTATGTAGCTTTAGGAAATCATAAATTCTTGTCACCTCTTAAAGGAATTTTGACAGGGGGATTCTTTAATTTGTGGTATATGTATATGCTGTGCGGTCTTTATTTACTGGCTCCTGTTATTATACGGATGAAAGAGTGTCTCTCTTTACGCCAGTATCATCTGTTTACTGTCGGCATGCTTCTATGGGCTTGTATTTCTCAGGCTACTTCTCATTATTCAATTGCATATTCGGGGGGGGGGTAGTAGCGGCTTATATTTCTTATTTCATGGCTGGAGATGTTATCCATTCGCTGCCTCTGAGAAAGGAAGCCAGGTATAAAATCATTCCTATCATTTTAGTTGTTCTTTCTATAATTCTTGCATTTGTTGCCAGATATCTGGGTGTTACTTATTATCTTTTTGATGCTTACACGAATTTCTTTTCCCCAGCAGTGATGGTATATTCACTTTCTTTGTTTTATCTTTTTAAATATATTACATTTTCTGTAAATTGTAGCTGGCTTTCGGGTAAAACTTTTTATATCTATATGTTTCATACACTTTTCATTGTTATTATAGACAAGGGGTTACACAGATTTCTCCCTCAAAATGAATTATGGGCTATAACCCTTGTGTTGCTGGTGGTATTTGTTCTGGCCATGGTGAGTGCGATTTTCTATGATCATTTGTGGAAAATGGCAGAAAAAGGCTGGAATTCTAAAGAAAGATGGTATGCATTTTTTGACAAGGTATGCGATAAATATATATACTGATACAGATATTGGAAGTCGTGATTATCTTTATTTCAATATAGAATCTAGATGTATTTAGTGATATTATATAATATATGGATTTATGATATATTATATAATTTTTTGAATATACTTTTGGAAGTGATATGATGGAATATCAAGATTTCTTTCCTGATGAAGTTCAAAAGAAATCAATAGAATTATTTCCTACATGCCATTTACATATTCGGGGAATTGCGGGTTCAGGAAAAACTAGAATTGCTATAGCTAAATATCAATATCTCTTGCAACATGGTATATCGGAAGCAAATATTCTTTTTTTGACATATAATAATGTATTAGCCAATTATGTTAATTCGTTTTTGGGGAAAGAGATAGCTAAAACATATCATAAGCTAATCAGACCATACTTATATCCTAATTGTAGTATACATGTATTATCGAATGAAAATGAAAGATTACAATTTATCTCTAGAGCTATAAATTTTTGTCAGCAAGATGGAAAAATCCCTTTTTGCAAAAAACATGATGAAGCTTTCTTTTTTAGTGAATTTGATTTTATTAATGATTTTGGGTTGAGTAAGGAAAAATATTTAGATAAAAATACAAAACGTTGTGGACGCCCTCGAATATTATCCGAAAATCGGAATATTTGTTTTAAAATCTATGAAATATATAATGAGATTAAAGAAAAATCCGGCTATCAATACGATTGGAGCGAAACTGCAAAAGTAGCATATGAAAAATTATCACAGGGAATAATTAAACCAGATAAAAAGTATGATTTCATTATTATTGATGAGGTACAGGATTTTTCCTTTTCTATGCTAAAAAGTTTATCATATTTTTTGTCTAATCTCCAGAAAGGCTTTATTTTATTTAGTGATTCAGCGCAACAGGTTTATGGAAAACGTATTTCTTTTAAAAGTTTAAATATGGGAAAGTTTTATAGACCCAAACGACTCATGATAAATTATCGGAATTCACAATGTATTCGGCAATTTGCACAGACTATTACTAAAACTAAGAGGTGGTCGGGATCTGGTAAAGAGGTTGACCAGGTTAAAGACTATAGTAGAGTTCCTGTAGGAGAAAAGCCCGTATACATACGTTTATCTAGTGAAAAAACAATCTGGCAATTACTTCAATTTGTTAAAATGATGCGTATAATAGATCCACCGGCAAAAATTGGAATCGGTACGTATCTGAAAAAGCAGAATCCTAAGTTTTCTGAAGTTTTGGATGTTGAAAGACTGTATTCAGCGTTAAAATCTAATGGAGAAGAAGTACAAAATTTAAAAATCTATGGAAATGGGTTTGACTCATCATGTCCTATTTCAGTAGGTACTTTTCATTCAATGAAAGGATTAGAGTTTGATTATGTTATTATGATTATCCCTGATAATAAAGTTATTGTTCAATATACGACAGATTCAGATGTTGTTCGAGAAAGGAAAGAAAACTTTACTAACTTATCTTATATGGTAAGTACTCGAGCAAAAAAACAATTATATATGTTTTGGCAATCTGATGGTGAAGATGCTGTTCCAGAAGCTTTTTCTTGTACTCAGGGATATAAATGGATTGAATTTGATGATATTTTTAATATTTTATTCAAGAAGTAGCATGAATAACAAGGTATGTGAAAGAAGTGGTGAATGATGCCTGATAAGAAAGAGATGAACGATGAGTATAAGAAAAAACATGAATTATTTGTTGAAAAACTGGAACCATTTCTTCCTGAATATCAAGCACCAAACTTTCCTAGTTCGCAGCTTGTTTTAGCGCACTGGGTCCCTGATTTAGAAGGTAAGGATATACCGGAAACATTAAAAAGATGCGGTATGCTTTGGTTTTCTATTATCAATTTATCTATGGCTAAAAATGATAATGCTTTCTATGAAGGGAGAAATCAAGAATTTTATACGCCGTATCTATATGCCATGTTTTTGTCTATTGATGACCAAATGATGGAATTTGTTTATCAAAACAAGCAACTTATCTTAGAATCTGTTGAGAATGGCATTCCTTGCCGATTAGTCAAAGATACGAGTACTGGAGGAATTGATGCGACCGTTGTTTTTGCAGCGAGTCCGTTTAAAAGCAATTCTGTCACTTTATATTTTAATATCAATCCGTGCAGTCGAGCCGAAGAAGAGGAACTTAAACAATTAAAAGAGGAGAGCGAAAAGCTTAAAAATAATCAGAGCGTTCAATGGAGAAATCTAGAACAGTATATAGTCCATAATCCGACAAAGGCTAATGAAAGTTTATGTCATATTGAACCGTATATTCCTAGTAAGAATTCTCCTGGGCTTATTAAAATTTACAATGTTGGACAAGGATTTTGTGGATATATGCGCACAAAAGATAAAAAACGCATCTTTATTGACATCGGAATGGATCAGAGATATTTTTGGAAAACGCATCCATTACCGACAGAAGAGAAAGAAGTTATAAAACATAGTTATGAATGTATTAACAAAGCAAAACCACAAGTTATCCTTTTGACACACTGGGATATTGATCACTTATTAGGCATATGTTTGATAGATGATCCAAATTTTCCCAAAATATGGATAGCGCCGTCTGTTGTAGAAACCAATAGGCATCAAATGTTTTTATGTAGATTGCTTGCTTATTTGTGCCGGAATCATTATGAACTCATTATGATTGGCGAGGACTTTAATAATGATAATGTATGGCAGAACGAGAACTTTGCTATCTATAAGGGGAATACGGGGACTACAGGGAGAAAGGACTCGAATGAAAAATATAATGACCAGGGCTTGATATTTGTTATTGGGAATAAGGTTATTTTTCCTGGAGATTGTGCGTACTGTGCCTGGCCAGATGATTTGAAGATACCAGAGCATGAATATAATTTTCTAATAGCTGCTCATCATGGCGGAGAGGCAGGAATTTCTCAATGCTCACCTTCTTCTAATAAGAGTGAGAATAGAGTTAAGAATAAGATGGCTATATATTCTTATGGTGTCAATAATACCCATCATCATCCTTTTGAAGAACATATTCAATATTTAGAAAGCCTTGGATATCGAACACGTCATGTAAAAGATTATGCTGCTATATTTATTGGTGTGAACATAGATTCAAAAGTTCCAGAGTTAAAGACTACTTTACCAATGGTATTTGAATGCAAAAGTTACAAATATTTTTATTACAATTTTAAGGAAAACTGGATTGAAATAGGTAAAAATGTTTCTGAGCAACGTATTATCAATATAATGACAAATCCAATAAATGACCCTGGATTTAAGAGACAAATTAGAATATATAGATTGAACAAATGATGTTACTTGAAGCGCTGGCGCTTTACAACTTTTTCATTTACATTTATAAATTGTAATGAGTGTTTATGAGAATGTAGATGATGTTTAGAAATCAGGCATATAAGAAAAATTATTTGATAAAAATAAAATATAGATAGGGAATCATAAAAAAATCCGACCGCAGTGAAATTGCAAGGTCGGATTTTTTCTTCTGAGAACTTCTCAGAAAATTTTCAAGAGAGATTATGTTTCTTTTTAAAAAGAGCAAATAAGGCGTCTTTTAATACTTGTGAAAAATTCAAATGATTTTTTTCTGCAAATGTATTTAACCATGCGGGAATAGTCAAATTTTTTCGGATAAGCTTATCTCCATTTTTTTCAGCATATGAGTCTATATCTAGGGTTAGTAGAGAAATGAACCCACTGGACTCATTTAATTTAACATCTTTTATGTTTCGAGCTTTTGGAATAGGGTTATCTTCCTCCAGTTCATCTAAAATCCATCCAGAAGCAGCATCTGTAGCCATTTCAATAGCTTCTGCTAGAGAAGAACCTTCAGTGATACATCCTGGTAGGTCAGGAACAATAACGGTATAAGTATCCTTTTGATTTTCGCATGGATAAAAACAAGCAGGATAAATTAACTTTTCCATGCTTTTCATCCTTTCTAAACATTAGTAGAGTTTCATGATAATGATTTTATGTTAAACAATGTTCAAACAAGCAAGGGCTATTAAAGCCCAGCCTGTTTGAAGATTGCATTAGCAGTCTTTGGATTCAGCTCCTTGTTCTTACCATGATAAGGAACTGTAATTTTTCCACATTTGGGTTTGTTAGGATTCTCATACATATAATGCGAACCTCTAACTTTTTTTAACTGCCAGCCATCCTTCTGAAGTAATTTATCGACTTCAATGAAGGTCATTAATTTATCACCACCTTCATACTGGAATACTTATATTATACGCATAATGCGCATTATGTCAAGGCGCAGTCTGGGATTTTTTCAGTTTCTGAAGTGAAATCGCCTTTGCAGCGATAGGTATTCCCATCGTACAACTCCTGCGCCATGACTTCGTCATTGAACGACCGGCCTTCTTGTTGCTGGCGTTGTCGATTTATCTCTTGAACCGCCATCGAAGTTCTGCCTGTTTCATCAGCACTATGAATAAGCTGCCATATACCTTCAGCTTCATCTTCTTTAGCGTCATCAGCATCAGTGCCCCCTATATCGGACTAGCCTACTTCCATTTAGGATTATGGGGCCTCATCCTTATTCCCTTAGCGGTCCAGTCCATCTACAATAACTGGAAATGGAACCAAGTCGTCAATCGCTATCTGCATACCACAGAAATCAGATTGATGCGACAGGGAACAGCGGATCTTATGCGAATCGTAGGAAACAAACTATTTAAAACAAAATCATAGAAATAATCCGGCTGCGGTGAAATCACTGGGCCGGATTGTTTTTTGGCAGCAGTATAGAGATGCCTTGACACGATATTTGTTTTGCCATAAACTAAAGATAAATTAACGAACGTATTTTCTTATTATATGCGGAAGGGTATGAGTTTTATTGGGATATGAATGTTTATTGGCATTAGATAAAAAATATGGAGATGAATTGAAGAATGCTACTTTGATTTTGGGAAATGGTTCTAGTATTTCTTACAGCTCAAAGTTTGCTTATTCCAGTTTATATGATGAAGCTGCTTTTACTGATGAAGAAAAACAACTTTTTGATAAATTTGATACGAATAATTTCGAATATATTTTGCGAAAGTTATTTCAAGCTAGTGAAGTAAATAAAGTTCTAGAACTTGATCAAGGAAAAAAGGTTAATTCTGTGTATGAAAATATTCGATTGAAATTGATTGAGACAATAAGATGTATTCATCCAGTTATGAGCGATATTGATCCAGCTACTGTTCATGATAAGGTATTTCGAATCATGATGGATTATAGATATATCATTGATTTGAATTATGACTTCTTATTGTATTGGATTTTAAGTAACAATGGTTTTTTATCTTCTTTTCCAATTGAAAAGAATGGGACGAGAAGAAACGTATTCCAAGGGAGTCCTTTTCAATATTTTTATGATGGTTTTCGGAAAAATTGTGGAACTCATCTTTCTTTTGACTATGATTTTGTGGAAGAAGAGATAAAGAAAGAAGAGAAAACAGGAATATTTTATCCGCATGGAAATTTGTTATTCGTTCGAGATAAATTCGCTGGAGAAACATTAAAAATAAAAAGTGATGGCGATTTATTTGATGTTGTTGATAAAGATTGGGAAAAGGGATATACTCCACTCTTTATTAGTGAAGGAACAGCTAATAAAAAAATGAATAGCATACGGAGTATTTCTTACTTGAATTATGTTTATAATGAAATACTTAGCAACCTTACTGATTTTATAGTTATTTACGGCTGGTCAATGGGAGACTGCGATACTCATTTAATAAAGAAAATATTTTCCAATAAAAAAATTAAGACAGTTGCAGTTTCCATTTATAATGAAAATAGGGAGTTACAAGCAATACAAGAAGAAAAAATAGCAATAGAAAACAAGATAAAACACTATAATAAAGAAATAGCGGTTGAATTCTGGGAATGCTGACATTAGATAGAGAATTGAATTATATGTAAGTGATTTTTAAAAACTATCGGATAATATCAGCACTTTACAACTTGATAAGGTATGATATTTTTGCAAAATAAAGATGTAAACCTAGCTAAACAGAGTGAGATATTGAACAATCTGTGGGACTAGGAAGCTGCTGAGCTGACCAATGCTTCTAAAAGATGAGTGTACGGAACAGCGAAAGGGGTACCGTTCCAACCATTACCGCAGAAATCTGCATAGCATCTACCATAATGTAGAAAGTGGGTTGATACTTGCTTGTACTAGGCGGTGTCATGTCGTAATTACTCAGTGAGTCATAAATAAATATATGACCATGAAGCATCTGTACGGATACGATACCGCGGCCATCCTCTACTAATTTTACAAGACTTTAAATATTAGTAATTTAGAGATTACTATGATAATATTTCACAGCTAGGAGAGATAATATGTGCTTGAAGCAGATATTGCAAAAAATAAAGAACATGACAAAATCTAATAAAAATGAAATGAAGGAAGACCATAAAAATAAATATAATGATCTTGCTCCTATAAATACTTTATCACAGGATGATACCTATATTCAGGCTTTAAATTGGGCGTTTATGAATCCGTCTATTAAAAATATTGCATTAACTGGAGCATATGGATCCGGTAAAAGTAGTATTTTACTTTCATTTTTGGAACAATATGAAAACATAAGAAAAAAGACTTTATCCATATCTTTGGCCAGCTTTATTGATAAATTACAGGAGAATCAAGATAATAATTCTACTGAAGATAAGATTATCAAGCTTGATATTAATGAAATTGAAAAAAGTATTTTAAAGCAACTTTTTTATAAAGTAGCTCCTTCAAAAATACCACAAAGCCGTTTTCAAAGGATTCGTATTATAAAAGGAAAAAAGATATTTCTTGAGATTATAGCTGCAACGATTTTTATTTTTTTCTGTACTTATTTTTTTCGTCCTCAATACTTGGATTATTTAATCAGCTCAATTAGTTATGGGTATCAACGACATTTTTCTGCTTTAGAAGAAGATTTACTTACCATAGTTTCCTATATTACTTTTATTGGTCTTATATTAGGGGGAATTTTTTTTATAGAAAAGATAGTGAAATGGATTTTAATATCCTTTCATCTGAAAAAAGTAACCATTCAAGGTTCAATTCAAGCAGAAACAGGAAATGATGAAGAGTCCATATTTGATAAAAATATGGATGAAATTATTTATTTTTTTGAGAGTACTCACTATACTACTATATTTTTTGAAGACCTTGACCGTTTGCAGAATAACAGATTGTTTGTGCACTTAAGAGCTCTTAATAATATGTTGAATCAATGTGATGTTTTAGAACGACCGATTCGGTTTGTATATGCTGTTAAAGATGATATTTTTGAGAAAGAAGATCGTACTAAGTTTTTTGAATTTATTTTACCGGTGATTCCTATTATTAATGCTACGAATTCAGGGGAAGAGATTCGCCAATGGGTAACAAATCACAACTATGGGAAAATTTTTGATGAGGATTTTATCGATGATATTGCTCCATATATTGATGATATGCGTGTGCTTCAAAATATTTTTAATGAATATGAGATTTATAGAGAGCAAATTATCAATAGGACTGGATTAAATTTAGATCCAAAGAAATTGTTTGCAGTTATTGCATTTAAAAATATCTATCCATCGGATTTTTCTGATCTACAAAATGAAAAGGGGATAGTAAAGCAAGCCTTTTACGAAAAAGAGAAAATCCTTAAGCAAAAAATTAAAGATTTAAATGACCTGATTGAAAAAGAAGAATCAACGTTTAAAAATTTGAAAGATGATGAGTTGCAAAGTGTAAATGCGATTAAAAGCGCAATGCTTGCTGATTTTACAGATTGGGATGGAATTGCAGAGTCTATTCAAGTTCAATCGTGGAAAGATAATAAAAGATCGAATTCATATTTCTTTAAGTTTCAAGAAATCATGGACGTGAATTTTAAGTAGCCGGTTTACCCTGTTGAGCAGGCGAAGCCTGCGAAATATAACCCACCCG
>OFRZ01001128.1_pt1 | contig 18650 bp, 17 predicted proteins | sample 1543181 | NCBI WGS metagenome assembly OFRZ01 (sample SAMN04209245, study PRJEB22552) | human gut metagenome | biome: gut; material: feces | host: Homo sapiens | place: USA: Oklahoma | reverse complement strand
TAATGAAGCAGGAAGGTATCTATAAGAGATTTGTGGATGCAAGGCAGCAGGCGGTGAGCTGGAAACTGGTGTACTGAGAAATATATATAGGTGGCTAAGGAAAAAATGAAAAGGGAAAGGAAGAGGTATATATTTCTTTTTATGGACGCACCCCGTTCCCACTAGAGACGGGTGTGCCAGAGGACAGTTTCTTTGCCCGGTAATATTCCTGTTTCTGGGCATACATGGACAAATCTGCTGCCTTGGTAAGCTGCTCTACGGAAAAATCCGGATGGTCGCCGGCAAAGGCGCACCCGGAGGAAATACTCAGCGTCCCCACCTTTGTCCCGGACCAGGCCGTCGCAATCCGTTGCAGCGCCGCCAGAATTTCCCGCGCCTGGGCTTGGGTCATTTGACCCAGCACCACGAACTCATCCCCACCGATGCGGAAGATTTTCCCCCGATCCCCCACCGCCTGGGTGATACATTGGGCAGCGCCGCATATCAGCTCGTCCCCCGCCTCATGCCCCAGGGCATCGTTGACCCCCTTTAAGCCGTTGATATCCATGAGAAAGACGGTCAGATCTGTCGGAACGGAATCCGCGTACTGCTCCAGACACTCATGATACGCCAGCCGACTGAATACGCCGGTCAGAACATCTACGGAGCTTTTCATACGCTGCTCCATCAGCTTTTTGTTCATCCGAATCCGTTGCGCCGTATAATACTCGTAAATCCATTGGATCAGAACGCTGACAACACTAAAGAGCGCCAACAGAGCCACCAGCGTTTGCAGCAAAAAGGCGGTGATATTTTGGTGTAGGTTTTCGCTGACATCTATGCCTTGCAGGTACAGCTCCTTGAAGATGGCCTTTCGCAGAAACAGGATGCACAGAATGCCCACCACTACCGCAACGGTTTCCGAATAGATCAGCTGCTTCCGGTTTCCGGACTCTTGCATTGCCGGAGGACAGTCGCATAGCTGCGACAATCTGTTTTTCACCGACTTCCGAGTCAGAACCCAATGGATGCCGCAGCAGGCGATGATCGCCAGGACATAGGACAGCCAGTCCCGGAATATGGGATAGGAAAACAGATTTTCTAAAATCATTTGCCGCAGCATAGGGAAACTGCAATATAACGCGGCAAAAACGCACAGCCCATGAAGAAGGGTGCTGGCAGCCGCAATCCCCGCAATGCCCAGATAGACATACCTGCGAGGCTTCCGAAAATAAAGGTCAAAGAGCCAACCGGCTCCCGCCGCAAACAGCACGCGGGCAAATACCAGCATTATGGATCCAAGGGGCATTCCGCTGGCAAAGGGAGAAAATACCCGGTCGAGCTGGGACAGGCTGTAGGTGCCGATCCACATAGACGTGATCACAAAAACGCATACCACCGGCACACTCCCCTGTGCCCCCAGCATCATAGCCGCCACAATCACAAGAATGTGCAACGTGGTGGTGGAAATGGCCGGAAGCTCAATGTATCCCAGATAAGAAAAGGCAAACACCGCTTCCCAGGCCATCAGCATCAGGATGATCTCCTGCAATTTCTTTTTCGTCAGAGCAATCCCATATCGCTGTCGAAAACGCTCCATACTCCTTACTCCTCCACATCCTTTTCTTCATGTATTATACTTATATTATACTTATTCCTGTGTGAAAAGCAATACGATTCATAAATCTTTGCAAACATCAACCTGGACGAGCTTCATGCAAAGCATTCCAAATATTAGCGTGAAGAAGCATACCGCCTGTTAGATGCACTCCTGAAACAGTACAACACATAAGAAAACGATTGCTACACATTTTAACGATTTATGACAAAAGCGGCTTCCCGGGACGGAGAGCCGCTGATTTTCTTTAAGGAAGTTCTCAATGAAGCTTTCCGTGCAAGGGATGTCGGAGCCGACAATGGTTAAAGTATTTCGATTTTAACGCTTCTTGCACCAACAGCGTCTGCTTTGATTCAACAGCGTAAAAAATATCTTTAGAGGCCTTTGATTCTCTTTTTTACTCATTTTCCAATGCATTTTCCCTCGATAAGACTTTGAAAGGCTATGATCCAATTGCTGTTGATGGCTCGGATATTTATGTTGATGAAATGTATGGACAATATGTGAAAGGAGCTGCGGAAGTAACAAAAGCGGGGTTGACATCTTTTATAAAATAGTTATAATTCTAAATATTAGAAATATAACTATTTTGTTTGTGCTTAACACAAAAAGGGAAGGAACGTGAAACATGGACATATCATTGCATTATCTGACAATGGCTAACCAGATGCTGATTCAGAAGAGGCTTCTGGAGCGGGTGAAGGCTTCGGGGCTTACGCTTGGACAGCCGAAGGTTCTGGATTATCTTAAAAATCATGATGGAGCCAGTCAGAAGGAAATCGCAGCGGGTTGTTTTATTGAGGCAGGGTCTCTGACTTCAATTTTGAACCGCATGGAAGAGAAAGGTTTGATCGAGCGGCGTATGCTCAATGGAAACAGAAGGACTTTTCATATTTTCATGACAGAATCCGGGAAAAAAAGCCAGAAGCTTGTGGAAGAAGCTTTTGTGGAGATTGAGGAGGCTGCATGGAAAGATATTTCTCCAGAAGAAGCAGAGGCTTTTATGAAGATTTATCATAAAATTTACAGTAATCTGTCTGAGACAGGCTGCGAAGAAACAGGGAAAGAAGGAAGGAACAAATTAACAAATTAAAAAGATACGTAATCTTTCTGATCGGCCTGTTCGTGAACTCACTTGGTGTTAGTTTGATCACCAAGGCAAGTCTCGGAACCTCACCAATCACATCGATTCCGTATGTATTAAGCTTAAGTTTTCCGTTTACGTTGGGAAACTTTACGATTTTTTTCAGCGTATTTTTGATCTTACTGCAGTTGCTGATCCTGCGTAAAAATTTTAAACTGGAACATGTTTTGCAGATACCGATATCCATTATCTTTGGATATTTCATCGATCTGACCATGCTTCTGTTTACATGGGTAAATCCACAGACATACATTATGAAAATCGTATATCTTCTGATTGGGTGTCTGATCCTTGGATTTGGTGTGTACATGGAAGTGCTGGCAGACGTTGTAATGTTGCCGGGAGAATCTTTTGTCCGAGCAATCGTTCTGACATGGAGAACCAACTTTGGTACGACAAAAATCTGCTTTGACGTTTCCATGGCAGTGATCGCAGCAGTCCTGTCTTTTGTATTTACCGGACATCTCAATGGTGTGCGTGAGGGTACGATCATTGCGGCACTTCTGGTTGGATTTGTTGCCAGAGTTCTTGGTAAGAAACTTGCATCTGTCTGAAAAAGATGCAACACATAAGATTCAGAAAAAAGACAAACAGCGTGCGGATAACTACCATTATTACATAGGACGCATCTGAGGAGCATCAGCAAACTTTGATCTGATATTCTGATTCTTCATTTACAGTAATGATGATGTCCTATGATTCAGATCCTAAAGAATATGCAAGGCTTGCTGGTTTGGGTTACAGAATGCTTGCTGAGGCAATCAAAGCAGATTTGGCATATCATATCAGTTGTCCGGCACTTCTTATCTGTGGCGAAAAAGATAAAGCGGGCTCAGCCCAAAGCTACAATAAAAAATGGCATCAGAGAGAAGGTTTACCGCTTAAATGGATAAAGAATGCTGGTCATAATTCCAATACGGACCAGCCGGATGAAGTAAACAGACTGATAGAAAAATTTATCAGCGAGGTAGATAGGAGAGGAGTTGAAAAAAAATTAGCACTCACCTCTTGTTATTGTGACGTTGGTTTTGTCTAGTTTCATATAGTCCCGTAACGCCCTGTTTACAAGGGATTCACGGCTTTTGAAAATTTGTAGCTGTTCATCAAAAATCGTCATTTTTCAGAAATTTGGGGTCAAAATTGGCGTCAGATAGCACACCAGAGAGAAAAATTAAATATTTTATAGACTATGGAACGTACACTTTTGGCGTTCCTTTTCTATTTCCAGTCGTTCAGAAATGGACGGCTTTTTTCATACCCAAAATCGAAAGGAGAAAGAGAAAATATGAATAAGCTAGTAAAACGATTGCTGACAGGAACGCTTGCTTTTGCAACCATTCTCACGGCATTACCAGTGACGGCGGTTCATGCTTCCGGCAATCAATACTGGACAGAATCAGCAGAACGTGTCGGCTACATTGAACACGTTATGAATGATGGTTCTATCAAATCTACATTCAATGAGGGACACATGAAAGTTGAGGGCGAAACTGCCTACTGCGTGGACATCAATACCAGTTTCAAGAATGGCTATAAAACACGCTCTGACGCAAGCTCCCGTATGAGTAGCGATCAGATTGCGGACGTTGCTCTTTCCTTAGAGTACGTCAAGCAATATACCGCTTCTCATACGAACTTGAATTACAAACAGGGATACTTGCTGGAACAGTGTGTTGTCTGGCAGAGATTGAGTGAACAGCTCGGCTGGCAGTGCGACAACGTCAGAGCTTCCTATAATGAAATCTCACAGGCGGTACAGAATGAAGTGTACGCTGGTGCGAAAGCATTTGTAAAAGCAAATAAGGGACGCTATGAATGTGGCGGTTACATTTATACTGGCGAAGGACAGGACATCGGACAGTTCTGGGCGAAGTTAAATGTGGGAAATGCAAAAGTCAAAAAGACTTCTTCCAATCCAACGGTCACAGATGGTAACGCCAGCTATTCCTTTGAGGGTGCGACATTTGGTGTCTATTCTGATAAGAGCTGTAACAGCCAGCTTGCCACACTTACTGCCGATGGAAACGGCGATACCAAAGAAGTTGAGGTAAAAGCCGGAACAGTTTACATCAAAGAGCTTTCTGCTCCAAAGGGTTACAAGCTGGATTTTACTGTCCATGCCTTAAATGTGGAAGTTGGAAAAACAGCGACATTGACTGTTACTGACACTCCAAAGGTCACAGAGACTTTGATTGATTTATTCAAAATTGACATGGAAACAGGAAAATCTACTCCACAGGGAACTGCTTCTTTAGAGGGTGCAGAGTTCACATGGAGCTATTATGACGGATACTACAATGCAGATAATCTACCTGCAAAAGCTACCCGTACATGGACAACCAAAACTGTTGCCGAAAAAGACAGTGATGGAACTATCCATTATGTATCCAGACTTGCCGACAGCTACAAAGTATCCGGCGACAGCTTCTATACACAGGACGGTAAAAATGTACTGCCACTTGGTACACTCACTGTCACAGAAACAAAAGCACCAAACGGCTACTTATTAGATGGTGCATATATGCAGGCTGACGGAAGTTCCGAACAGATTAAGGGAACATACCTTACACAGATTTCCGAAGATGGCGAACTTGCCGTACTTTCTGGAAGCAACCAGTATTCCGTATCCGACAAGGTTATCCGTGGCGGTGTAAAAATCCAGAAACGTGACCTTGAAACAAAGGATACCAAAGCACAGGGAAGTGCGACCTTACAGTACACAGAATTTAATATCATTTCCTTAAATGACAGTCCTGTACTGGTTGAGGGGAAATTATACAGCAAGAATGAAACCGTAAAGAAAATTCAGACAGGCATTGACGGAATTGCTTCTACTTCTGCTGATTTACTCCCTTACGGAAATTACAGATTAGAAGAAAGCAAAGCACCAGAGGGTTACTTAACAGACGGTGCAAAGGCAATCGACTTTTCTATCACAGAAGATGGAAAAATCGTGGACTTGACCGACAAATCCCACTCTGTCTACAACCAGATTAAGCGTGGCGATATTGAGGGTGTAAAAATCGGTGCAGGTACACACAAACGTCTTGCAGGTGTTCCATTCAGAATTACAAGCAAGACAACAGGAGAATCCCATATTGTAGTCACTGACAAAAACGGTCAGTTCTCCACTGCTTCAAGCTGGGCTTCCCACAAGGTCAATACCAATGCCGGAAAATCCAGTGAGGACGGTGTATGGTTTGGTACATCTGAACCAGACGACAGCAAAGGTGCATTGCTTTATGATACCTATGTGATTGAGGAATTAAAGTGTGATTCCAACGCCGGATTTAAGCTGATTCCAGCCTTTAAGGTGGTCGTATCCAGAAATAAAGTGACCGTAGATTTAGGGACGCTGACCGATGAATACGAAAAAGAAATCACAATCCATACCACAGCTACCGACAAGAAAACAGGCGAAAAAATGATTGTTGCCGGAAAAGACATCAAGATCGTGGACAAAGTCACACTTGATGGCTTGGAAGTTGGAACAAAATATAAACTTTCCGGCTGGCAGATGTTAAAGGAAGAAAATGCCGAACTTCTGATTGACGGGAAACGTGTAGACAGTGATTACACATTTACTGCCGACAGCGAAAAAATGACGGTTGAGATTACTTACAGTTTTGATGGTTCAGCTCTTGGCGGTCAGAACCTTGTTACCTTTGAGGAATTGTACGATATGAGCAATCCGAAAGAGCCTGTCAAGGTTGCCGAACATAAGGACATCAACGATGATGGACAGACCGTTCTTATCACAGAACGTATCATCAAAATCCATACGACCGCTACGGACAAGAACGGCAAGAAAGAAATCGAAGCCGGAAAAGATGTAACGATTGTGGATAAAGTCACATTAGATGGGCTGGAAGTTGGAACAAAATACAAACTTTCCGGCTGGCAGATGTTAAAAGAGGAAAATGCCGAACTTCTGATTGATGGAAAGAAAGTATCCAATGATTATGAGTTTACAGCCGACAATGAAAAAATGACGGTTGAGATTGCATTTACCTTTGATGGTTCTTCTCTTGGTGGAAAGAGCCTTGTCACATTTGAGGAATTATACGATATGACCAATCCAGACGAACCAAAGAAAGTGACAGAACATAAGGACATCACAGACGATGGACAGACTGTGACAATCAAGGAAGTGCCGGAAGTCCCAGACACACCAAAGGATACCGACACGCCGGATACACCATCTACGGTTACTAAGACAAGTGACAGCCCAAAAACAGGCGACAATACCAATATCTATGCTTACCTTGCCATGCTCGGTCTTTCCTGCGTAGGGCTTGGCGGTATGCTTTACTTCAAACGCCGTAGAAAGAAATCATAAGGCGGTAATGTAGCGGTTGGTAGAGCGTTCAAGGTCGCCACCCTTTTTGCAACTTCACGCTCCCGTGAAGCTCTGATTTACGGGAGTGTGAAGTCCACTAGGGGCGTGGGGAGTGTAGCTTCCCACAAAGTACAGCAGGAAAGAAACTAAAACAGAAAGAAAAGAGGTCAATTATTTATGGAATTAAGATTTGTCGTACCAAACATGGAAAAGACATTCGGGAACTTGGAGTTTGCCGGAGAAAATACTACGGAACAGCAGAGAATCAACGGGCGTATGGCTGTCATTAACAGAAGCTACAACCTGTATTCCGATGTGCAGAGAGCCGATGATGTAGTTGTGACACTTCCTGCCAAAGCTGGCGAAAAACATTTCTCGCCGGAGCAGAAAGTAAAACTTATTAACCCACGAATCACTACCGATGGCTATAAAATCGGGGAACGTGGATTTGTCAATTACATCTTACTTGCAGACGATATGTTACCAGCAGAAAGTAAATAAGGGGGTATTCAGATTATGAGATTAGCAAATGGAATCGTCATTGATAAAGAAAAGACTTTCGGAGTGTTGAAGTTCTCCGCATTACGCCGTGAAGTTCATGTACAGAATGAAGATGGAACGGTCAGTGAGGAAATCAAGGAGCGTACTTACGATTTGAAGTGCAACACACAGGGACGCATGATACAGGTATCCGTTCCGGCGACTGTTCCGTTAAAGGACTATGACTACAACGCCGAAGTGGAACTTATCAACCCTGTTGCAGATACGGTAGCCAATGCGAATTATCGTGGTGCAGATGTGGACTGGTATGTAAAGGCAGATGATATTATTTTGAAAAATAAAGCTACTCATGCCGGAAATCCACAGAACAATGTTCCACAGCAACCGCCGAAGAAATAGATTCATAATTTAGATTCTCATTGTATTGCTCAGAGGTAATTGATATAATGCATTATATAATCATGTCAGATTTTTAGGTGTTGAATCTAAAATGGTATGATATAACAAAAATCAAAAAAATGAGGATAACAATATGCATTCAAAAGAAAAGATAGAAAATGTAAAACTCGATCTTCAAAATGTAGATACAGTGATAGATGTAAAACATAATCCAGTAATTTCAGCATTTGTTTCATCAATAAAAACAGTTCCGTTTTTCGGTGATTTAATAGATGATTCTTTAGAATATACTTTGACAGATTTTCAAAATAAAAAGCAACAACAACTTTTAGAAGTTATTAATAATGCATCTGTTGGGTCAGTTACATCAGACATGGTAAATGATGTAGAATTTATTATGAGTTTTGCAAAAACACAGAATGCTGTCAATAAGGCGTTGAATGGAGATAAGGTAAAATTCTATGGAAATTTGCTAATAAACGGGTATTTGAATGGAAATGATAAAATATCAACAGACGAATTTGAAGAATATATAGAATTAATAAACACACTTTCCTATAGAGAATTAGAATATTTGTCATTTTTTAAAGAGTTCTCGAATGAATACAAAGGACGATTAGTATATCAAAATTGGAGAAAATTTTGTGCGGAATTTAGGAAAAAATTTCCAAACAGAGATGTTGATTCCGTATTTAAGCGTCTACAACGAACTGGGTTTTTAAGTGAAGTGATAGAAACTGCTGATGTTGAGGGAGAAACATTGTCATTGGATATTAATTCTGTCGGTTTTGAAGCTGAACCAGAGTTTTCTCGATTTAATGAAATTGTATTGAAAACACTTTATGAAGACCAGACAACTTCTAGTTCTACAATTTAATACTTATATTCACAAAGCAGTTAGTCTACACGATTGACTGCTTTTCTTATACCCGAAGAAAGGAGTTTTAATGCAAGTATGGAAAAAATCTAAAGGTAATAGGATTCGTGCCAGTGATAAATCACTGGTCTATCATTTCTGTATCGGCTGGCTGTTGCTCTTGTTCGTTGCGGTATTCCTGCTACTGAATCTGCGACAGCTTCTTGTTACAGACTGGAAAGATTTTAACCTGCTTCATGCCGGAATCACATGGACTGCCTACAATTCCATTACAGTTCTGATAGCGACTGGTGTTTGTGCATTGGTCGCTTTTCTCTACTACCGTTATGGATATGACCGTATCAAGCGGTTGCTCCATCGACAAAAGCTGGCTCGTATGGTGCTGGAAAATAAATGGTATGAAGTGGAAAACACTAAAGACAGCGGTTTTTTCACTGACCTGCAAAGCAGATCAAGAGAAAAAATCGTGTGGTTTCCCAAAATCTACTACCAGATGGACAATGGCTTGCTCCATATCCTGTGTGAAATCACAATGGGAAAATATCAAGAACAGCTCCTGTCCTTAGAGGACAAACTGGAATCGGGGCTGTACTGTGAGCTGACCGACAAGACACTGCATGACGGATATATCGAATACACCCTGCTCTATGATATGATAGCGAACCGTATTTCGATTGATGAAGTGATTGCCGAAAACGGCGGTCTGCGGTTAATGAAAAATCTGGTGTGGGAATATGATTCACTTCCCCATGCCCTTATCTGCGGTGGTACTGGCGGTGGAAAGACCTATTTTCTGTTGACTATCATTGAAGCCCTGCTTAGAACCAATGCGGATTTATACATTCTTGACCCGAAGAACGCTGACCTTGCAGACTTAGAAACCGTCATGGGAAATGTCTACCACACGAAAGACGATATGATTGAGTGCGTCAATGCCTTTTATGAGGGCATGGTCACACGCTCGGAAGAAATGAAACTGCACCCGAACTACCGCACAGGGGAAAACTATGCCTATCTGGGGCTTGCTCCACAGTTCCTTATTTTCGATGAATATGTGGCTTTCTTGGAAATGCTCACGACAAAAGAAAGCACCTCACTGTTAAGCCAGCTAAAGAAAATCGTCATGCTCGGCAGACAGGCTGGCTACTTTCTGATTGTGGCTTGCCAGCGTCCAGACGCAAAGTATTTCGGGGACGGTATCAGAGATAACTTTAACTTCCGTGTAGGGCTTGGTCGCATGAGTGAACTCGGCTACGGTATGCTCTTTGGAAGTGATGTGAAAAAACAGTTTTTCCAGAAGCGAATCAAAGGGCGTGGATACTGTGATGTAGGAACAAGTGTCATATCAGAATTTTACACTCCACTTGTACCCAAAGGATATGATTTCTTAGGTACGATTGGGGAACTTATACACATAAGGCAGGACGGACAGGTGGCGTGCGGAGCGAAAGCCACAGGTACGGACTAGCCTTGCTGGTGTGGCGGTAGCCACGCCAGCATATATCAAGCCCCTCGGTATCTAACAGAGGGGCACAAATCACAAGGAAACATACACAAAAGTTACCGATTCTTGGCTGAAATCAAGCGTTTGGTAGCTTTTTTTACTGCTGTGACATCGGATAAAAAATGTCACAGTTTTTTCGTAAAGGGGGTATCGCACTGAATGATACAGAGTGGATACAGGATTTTGCAGACAGGCGTTTGCAGTACGGTGTATCCCAGACGAAACTTGCAGTCATGGCTGGAATCAGCCGTGAACATCTAAGCCGTATCGAATCCGGCAAGGTTGCGGTCACAGAGGAAATGAAAGTGAAACTTTTGGAAGCTCTGGAAAAATTCAATCCAGAAGCACCGCTTACCATGCTGTTTGACTATGTGAGGATACGGTTTCCGACACTGGATATTGGACACATCATTAAGGACATCTTACAGCTCAATATCCAGTACATGATACATGAGGACTTCGGGCATTACAGCTACACGGAACACTACTACATCGGAGATATTTTCGTATACACTTCTCCCGATGAAGAAAAAGGTGTCCTGCTGGAACTGAAAGGAAAAGGCTGTCGCCAGTTTGAAAGTTATCTGCTGGCACAGGAACGGAGCTGGTATGACTTCCTTATGGACGCTCTGGTGGACGGCGGTGTGATGAAACGCCTTGACCTTGCCATCAATGACCATACGGGAATGTTGGATATTCCAGAACTGACCGAAAAATGCCGGAATGAGGAATGTGTATCGGTGTTCCGTTCCTTTAAGTCCTATGCTTCCGGCGAACTGGTCAAGCATGAGGAACAGGACAAGGCTGGTATGGGTTATACGCTTTATATCGGCTCGCTAAAAAGTGAGGTGTACTTCTGTGTCTATGAAAAAAGCTATGAGCAGTACATCAAACTGGGGATTCCCATTGAGGAAGCACCCATAAAAAACAGATTTGAAATACGGTTGAAAAATGAACGTGCTTATTATGCTGTCCGTGACCTGCTGACCTACTATGACGCTGAACAGACGGCATTTTCTATTATCAACCGTTATGTACGCTTCGTGGACAAGGAAGCAGACAAGAAACGGAGCGACTGGAAATTATCTGTCCGCTGGGCGTGGTTCATCGGGGAAAACAGAGAGCCGTTAAAGCTCACGACCAAACCCGAACCCTACACACTGGACAGAACCCTACGCTGGATTCAACGGCAGGTTGACCCGACACTCAAAATGCTGGAAACAATCACAGCGAAAACAGGCATTGATTATCTGAAAGAAATCCGTAAATCCACGAAACTGACGGAAAAGCACTACAAGATAATCGAACAGCAGACCACATCGACCGAAGATGTGATTTTGGAAAAGGAGAATTGAAAAATGCAACGATTATTATTTGATTTCCTGTTCTTCTCTTTAGGTGGAACAGTTGGCGTGATTGCCATGTGTATTTTACAGGCTGGCAGACAGTCTGACCGAAAAATGATGGAACTGAAAGGAGAAAAGAAAGCATGAATTTTGGACAGAACCTTTATAACTGGTTTTTAAGCAACGCACAGAGCCTTGTGCTGATGGCGATTGTTGTTATCGGTATCTACTTGGGATTCAAGCGTGAGTTTTCCAAACTCATCGGATTCTTGGTGGTTGCCTTAGTAGCTGTTGGTCTTGTATTCAATGCGTCCGGCGTAAAAGACGTATTGTTACAGTTATTCAATAAGATTATTGGAGCGTAAAGCCTATGGAAGAATGTAGCGTATTGATTGAAACGACCAAATCAGCAGAGGATAAAACCTCTCGCTGGTTTGATTTACCCATTGATTATAAGCTGTTCCGTGACCTGCTCGGCGTGGAAGCTGACAGCAATGATTATCAAATCATTGATATGAAGCTTCCTTTTGCTGGCGACATTGTAAGGACAACTCCTGTCAGACGATTAAACAAGCTGTACTTTGCTTACACGGATTTATCGCCAGAGGTACAGCAGGCTTACAAAGAATTGATTCCCTATTGTGGCGGTGTTGAGGACTTATTACAGAAATCAGAAGAATTTCTGTTTTATCCAGAGTGCCACAACATCATGGACGTTGCCCGTTACCGATTAGAGCATAACATTGAATTTTCTGCTCTATCCGAAAAGGGAAAGAAATATTTTAATCTGGAAGCCTACGCCCATGAACTGGAAGAAAAAGGACGTTATGCTCTCTGCAACAATGGTATGTTCAAACTTTGACAGGTGGTATTGCTTATGGCAGATTTTATGAATACAACCGAAAGGAAGTGAACCGCTTATGATTGATGATATGCAAGTCTATATAGCCAATCTTGGCAAGTACAATGAGGGAGAACTGGTCGGGGACTGGTTCTCTTTTCCGTTGGACGAAGAAGTGATTGCAGAACGTATCGGCTTAAATGCAGAGTACGAAGAATACGCAATCCATGATACGGACAACTTCCCGATGGAGATTAGCGAATACACTTCCATTGAAGAACTGAACCGTATCTATGAGCAGTTGGAAGAATTACCGGATTACCTGCTGGACGACTTGGACAGTTTCGTATCCTACTATGGAAGTCTGGAAGAATTGGTGGAGCATAAAGACGACATCATTCTGTATTCCGGCTGTGAAACTATGACCGATGTAGCTTACTATCTGATTGATGAAGTACAGGCACTCGGAGAAATCCCGTCCTCTTTACAGAACTATATCGACTATGAAGCCTACGGGCGTGACCTCGATATAGAGGGGACATTTATTGAAACAAACGCTGGTATCTGTGAGGTACTGCGTTAAGGGCTGGCAGATCAGCACCGCCACTGGTGCTACTGTCAGCTTTTCTCTTGGGGGACAGTCTGGGAAATCCGGCTGTCTCTGTTGTTATGAAAATGAAGAAAGGAGCATTTACAAGTGAAGAAAATCCGAAGTTATACAAGTATCTGGAACGTGGAAAAGGTGCTGTATGCCATCAATGATGTCAACCTGCCATTCCCTGTGACCTTTACACAGATTACATGGTTTGTGCTGACGGAATTTATCATCATTCTGTTTGCAGATGTACCGCCACTTTCCATGATTGAGGGTGCATTTTTAAAATATTTCGGGATTCCCGTTGCCCTTACATGGTTTATGTCACAGAAAACCTTTGACGGGAAAAAGCCATACAGTTACATCAAGACGATGGTTCTGTATGCCCTGCGTCCCAAAGTGACTTATGCCGGAAAAGCCGTGAACCTGCATAAGCAGAAATTTGAGGAAACTATCACGGCAGTAAGGAGTGTGACCTATGTTCCCGATTAAATATATCGACAATAACCTTGTCTGGAATAAGGACAATGAGGTGTTCGCCTATTATGAGCTGATACCTTACAACTATTCGTTCTTATCCCCAGAACAGAAATACCTTGTGCATGACAGCTTCCGTCAGTTTATCGCACAGTCCCGTGAAGGAAAGATTCATGCGTTGCAGATTGCAACCGAAAGCTCAATCCGAAGCATACAGGAACAGTCAAAGAAACTGGTAACGGGAAAATTAAAGGAAATCGCCTATCAGAAAATAGACGACCAGACCGAAGCCCTTGTATCCATGATAGGCGACAATCAAGTTGATTACCGTTTCTTTCTGGGATTCAAGCTCATGGTCACAGAGGACGAAGTCAATCTGAAGAACATCAAAAAATCGGTATTTCTGACATTCCGTGAGTTTTTGAATGAGGTAAGGCACACGCTGATGAATGACTTTGTTTCTATGAGTAATGATGAAATCAACCGTTATGTGAAGATGGAAAAACTGCTGGAAAACAAAATCTCCCGTAGGTTCAAAATCCGCCGACTGGAAGCCAAAGACTTTGCTTATCTGATGGAACACCTCTACGGCAGGGACGGGATAGCCTATGAAGATTATGTGTATCCTCTGCCAAAAAGGAAATTAAAAAGAGAAACACTGATTAAGTATTATGACCTTATCCGTCCTACCCGTTGTGTGGTGGAAGAAAGCCAGCGATATTTGCGTCTGGAACATGAGGACAGCGAAAGCTATGTATCCTACTTTACAGTCAATGCCATTGTCGGGGAACTGGACTTCCCATCATCAGAAATCTTTTATTTCCAGCAACAGCAGTTCACATTCCCTGTGGACACTTCCATGAATGTTGAAATTGTGGGAAATAAGAAAGCCTTAACTACTGTCCGTAACAAGAAAAAGGAATTAAAGGACTTGGACAATCACGCCTATCAAGCTGGAAATGAAACAAGCTCAAATGTGGTGGAAGCCTTAGACAGTGTCGATGAACTGGAAACAGATTTAGACCAGAGCAAGGAAAGCATGTATAAGTTAAGTTACGTCATACGGGTGTCTGCACCCGATCTTGACGAACTGAAACGCCGATGTGATGAAGTCAAGGATTTTTACGATGATTTGAATGTGAAGCTGGTTCGCCCTGCCGGAGATATGATGGGACTGCATGGGGAATTTCTTCCTGCCAGCAAACGTTATATCAATGATTATATCCAGTATGTGAAATCCGACTTTTTAGCCGGACTTGGTTTCGGTGCTACCCAGATGTTGGGAGAAAACACAGGAATCTATATCGGCTATTCCGTGGATACAGGAAGAAATGTCTACCTGCAACCGTCCCTTGCCAGTCAAGGGGTAAAAGGTACGGTCACAAATGCGTTGGCTTCTGCTTTTGTGGGTTCGCTTGGCGGTGGAAAGTCATTCTGTAATAACCTGCTGGTGTATTATTCCGTCCTGTTCGGTGGACAGGCAGTTATCCTAGACCCGAAAAGTGAGCGTGGAAACTGGAAAGCAACACTGCCGGAGATTGCAGAGGAAATCAACATTGTAAACATTACCAGTGATTCCAGCAATCAAGGACTGTTAGACCCGTATGTGATTATGAAAGATGTCAAGGACGCTGAAAGTCTTGCCATCGACATTCTGACTTTCCTTACAGGAATTTCTTCAAGGGACGGCGAAAAGTTTCCTGTCCTTAGAAAAGCTGTCCGCACGGTATCCCAGAATCAGAACCACGGGCTGTTGCAGGTCATTGAGGAACTGCGAAAAGAGGATACCGCCGTATCCCGTAACATTGCAGACCATATCGAAAGTTTTACCGACTATGATTTTGCACAGCTTTTGTTCTCGGACGGTTCGGTGGAAAATGCAATCAGTCTGGACAACCAGCTCAACATCATACAGGTTGCAGATTTGGTTCTGCCGGATAAGGATACCACTTTTGAGGAATACACGACCATTGAACTGTTGTCGGTATCCATCTTAATTGTTATCAGCACCTTTGCCCTTGATTTCATTCACAGTGACCGAAGCATTTTTAAAATCGTGGACTTGGACGAAGCATGGGCGTTCTTAAATGTGGCACAGGGAGAAACACTCTCAAATAAGCTGGTGCGTGCTGGTAGAGCCATGAACGCCGGAGTTTATTTCGTGACACAGTCCTCTGGGGACGTATCGAAAGAAAGTCTGAAAAATAACATCGGCTTAAAGTTTGCGTTCCGCTCCACAGATACCAATGAAATCAAACAGACCTTAGAGTTTTTCGGGCTGGACAGTGAGGACGAAAACAACCAGAAACGGTTGAGGGATTTGGAGAACGGACAATGCTTAATGCAGGATTTATACGGGCGTGTCGGTGTGGTACAGATACACCCTGTCTTTGTAGAACTGCTCCATGCCTTTGATACCAGACCGCCGATAAAAAGTGAGGTGGATTTGGAATGATGAAATCTGTCACAAAAGAAAAGGGATTCCATGTACTGAAACTGGTTCTGCTTGCCGTGACCGTCACGCTGGTATTGCTGTCCCTGCTTGGGACGGTGGCTCATGCGTCTGGACTGGTCGATGATACGGTCAATGCAGACAACCTGTATTCAAAGTATCCGCTTTCCAACTATCAGCTTGATTTCTATGTGGACAATAGCTGGTCATGGCTTCCGTGGAACTGGTTGGACGGCATTGGAAAATCAGTGCAGTACGGGCTTTACTGTATCACAAATTTTGTCTGGACAATCAGCCTTTATCTTAGCAATGCCACAGGGTATGTGGTGCAACAGGCGTATAAGCTGGACTTTATCAATGATATGGCAGACAGTATCGGGAAAAGTATCCAGACACTTGCCGGAGTGACCGAAAACGGATTTTCCAGCAGTGGGTTCTATGTGGGATTCCTGCTCATTATCATTCTGATTGTAGGTGTTTATACCGCCTATACAGGACTTCTCAAACGTGAAACAAGCAAGGCACTTCACGCCGTTATCAACTTCGTGGTGGTGTTTATCGTGTCTGCGTCCTTTATTGCCTACGCTCCCAATTATATCCAAAAAATCAATGATTTCAGTTCGGACATCAGCACCGCTTCTCTGGACTTGGGGACAAAAATCATGCTCCCCGATTCACAAAGCAAAGGCAAAGACAGCGTAGACCTTATCCGTGACAGCCTGTTTGCGATACAGGTAGAAAAACCGTGGCTGTTGTTACAGTTCGGGAACAGCGATACCGAAGAAATCGGGGCTGACCGTGTGGAAGCTCTGGTATCTGCCAGCCCGTCCGATGAAGATGGGGAAACAAGGGAAAATGTTGTGAAAACAGAGATTGAGGATAACGACAATGACAACCTTACCATTCCACAGGTCGTCAACCGTCTTGGCATGGTGTTCTTCCTGCTCATTTTCAATCTCGGTATCACAATCTTTATCTTCCTGCTTACCGGCATGATGTTATTTTCCCAGATACTTTTTATCATATATGCCATGTTTTTGCCTGTCAGTTTTTTACTTTCCATGATACCGACCTATGAGAACATGGCGAAACAGGCAGTTGTCCGTGTGTTCAATGCCATTATGACAAGAGCCGGAATCACACTGATTGTGACCGTGGCATTTTCAATTTCCAGTATGTTCTACAACATTTCCACAGACTATCCGTTCTTCATGGTGGCATTTTTGCAGATAATCTGTTTTGCCGGAATCTACATGAAGCTCGGAGAACTAATGAGTATGTTCAGCCTTAATGCCAATGACAGCCAGCAGATAGGTCGCCGGATATTCCGTAGACCGATGGTGTTCATGCGACATCGGGCAAGAAGAATGGAACACAGGATTGCAAGAGCTGTCGGTGCTGGAAGTGTTGCAGGTGCGGTGGCTGGTGCAAGTGTTGCCAGAGCCGGAAAGCCAGCAACGAACCAACCGCCAAAGAAACGGGAAAATACCTCTGCCAGCATGGGAAGCCGTGTCGGTTCTGCGGTAGGTGCTGTGATGGATACGAAAAATAAAGTCCGTGACAGTGCTTCTTCTCTGAAAGAAAATGTAAAAGACTTGCCGACACAGGCAGGTTATGCTGTCCACTCTGCCAAACAGAAAGCAAAGGATAATGTATCAGACTTTAAGCGTGGCGTTGTGGAAGAACGGGAAAACCGACAGGAACAGCGTACACAGAAACGCAACCTGCACAGGGAAAATATCTCACAGAAAAAGCAGGAATTACAGAAAGCACAGGAAGCAAAACAGAATGTTCATGCGAATGGATCAGCGACAGCCGGAGCTACCAGAAGCCATGAACGCCCTGTTGCCACACCTGTTCCAAAACCTGCACAGACCGATACAGTCACAAAGCCGGATATGAAACGTCCTGCTACTTCTCCTGTGATAAAAAATGCAGAAGTCAAGGCTGGAAAAGAAACTGTCCGAACCAACATCAGACAGGAACAGCAGGTCAAATCGGTTGCCAGAACAAACCAGCCGAACGTAGCGGAATCCAGAAGTAATCGAAAGAAAACAACCGTACAGAAACAGGTCAACCAAAAACAAAATCGTAAGTCTGTTACGAAGCAACCAGAGAAAGGACGGAAGAAATGAGATTAAAGCGTATCCTTATCATAGGTACGATATTTCCTGTCCTTTTCTCCATCGTTCTCTTTTTCGGGATATTGATTTCCGGCGAAGATGACGACAGTTCCAACAGCTATTCGCCTGTCTACTCTGGCATGAACCTGTCCGCCGATGTCCTCAAACATCAACCAAAGCCTACTACTCATGGGATACCAGCAAGGAAGCCATTGAAGCAAGAGCAACAGAAATCAGTAAATACCTTACCAAAGAATTACAGGACTTGAACGCCGATACCATCAGAACGGACATACCAACCAGTGCAACCGTTACAAATGTGCTGGTCTGGAATGTAAAACAGTCTGGAACGGACGATTTTACTGTTGCCTACGAAGTAGATCAGCAGGTAAAAGAGGGCGAACAGACACAGGCAGTCACAGAAAACTATACCGTGACCGTTCATGTGGATAAGG
>OFRZ01001109.1_pt1 | contig 19045 bp, 14 predicted proteins | sample 1543181 | NCBI WGS metagenome assembly OFRZ01 (sample SAMN04209245, study PRJEB22552) | human gut metagenome | biome: gut; material: feces | host: Homo sapiens | place: USA: Oklahoma | reverse complement strand
GGGGTTCGGGGCTGTCCCCGTAGGCTTTTCGGCGGGTTGCCCTGTGGCAACACTTCGCCCATGCTTGCTCCTCTCAAGCGCTCCGAGTGACGATGGTGACGATGGTGACGGTCTTTCTGGGATACCCCACCCCGATAATTGAGTTATGTCAATATCATCGTCACCACCGTCACCATCGTCACCATAGAAGTTCAAAAGGCGAACCTTGTTTTTTCGATGGGTTTTATATCGGATGTTTTTCGGTTCAAATACTTTATCGAAATACTTCGCCATGTTGTAGGTGAACTGGTTCGGTTTGGCATTTTCGATACCTGCCGCTGCAAGCAACTCGGAGGCTGTTCCCTGCCAGTTTCCGACACTTTCGATGTACTTCGCCGCTTTCCACAAGTAGTCCGGCACAGCCTTGATCTCTCGTTCCTCTGCGGTTTCTTCATCTTCCAAAGTCCAGATGCAATTTTCTTCCCGCAAATGCAGCGTTCTATCGTCCATATCGCGTCCGGTAAGCAAAATGTCAGCAGTTTGGCTCATTCGCTTGCGCTGCATAACCCAGCTGGTATCTGCCACACCCATAAGACCTGTGGAGCCTGAAATCTGGTCAAATGGGTCGGATGCAGTTTGCTTGCGCAAGTGGTGAATCAGCAATATGCAGATGCCATACTTGTCGGCAATCTTTTTCAATGCCCCCGCTTCTTTATAGTCGTTTGCATACATCCCGCCGTTTCCATCGCTCACACGCACTTTTTGAAGTGTATCGATGACAATCAAGCCAACATCGCAGTATGTATGAATCAAAGATTCTACCTGTTCCTCTAAGCCCTGCCCAATACTCGGACATTCCGTTTGGAGAATCAGACGCTCTGGGGCATCTCCGCCGTCGATAAGCTGGAAAATGCGGTTTTGCAAACGATTAAATGTATCTTCCAGCGAAAAATAAATCACGGTGCGTGGCTCTATTTCTCGATCCCAGACAGGATTTCCCTGCGCGATCTGCAAACACAGCCACAGGGTCAGCCAGCTTTTGCCCGCCTTGCTGGGGCCGGCAAACAACTCAAGACCGGCTGGGAGCAGACCGGGGATGATCCACTTGACCGGCGGCAGCGGCGTGGAGAGGAGTTCTTCGGCGGAGATCGTTTTCGGAAGTTTTTCATAATTCATTCGCATCGTCCTTTCTGTTTTGGTATATATCTATTATCTCATACTATCGTCGTTTTGTGTGTAGTAAGTTTTATTCTCCAGTGTTAAGTTGTACGGCTCACTCTGCCCCACAGCCCCACAAGCGCGCCAAACGGCGGGTGTTCTGACTGTTTCGTATCCGTGGTGCTGCGTGTGGCATCTGCCCCACACAGGGCGGATTTGGGCGGTTACTGCGAGTGAATCAGAACTGATTCACTTTTATGCCTTACGCTCTGGAAAGTGAATCAAATCTGATTCACTAATTTTACCGGACTGGAAAAAGTGGATCAGTTCTGTATACTATGGGGATAACTTTTCGATTTACAGCTGCATTTGCCCACCTTGCCCCAGCTGCGGGGACGACTTGCAAGGCTGCCGTTCGGCTGCAACGGCATCATGGGTATTTTTACCCCAGCCAGGTTCTCTGCCTGCCGCCCTCATTGTGTGAACTGTGACTGGACGGAAGTATCTTTACGACCACATCTGTCATTGCGCTCCACTCCGCCACGGGGTGTTTACCAGAGACTGAATCGCTCGTGCCCGGTGGCAGTCATGGCGCGTACTCTGTCTGCGCTGCCGTACTCGTAAGTTGACGGCAATGTGGTGAATGTACCTTGCTTGTCGGATATGCAGTTTTCAAGGTTCCGAATCTATTTAAGACGGGGAGGTGCTCTTGCCAAAATCAAGGTCGCTCCTACGCGCTCACGCGGGTCTGACCGCACGGACTTTTCAGAACATAATTGATCACATTGATTTTGGGGATTTTGTAAGCGTTTGCCAGCCGGATGCAGCTGATTTCGCCCTCCCCCAGCAGGTCATACGCCGCGTGGCGGCTGATGCCCAGCATGGCTTGCAGATCCTTGACCGTTACAATGTCCGGGTATTCTGCAAACATGAGCTTGTACATTTCTCTGATTTCTTTACAATCCATTCGATCACCATCCTTAAATTTTGACTTTCGCATATTTGCGATGTAAATATAGGATACTGCGCTTTTATGCGAATGTCAATAGTTTTCGCAAAATTGTTACTTTTTTCTTGCGCTTTTATGTTATGGTGTGGTACAATAAGGAAAATCCTGCAAAGAGAGTGAACGGAATGAACATCGGAGAGAAAATCAAGCGCATCCGCCAGCACCGCCGCATGACCCAGAAAGAGTTGGGCGAGTTGGTCGACCTCAGCGCAAACCGCATTGCGCAGTACGAAATGGGTTACCGCGTACCAAAAAAGCCCCTGCTAAATCAAATAGCAGAGGCTTTGCGTGTTTCCCCGTTGGCACTTTCCGATGGCGGGAACGGTCCGGCGAATGATATTCTGGAGCAGCTTTTCTGGCTGGACGAGGAGCAGCCCGGCGTTATCAAGCTGGTGCCCACCGAGCGCGGCACAGCACGGTATAATGCCACCCCTAACTTTGCGCTGCACTATGATGACAACGATAACTGGCCGCCACGCTCCCCCGTGGCGATGTGGTTTGATGATACGATTTTGGATGATTTTCTGAAGGATTGGGCTGCGGTTCAGAAAAAGTTGTATGCGGGGGAGATTACGCAGGCAGAGTATTTTGAGTGGAAGATTATGTGGCCGGAAACTTAATCTGCGGTCTAGAAATGTAGTAAACATCAATTTAATACTATCGTTTATTTATGTTCCATAAAACAGTAGAATAATAAAATATATGTATGAAAGGATGCGTTCTTATGTCATATTTGTCTTTTTCTCAAAGAATGGGGATTAAGCCGATAGAAGTGCCGATTCAGACAGATTGTCTGAATGAAGATACACGGATGGACATTTGGAATAGTTTTTATCAATGGTTTAGTAGCTATGTTGTATCAGACTCTGACCTTATAGACTATATAAACGGAAGTGAAAGAGAACTTTGCATTCGGGTTTGGAGTCGGTATTTAAGGAGAGATCTATCACATCTTTCCTATGGCCAAAATCTGACAGGCGAAGTCAAGCGTTTAATTTTGTCATCCACAACCGCATGGTACGATATTTTAGATTTTTGCGAACAAATTATAAATGACCCCTATGCGCAGGTAAAATACTTTTCCAAAATGCTCAATGATGTATTTGAAAAAGATAACGTCGGCTATCGCATCATCGGCAAGCAGATTTCTCCCATCACAAACGAAACGGAAATTCAATCCATCGAATCTGCGCTTGCATTAAGCGGGCCGTTTTCCGGAGCCAGAATCCATATCCAGACCGCCCTTGAGAAATACTCCGACAAAACCGATCCCGACTACCGCAACTGTGTGAAGGAATCCATTTCCGCAGTAGAATCCATGTGCCAGATCCTTGCCGACAATCCGAAAGCTACCCTAGGCGCAGCATTAAAGGTACTTAATAATAGCGGCATTGACATCCATTCCGCCCTCGCAGCGGGGTTTGAAAAAATCTACGGTTATACCAGCGACCAGGACGGCATCCGTCATGCCATCCTGAACGAGAGCAAAACCGTAGAGCCGGAGGATGCGCTGTTTATGCTTGTGTCTTGCAGCGCCTTCTGTAACTATCTACAGCAAAAAGCTGTAAAAGCCGGTATCATTTAACAACTCCACCCCGGCAGGGCACAGGCGGAGGCATAGATGGGTGAGGCCCTTTGCTACTAGCGCACGCGTCACATCGCGTTGGTATGGTCTGACACTCGCGTAAGGACTGGTTACTTGCTGCCTGTAAACAGGCTCTTTAGAAGTTCGGCATAGTGCTTCCCACATTCCCAGCCGCTTTCGTTGAGAAAGTCGGACGTCACAAATTCCAGTAACCATACTTTGGTAATCATATAAAATTGGACATCCCATAAATATAAGACTTACGCTGATGAAGGGTGATAAGGTTGTCGAGCTGGCTGAAGTAGTTGGCAATGAATTTCTGCTCCTTCACTTCTATGGGGTAACTCACGCTTGTTTTTTGTATGTTGCTGCGGCTTAAAGAGAGCACTTTTATGCCCTGCATTAGAGGCAAAAGCTGGTGGTGATATGCATTAGAATTGAGATAGTAACCAAGGTAACCCAACGCCATTCTATGCCGAGGACGGCACACCATTGTATGTAACCCCGAAACTATGGCACTCCCTTGCGAATTGCTTATTTCACAGGCTTTTCCGGTCGTTTCATCTTCTGCGGTATCAGCGATAATAACATCGCCATCCTGCAATAAAGCCCCATTGAAATCCTCTCGGCATCTATGCGGGATGCGAGGAATATCGTCCTTCTGAACATCCAGCACAGAGCCATACTTTATCAGCACATCGCCATAATGAACATTTAGGACAGTTCCTTCATCATAACTCAGTTCGGCACGGGAAAGTGTGTTGTTCGGGACAGTGCAATCAAACACTTCATCAAACTTCCGCTGTTCCCAAGCGTATGTATTTTATGGCATAAGCCACAATTTTTTGTGGAAACCTTAGCTATCTGTGTTATAATAGAAATAACTACTTACGCTTTTCCCAAGAAAGGGTATTTTCTAAAACAAAAGGAGCTTGACCGATGAACAAACAACAGCTTGCGCAGAAGATTTGGGCTTCTGCTAACCAGATGCGCTCCAAAATCGAGGCCAGTGAGTACAAAGACTTTATCCTTGGTTTCATTTTTTATAAATATCTGTCCGATAAGGAAATCGAATTTCTGAAAGACAACGATTATGACGATGAGCTGCTGAAAACCGTAACCGAGGACGACCCCGAAACCGTCAAATGGGTGCAGGAAAACATCGGCTATTTTATCTCCTACAAAGATTTCTTCTCTACCTGGCTCGGCATGGGCAAGGATTTTGATGTTTCCAATGTGCGTGACGCGCTGTCGGCGTTCAGCCGGCTGATTTCCCCCACGCACAAGCGTGTGTTTGAGAAAATCTTCAACACACTGGAAACCGGTCTTTCCAAACTGGGCGACAGCTCCGGCACCCAGACCAAAGCCATCAGCGGTCTGCTGAACCTGATCAAGGATATTCCGATGGACGGCAAGCAGGGCTATGATGTGCTGGGCTTCATCTATGAATATCTGATCAGTATGTTTGCCGCCAATGCCGGCAAAAAGGCGGGCGAGTTCTACACGCCCCACGAGGTCTCGCTGCTGATGTCCGAAATTGTGGCAAGCCACCTGCAGGGCAAGAACGAAATCAAAATCTATGACCCGACCAGCGGTTCCGGCTCGCTGCTGATCAATATCGGCAAAAGCGTTTCCAAGTATATGGCTGACGCAAACAATGTAAAATACTACGCGCAGGAGCTGAAAGAGAACACCTACAACCTGACCCGTATGAATCTGGTAATGCGCGGCATCAAGCCGGACAACATCGTTACCCGCAACGGCGATACGCTGGAGGAGGACTGGCCCTACTTTGATGATGCCGACCCCATCAACTCCTATGACCCGCTGTATGTAGATGCCGTAGTATCGAACCCGCCGTATTCGCAGGCATGGGATCCCACCAACAAGGAGGGCGACGCCCGTTATGCGCGCTTTGGTCTGGCACCCAAGGGTAAGGCGGACTATGCCTTTTTGCTGCACGACCTTTACCATATCAAGCCTGACGGCATTATGACCATCGTTTTGCCCCACGGTGTTCTGTTCCGCGGCGGTGAGGAAGGCACGATCCGCAAAAATCTGATTGAGAACAACCATATTGACGCCATCATCGGTCTGCCCGCCAACATTTTCTTTGGCACGGGCATTCCCACCATCATTATGGTGTTGCGCCAAAAGCGCGAGCGCGAGGATGTACTTATCATTGACGCCTCCAAGGGGTACACCAAGGAGGGCAAAAACAACAAGCTCCGCGCCTCCGACATCAAGCGCATTGCCGATACCTTTGTAAAGCGTGAGAGCATCCCCAAATTTTCCCGCACGGTCAGCCGTGAGGAAATCCGCGCCAACGACTACAACTTAAACATTCCCCGCTATGTGGACTCCTCTGAGGCGGCGGAGCATTGGGATGTATACGCCTCTATGTTTGGCGGCATCCCCGCAGCAGAGCTGGACGAGTTTTCCGCGTACTGGGCGGCATTCCCTGCGCTGCGCGGTGAATTGTTTGCTGAAAACGGAACGCCCTATGCGGCGCTGGCCGTTGAGGACATCAAGTCGGCTATCAAAAACAGCCGCGATGTAACCGCCTTTGAGGACGCCTATCGTTCCGCCTTTGCTGCGCTGCCCGCCTATATGAAGGCTGTCCTGTTGGACGGCATGGACAAAATTGAGATTACCAAGACGGAAATCACCCTCAGCGAGGATATTTTTGCGCGCCTTGCCGACATTCCGCTGATTGACAAGTACGAGGCCTATCAGCTGCTGGACGACCACTGGAACACGATTGCCGTTGACCTTGAAATGATCCAGACCGAGGGGTTCGGTGCAGCCAAAAAGGTAGACCCCCATCTTGTCACCAAAAAGAAGGGCAACGACGAGCAGGAAGTGCAGGACGGCTGGGTCGGGCACATTCTGCCCTTTGATCTGCTGCAAAAAACGCTGTTGAAAGATAAGGCTGGCGCGCTCCACGCGCTGGAAAATCAGCTTGCCGAGCTTCCCACCGAATATGAAGCCCTGCTGGATGAATTTACCGAGGACGACAAGGACGCCTATAAGGAGTGCTTTACCGAAGAAGGCGATGCTTTTGTGCCGAAGGAGATTGCCAAAAAGGTCAAAGAACTGCGGCGAGACCGCACCCCCGAGGCACAAAATGCCTGCCGCATTTTCAGCCGTGTAGAGGAACTGACCAGGCAGGAAAAGGCACTGAAAGCCAAAATCAAATCTGACGCAGCAGCACTGGAAGCCCTGACCAAAAAGACCATTGAGGGGCTGACCGATGCGCAGGTGTTGGAGCTGCTGGAGCAAAAATGGATTGCGCCCTTTACGAACGAGCTTGCCAAACTGCCCGATGCCATGGTGGACAGCCTTGTCAGCAAGATTCAGACCCTGCAAAATAAATATAGCACAACCTTCTTTGATGTGGAAAGCGAAATCCGCGCCACCGAAAAGCAGCTGGCCGCGATGATGGACGACCTTACCGGCAGTGAGTACGACCTGAAAGGCCTGAGCGAGTTCAAGACGCTCTTGTTGGGTGACTGATATGGCAAAACAGAACAAACCTGCCATCCGATTCAAGGGATTTACTGACGCTTGGGAACAGCGGAAGTTGGGGGAAATTGTCGAACGCATCACACGCAAAAATGAAAATCTTGAGTCAACTTTGCCGCTGACAATCTCCGCGCAGTATGGACTAATTGACCAGAATGAGTTCTTTGACAAGCGTATAGCAAGCAAAGATGTAAGCGGTTATTTTCTTGTTAAGAAAGGTGAATTTGCTTACAATAAAAGTACATCTTCCGATGCTCCTTGGGGTGCAATTAAGCGACTTGACCGTTACGAAAGTGGCGTGTTATCAACGCTTTACATTGTTTTCAAAATTTTGGATGAGAGAAAGACCAGTTCTGATTATATAGTCACTTATTACAACACCGACTTGTGGCACAAGGGTATTCAGGTCATTGCAGCCGAAGGCGCGCGGAACCACGGCTTATTGAATGTTGCGCCAGCGGACTTCTTCGAAACAAACCTAACGATGCCGAAGGATTATGCCGAACAGCAGCAAATTGGCTCTTTCTTTCAGCTGCTTGACCACCTTATCACCCTTCATCAGCGTAAGTATGACAAGCTGCAAGTTTTGAAGAAAGCCATGCTTGAAAAAATGTTTCCGAAAAATGGCAGCAGCGTCCCCGAAATTCGATTCAAGGGATTTACTGACGCTTGGGAACAGCGAAAGTTGGGGGAGATTCTGCAAGAGCGTAATACTCGAACCTCTGATTTTGAGAGTAACCCCCTGTACAGCTTGACAATCGAAAGTGGTGTCACGCCCAAAACAGACCGTTATGAAAGAAGTTCCCTCGTGACCAAGACAGAGGATTTATTCAAAACTGTAAAGCCCAATGAGTTTGTTACCAATCCAATGAATCTAAGATTTGGAGCACTTGGATACAATAAAAATGCTTTTACTGTAAGTGTTTCCGGCTATTATGATGTGTTTTCGATTGATGATGACAAATGCAGTGGATTTTGGAATGCATATTTCAAAACACCCACGGCGATGAATATTTTTGATAACGCTGCAACTGGCTCTTTAATTGAAAAACGTCGTGTAAAATACTCGACCCTTCAACAACTTGCTTTTTATATGCCAAATGATTTATCTGAAAAAGCTGAAATTGGCAAGTATATGGATACATTCGACCACCTTATCACCCTTCATCAGCGTGAGTTAGAAAAGCTGCAAAATATCAAAAAATCCATGCTCGAAAAGATGTTTGTCTAAGGAGAATCGTGAAAAAATGGGAAAAATTATTTTATATCACGGCACTCCCGACAAAATCGTTGTGCCGAAATTTGGCGGCGGGGATGATAAACACGACTATGGCAGGGGCTTTTACCTTACCGAAAACATCGAACTTGCCAAAGAATGGGCGGTCTGCCGCCCGAACGACACAAACGGCTGGGTTCACAAGTACAAGCTGGAAACCGCCGGGCTGAAAATTCTGGATTTTCAGCAACACAGTGTTCTTGCGTGGCTGGCAGAGCTGATGAAGCACCGGGACGCCGCCGACTCTAAGCGATACCGTATGCTGGCAAAGAAATTTATCGAAAAATACGGCATGGATACCCGCGATTATGATGTGATTTGCGGCTGGCGCGCAAACGCTTCCTACTTTTACATCGCCAAAGAGTTTGTGCGCGATAATATTGATGTGGATATTCTGGAAGATCTGCTGTCACTGGGCGGTTTGGGCATCCAGTATTGCATCAAGTCCGAGGCCGCGTATGCAAATCTGAAAGAAATAACCGACGAGCTGCTTGCCGTGGACTACACTGAATTTAACGACAGGTACAATCAGCGCGACATAACGGCAAGAAAACGGATGCGCGAACTGGTGGATTCCGACGCGAACACGGTCACAAAGGTGTTCAGCACACTGTTTGAGAGGTGAGGGACTATGCGCGCGTATGCAAAGGAATATGTAAGCGATGTAGTAGAAAATCAGGGCAAGCTCTTTGACCTTGTGGCACAGAAATACCCTGACAAGGATACTGCGGCTTTTATCAATTCCTATATGGAAAGCAAAACCAGAAAAAGCATCGACGAAGCCAAAGCCTATGTAAACACGATGAGCGCCCCCGAATTGTGGGATTACTTTTGCAAAACCGAGGACTTTACGCTGAAGGACGGCAAAGCCATCGAGGGGTTTATGCCGGACTGGATTGGCGAATTTTATGCGTATTATCAATGGTATTATAATCTGCCCAGCAGCGAGGTCGTAAAAAAAGTGCCGGTTGCTTTTCTGGAAAAAGCATACGGCGGGCTGCATGATCTGGAACTGGATTTGGCGGTACAAAAAGTCGGTGAAGTATAATGACGGTTGTTTGCTTTCATAACCCCAGTGAGGAAAACGGATATTTGAGCAACTGGTACCCCTGCCGCTTTACGGTGGAGGAGGTGGACTTTTCCTCCATGGAACAATATATGATGTACAAAAAGGCTGTCTACTTTGGTGACAAGGCTGTGGCGGCCAAAATTCTTGCAACCGATGATGTTGCCGAAATCAAGGCGCTTGGCAGGCTGGTTGCCCATTACAGCGAGCGCTATTGGAATGGTATTCGGCAAATCGTTGTTTTTACAGGGCTGCTTGCCAAATTCACCCAAAATGACGACCTGAAAGCGCAGCTTGCCGCCACCAAAGGTTCCGTTTTGGCTGAATGTGCGGTCAGGGATACCATTTGGGGCATCGGCTTGTCGATGAAAGACCCGGACAGGCTGGATATTGACAAATGGAAGGGGCAAAACCTGCTGGGCTATGCCCTGATGATGGTGCGCGAACGGCTGTAAAAGCGCACACAAATACCCGGAAAGGGGCAAAACAAATGACCTTTCAAAAGGAATCGGACTTTGAAGAAGCGCTTATAAAAATCCTGACGACCAAAGGCTGGGAGAGCACAATTCTGAAATATCCCACCGAGCAGGATCTGATCCGCAACTGGGCAAACATTCTCTTTGACAATAACCGCGGCATAGATCGCCTTGGCGATTACCCCTTGACCGATGGCGAGATGCAGCAAATTGTGGAGCAGATTCGGGAACTGCGCACACCGCTGAAGCTGAACGGCTTTATCAACGGCAAAACGGTTTCTGTCAAGCGCGATAATCCCGATGACAAGGCACATTTCGGCAAGGAAGTCAGCCTGAAAATCTACGACCGCATGGAGATTGCCGCCGGGCAAAGCCGCTACCAGATCGTGCAGCAGCCGATTTTTCCCGGTAAATCCAAAATGCTGAACGACCGCCGCGGCGATTTGATGCTGCTGATCAACGGTATGCCGGTGTTCCATCTGGAATTAAAGCGCAGCGGTGTGCCGGTGAGTCAGGCATATAACCAAATCGAAAAATACGCCCACGAGGGTGTGTTTACCGGACTCTTCTCGCTTGTGCAGATTTTTGTGGCAATGAACCCGGAAGAAACCGTCTACTTCGCCAACCCCGGTCCCGATGGCAAATTCAACACCGATTATTACTTCCACTGGGCAGACTTCAACAACGAGCCAATCAACGATTGGAAAGAGATTGCCTCCAAGCTGCTGTCCATCCCCATGGCGCATCAGCTGATCGGCTTTTACACCGTGGCCGACGATGCGGACGGCGTGTTGAAAGTTATGCGCAGCTATCAGTATTATGCTGCCAGTGCGATTTCGGATGTGGTTTCCAAAACGAAATGGGACAGCGGCAAGCAGCGCGGCGGGTATATCTGGCACACCACCGGCAGCGGCAAAACGATGACCTCCTTCAAGTCCGCGCAGTTGATTGCCAATTCCAACGATGCGGACAAGGTGGTTTTCCTCACGGATCGCATCGAGTTGGGAACGCAGTCGCTGAAAGAATACCGCGCCTTTGCCGATGAAAACGAGACCGTGCAGGCAACGGAAAACACCTATGTATTGATTTCCAAGCTGAAAAGCATTGCCACCGCAGACACGCTGATTGTGACTTCTATTCAGAAGATGAGCAATATCCGTGACGAGGAGGGCGGCAAAAATGCCCGCGATATTGAGCTGATCGGCAAAAAGCGGCTGGTGTTTATCGTGGACGAGGCGCATCGCTCCACTTTTGGCGATATGCTGGCAATTATAAAAGAGACCTTTCCCCGTGCGATTTTCTTCGGCTTTACCGGCACGCCCGTGTTTGAGGAAAACGCCAAAAAGAACAACGCGCAAACCGATGTGTTTGGCAATGAACTGCACCGTTACAGCATAGCGGACGGCATCCGCGATAAAAATGTGCTGGGCTTTGACCCGTACAAGGTACTTACCTTCCGCGATAAAGATGTGCGGCAGGCTGTTGCACTGGAAAAGGCAAAGGCAGCTACGGTTGCAGACGCCCTGAACGACCCCGCAAAAGCCGCTGTGTACTATAAGTACATGGACAACACGCAGGTGAAAATGTACGGCGAATCGGGTCCGGACGGAAAGTGGATCAAAGGAATTGAGGATTATCTGCCCAATGCACAATATCTGACGGCAGAGCATAAACAGACCGTTATCGAGGATATTAAGGAAAACTGGCTGACTTTGAGCCACAACGGTAAGTTCCACGCCATTTTTGCCACAAGCAGTATCCCGGAGGCAATCGAATATTACCGCATGATGAAGATCACCATGCCGGAATTGAAAACGAGCTGCCTTTTTGACCCGAACATTGATAATAACGGCGGCGCTATTTACAAAGAGGATGGGCTTGTTGAAATTATCGAGGATTACAATAAGCGCTATGGGCAGGATTTTACAATACCCACCCACGCACGGTTTAAGAAGGATCTGTCGCTGCGTCTGGCGCACAAGGAGCAGTATAAGCGCATTGAACGCACACCCGACCAACAGCTTGATTTGCTGATCGTTGTTGACCAGATGCTGACCGGCTTTGACTCCAAGTGGGTTAATACCCTCTATATGGATAAGATGCTGGAATACGAGAACATTATACAGGCGTTTTCCCGCACAAACCGACTGTTTGGACCGGATAAGCCGTTCGGCGTGATTCGCTACTACCGCAAGCCGCACACAATGGAGCAAAATGTGCTGAAAGCGGTGAAGCTGTACTCCGGCGACCGCCCGATTGGATTGTTTGTTGACCGCCTTGCCCACAACCTTGAAAAAATGAACGAGGTGTACGGCGACATTGCGGAGTTGTTTACAAGCGCGGGTGTGCCTGATTTTGAAAAGCTGCCGCAGGACAGAAGCGTCTGCGCCAAGTTTGCAAAGCTGTTCCGTGAGCTTAACGACTACATGGAGGCAGCGCGTGTGCAGGGCTTTACATGGAATCAAAGCGTATATCATTGCCCGGACGACGCTGCCGATGAAACCATTGATGTCGAAATGCTGTTTGATGAGTCTGCCTATCTGATTTTGGCACAGCGCTATAAGGAACTGTCCGCCGAGCCGTCGGACCCTTCCGATGATAGCGATGCGCCGTATGATTTGGTGGGCTATTTGACGGAAATCGACACCGGTGTGATTGATTCCAACTATATGAACAGCCGCTTTGATAAGTACCTGAAGCTGCTGAATCAGGCGGGTGCATCGGGAGAATCCATAGAACAGGCAAAAGCCGAACTGCATAAGTCCTTTGCCAGCCTGACACAGGAAGAACAGAAGTTTGCCAACATCTTCCTGCACGATATTGAACGCGGCGACGCCACACCCGAACCCGGCAAGACGCTGCGGGATTACATTACCGAGTACCAGTGCCGTGCGAAGAATGACCAAATCCACCGCTTTACCGTTGTGTTTGGCTTGGATGAAGAAAAGCTCCGCAATATGATGGGTCTGGGGCTTACGAAAACCAATATCAACGAGTTTGGCCGCCTTGACGAACTGAAGAAAAGCGTAGACAAAGCAAAGGCAAAAGCCTATTTTGAGAAAAAAGAGGGCGTAAAGCTGATACCGCCCAAGGTGAACCAGAAAGTGGACAGTTTGCTGCGGGAATTTATTGTAACCGGCGGCTTCGAGGTGTAAGGCTGCATATTTATAAGCGATAAGTCGAACAAAAGGGCCAAGGAAAATCCGAGGCCCTTTTACTTTTGCTTGGGAACAGCGGAAGTTGGGGGACTGCTTTACCGAACGCTGTGAAAGTATGCCCGATGGTGAGTTGATTTCAGTTACTATAAATGACGGTATCAAGAAGTTTTCGGAACTCGGACGGCACGACAATTCCAATGATGATAAGTCAAAATATAAGAAAGTCTGCGCTGGCGATATTGCGTACAACTCAATGCGTATGTGGCAAGGAGCAAGTGGATGTTCACCGTATGAGGGAATTGTCAGCCCCGCTTATACCGTACTTACGCCAAATTCAGGTATAAACTCCAAGTGTATGGCTTACCAGTTCAAATTACCTGCGACTATCCACACTTTCAAAATCAATTCACAGGGTATAACATCCGATAACTGGAATTTGAAATTTCCCGCATTAAGCGAAATCGAGATTTATGTATCCCCTTACGAACAGGAACAAGCAAAAATAGCAGCTTATTTCGCGAATCTCGACCACCTTATCACCCTTCATCAGCGTAAGCCATATTCACACATACAACGGAGGTGCAATATGCTTAACGAAGCACAACGCACAGATAAGTTCTGTGAATATTATGCAAAGTGGATTACTGTATACAAGAAAGGGGCGATAAGACAGGTTACAATGGATAAGTACCTGATGACGCAAAAATGGCTCGAAAAACTTATCCCGGATTTGAAAATTTGCGATTTGAATCGCATTGCGTATCAGCAGTTGCTGAATGATTATGCCGAATACCATGAGCGGCAGACGACAATGGACTTTCACCACCAACTCAAAGGAGCTGTTTTAGACGCAGTGGACGAGGGGCTGATTGACCGTGACCCCACGCGGAAAGCGATTATTAAAGGCAAGGCACCATCTACAAAGAAAATAAAGTACCTTAACCAATTTGAACTGCACACGCTCCTTGCCTCGCTTGAATTAAAGGATGAAGTGAACTGGGATTATTTCATTCTTTTGGTGGCCAAGACCGGAATGCGCTTTTCGGAGGCACTGGCACTGACCCCCAAGGACTTTGATTTCTATCATCAGACCCTTTCCATCAGTAAGACATGGGATTACAAGGGTGCCGGCGGGTTTCAGCCGACAAAGAACAAATCATCGGTTCGTAAAATTCAAATTGATTGGCAGTCTGTCATCCGTTTTTCCGAGCTTGTAAAAGGTCTGCCGGACGATCAACCTATTTTTGTGGATGGCAAGGTCTACAACTCCACCGTCAATGATGTTTTGAGCCGCCACTGTGAGAGGTGCAATATCCCGGTCATTTCTATCCACGGTCTGCGCCACACCCACGCATCCCTGCTACTTTTTACCGGCGTATCTATTGCGAGTGTTGCCCGGCGACTGGGACACTCCAGTATGACAACCACCCAAAAGACCTATCTCCATATCATTCAGGAGTTGGAAAACAAGGATATTGACCTTGTTATGCGATCATTGTCCGGGCTGAACTAAAATATTGATTTATGGCTTATGTTGATTTGCTTAATGCAAAAGTGACTGTGGCGCAGAGATCCACTTTGCACCACAGTCACTTTTGCATTGGATCTTGAATGCTAATCCGAAAAATATTGTACCCGCTATATTGGGATTCCTAAATTTACCAGACGCTGTCTGGCAAATTGAGTTGACCGCACTACTATGGGTTATCATCTATCCTCTGCACGGATAAAGGACGGTGCAGCAATTTTTCCGGCTATATTCTTTAATGGAAAAATGTCTTGTATATCTCAACCACCCGATTTTCCAGTCAGCGACTGGAAAATTGAACGGAACACATTATGATGAATGAGTATATCATCTGCTTTTGCTTGAATTACTGATTTCCTTGATTGCAGCATAGTGTTTTCCACATTTTCGGCTGATTTCGTTGAAAAAATCGGATGTCACAAATTCCAGCAGCCATACTTTCGGAATCATGTACTTGGGTGTCTGCAAGATGGTTTTCAGCAAGCCCTTGCTGCACCATTTCAGAATTGTGTGGCGTTGGTAGCCTGTCACCTCGCAGACTTGCGCAACGGTCAGTACATCCGGATAATTTGCTAACTGTTGCTCGTACCATTCCTTGGCCAGCAGCCGTTCTTCGCCCTTATAGTTCAATTTGCGCTCTAACGATGCGGCAGGTTTCTTGTGTTTGGGATAGTTGTAATACCACCCGCTGGGCGGAGTGTAGCGCATCGGGTCGGACTCTCGGCGGTAGAGATACTCGGCAACATCTTTCTTGGCGATTTTATAGCATCGCGTTTTCTTTCCGTTGTTTTTGCAGGGAACAAGTCCGCTTTGCAGGAGATAAAGCGAAGTGCGCGTTCCGATATGGCATACGATGCGGAAATCGTTGCGGCTCATCGGGTCCGGATAGGGCGTTAGGATTTCTTCAATTTTTTCTTTCAAAGAGTCGTTGCTTACAGTTTCTTTCTTCATTTCGGGTTCTCCTTGTTTGTAAAGTGGAACCCGAAAAATCACTACTTCACTTTTTCTGTTTCTTGCATTTTTCTCATTCGTGTCCGCGAACCTGCACCATTATCCGGCTTTTTGGGCAGGGCTTATCTTGCATCTTATCTTGCATTTCTCCAAAAAAGCCGCCATTTTTGCCCCAAAACGGGTGATTTTGTTTCTTTTCATACCTACATTGTTTTTCGACCACCGGGCAGCATTTCCGCTACACGCATCGTCCAAAATCAGCGGACAAACCAGCCTGCACTGACCTTAGTTGCAGCTATAACGCCCTTTCAAGGATTAACTCGAAATCAATTTGGCAGCAATGCCACGTGGGTTCGAATCCCACCGTCTGCGCCAAGAGCAGCACCCTGCGGGGCGCTGCTTTTTATTTTTGCGGCAAACTATGCAAGGGCTGCAAGGTGGGATTCGAACAGCCCGTGCCCGGCGCTTTGCGTCCCGCCGGGCTGCAACAGTCCTGCGGACTGTTGCAAGGGCGCGGGAGAATCCCACCGCCTGCGCCAAGTATCACTACTCAATTCTACATTGGGTAGTGATTTTTTGTTGCCGTTTTGCAAAACACCGCTGCTTTTCTTATAGGCATCTCCCCTTTATTATCAAGTAGTGATTTTCGGGTTCGGTACAAATCATACCAGCAATCGCGGCAAATAGCTATTCACAGAACTACACAAGATTTTTCCTGCATCTTGGGTACAAATTGACAGCAAAAAGGCGGCACCTGATTTCTCAGATGCCGCCGCTGTTCAAATTACCACTTCTTTACGGGCTGCGCTTCGGGCAGTGTCAGCGTGTTTGCCATCGTCCGGGCGCTCAGGTTCTTGGACTGCGAATCCAGATGCGCGTAAATGTTGGCTGTGGTGGAAATATCGCTGTGACCCAGCCACTCTTGAATCTGCTTCATCGGCACGCCCTCTTTCAGCAATAGGCTGGCACAGGAGTGGCGCAAGTCGTGGAATCGGATCCTGCGCAGACCATTCTCTTTCAGCAGCTGCGGAAAGCCTGTCGTCACGGAATCCGGTTGGATCAGATTTCCCATTGCATCCACAAATACATAGCCAAGGTACTCTTGATTATAGCAGTTGCCGCAGATTTTCTGGTTGTACTCCTGCTGCTCTTTGACGGCTTTTAAGCGCTCCGCAATCGGGTCTACCAGCGGCAAGGTGCGCAGACTGGATTTTGTTTTGGCGCGGTCAGCTTCTACCAAAATCTTCTTGCCATCAATACGGGTGCTGGTCACGATGTGGCGAATGGTCAGCGTCTTAGCTTCAAAGTCGATGGCCTCCCACCGCAGCCCCATCACCTCGGCACGGCGCAAGCCGTAAAAAGCTGCAAGCTGGATGATAAGTTCCAGCTTATGGCCTTGGGCGGCTTCAAAGAGCTTTTCCATCTCCTCGGCGCTGTAATAGCTTGCCATGAACGCCTGCGGCTTGGGGCGGTCCACCTTGTCCACCGGGTTGCTGGCTATCAGGTCGATGCGCACGGCGTATTTCAGCGCCTTGTGCAGATTGGCGTGGAATCGCAGGATAGAGGTGTTTTTCAGCGTTTCCGCTTCGTGCAGATAAAAGCTCTGAATCTGGCGCGGCTGCAGCCCTGCCAGCGTTACTCCCAGCGGTTCAAAGTAGGGAATGATGTGCTTTTCCACATTGAAGCAATAGGACGAGTAGGTAGTCTCCGTTACAGCGGTCCGCATCATTTTCAGCCAGTACCGCATATAGTCGCTGAATGCCATGTCGGGGCTGAGTTCGGACACCTGACCCTTGGGAATCGTGAAATCCTTTCGCGTTTCTGCCAGCATTTGTTCGGCGCGCTTCTTGTTGCCCTTGACGGGCAGCCCCGTGCCGATCCACGGCTGGCGGCGTTTGCCCGCCGAGTCCGTGTAACTCAGCACGATGTAATAAAATCCGTTTTTCTCCTGTAAGCGTCCTGCTACCATAGGCATCTCTCCTTTTTTCAAGTTGCTGCATTTTGGGTTCGGTACAACGATACCAGCAATCCCGCCGGAAAGCTATTCACAGAATTGCACAAGAACCGTCCTGCACATTGGGTGCAAACTGACATCATTCGCGTTCCTGCTCCCGTCTGCGGTGGCGTGGTCTGGGATGTTGCGGCATTCTGTTTTCCCGGTCAATACGGTTGGATTCGCGTGTGCGTTGAATACGCTTGATGGCTCCCTCTGCAATTTTGTCCTCTTTACGAAGTTCGGCAATTTTGCAGGTCAGCATTGCTCTACGGTCTGCCAGTTCCGGCGGTGCATCCTTTCGGCGCATCTGCTTGACGATTTCCGCCCGCTGTGCGGCAAGGGTTTTCATTCGCTGGGACAAGCCCTTGCGGTAGTCCACGATGGCCTGCAAAGAGGGAAACTTGTGGTCGTGAACAAAAGCGTGTTCTGCAAGAATTTTCTCGGTGTCTTTCCAGATGCGCTCCAGTTCCGGGCGGTTGATGTGCGGCTGCTGTTTCTTGGGCAGGATACCCAGCTGATAACAGTAGTACAGATATAAGCGGTGCATCTGAGATTCTCCGAAGAATACCTCGAAGAAAATCTGGAGAACACCTTTTCCCGCATAGGTATCCTTGGAACGATATCGTTTCGGCGTATACTGCCGGGGCGGGTGTTTCAACTCATACAGCCTTGGTCCATACAACAGGTAATTTCCGCGCAGTCGGTCATCTATGGCAGGTAAATCGTATTCTTCTCCCAGCCTATAAAGCCGCACGGCTCGTCCGCCATCCCGTGCCCGGATGGTTGCATACTTTCGGTTGGGGTCACTGCCGAAAATATACCCCTGCCGATACAGCGCCCTGTGGAAGTTCTCGGCGGTGCTGGCATCCTCACAGGCTTGGTCGATGGCCTCCCGCATCCGGGCATACCTCGCCGGTTCCTTGGCCTTGGGCTGCTCCACCACCGACAAGCCGTACTCCCGGCACAGCTTGTCTGAAGTTTCTCTAAATTCCGCATATTGACTGCGGCGTTGCTCGTATTTCTTGCCGTCCACATACGATACGGAATTGATAACGAAGTGGTTGTGCAGATTGTCCGTGTTCATGTGTGTGGCGACCAGCACCTGAAATCGCTTGCCCCAGACCTTGCGGGCCAGTGCCACGCCGATCTCGTGGCATTGCTCTGGGGTGACTTCCCCCTCGCGGAAGCTCTGGTAGGCGTGGAGCGCCACCATGCCGTCTGTTTTACCAAAACGTTCCTGTACGGTCCGCATATCCTCCCACGCATGGTCTGCCCTGCAATGGATGCCGGTGACAAGCTGGGCGCTCTCGTTCAGCTTGGTCTTGGCATCGTTCTCTG
>OFRZ01001081.1_pt1 | contig 19643 bp, 16 predicted proteins | sample 1543181 | NCBI WGS metagenome assembly OFRZ01 (sample SAMN04209245, study PRJEB22552) | human gut metagenome | biome: gut; material: feces | host: Homo sapiens | place: USA: Oklahoma | reverse complement strand
ATAAAATTCGTCGTCAATCCTATTTCGGGAACACAAAGTAAAGAATTGATTCTTAGTTTGTTGGATGAAAAAATAGACAAGACGAAATACTCTTGGGAAGTAGTGTATACGGAGAGAGCCGGTCATGCGGTAGAGATAGCTGCCCAAGCTGCGGAAGAAAAAACGGATATGGTGGTAGCTATCGGAGGAGACGGGACAATCAATGAAATAGCTCGTTCATTAGTGCATACTGATACTGCTTTGGGAATTATTCCTTGTGGGTCAGGAAACGGACTTGCACGTCACTTGCATATACCTATGGAACCGAAGAAGGCATTGGAAGTGCTCAATGAAGGCTGCACGGATATTATAGATTATGGTAAGATCAACGGAACGGATTTTTTCTGTACCTGTGGTGTCGGATTCGATGCGTTTGTCAGTCTGAAGTTTGCACATGCCGGTAAGCGTGGGTTGCTGACTTATTTGGAAAAGACGCTGCAAGAAAGCCTTAAATACCAGCCGGAGACATACGAACTGGAAACTGAAAATGGAGTATCCAAATATAAAGCCTTTCTTATTGCCTGTGGAAATGCGTCGCAATATGGAAACAATGCTTACATTGCTCCGCAAGCCACGCTGACGGATGGTTTGCTGGATGTGACCATTCTCGAGCCGTTTACCGTATTGGACGTGCCTTCGCTTGCTTTTCAACTGTTTAATAAGACGATTGACCAGAATAGCCGCATCAAGACTTTCCAATGTAGGCGGCTGTGTATTCGTCGGGCTACTCCCGGAGTGGTGCATTTTGACGGAGATCCTATGGAGACGGACGCTGATGTGGATATCAGGTTGATTCAAAGAGGATTGCGCGTAGTAGTGCCACGCGCATCGGAGAAGGATGCGGCCAATGTACTTCAGAGAGCACAAGAATATATGAATGGAATTAAATTGATGAATGAAGCTATTGTTGACAATATAACAGACAAAAACAAGAAAATCTTGAAAAAGCTGACGAAGAAAGTCTGATAAAATAATGGATAACTAATTACGAATTACAAATTATTGCGTACTTTTGCGGAGTTTTGGTTCAGCCAAAATAAAAACGCGAGTGGATAATCGTTTAATAAAAAAAATATATGTTCAGAACACACACATGTGGAGAACTGAGAATCTCTGATGCAAATAAGCAAGTGACGCTGTCCGGATGGGTACAGCGTAGTCGCAAAATGGGAGGAATGACCTTCATCGACCTCCGCGACCGTTATGGAATTACTCAATTAGTATTTAACGAAGAAATCAATGCAGAACTCTGTGAGCGTGCCAATAAGTTGGGACGTGAGTTCGTTATTCAAATCACCGGAACGGTGAATGAACGTTTCAGCAAGAATGCAAATATTCCTACCGGAGACATTGAAATCATTGTTTCCGAACTGAATGTGCTGAACACGGCCATGACTCCTCCGTTCACTATTGAAGACAATACGGATGGCGGTGATGATATCCGTATGAAATACCGCTATTTGGATTTGCGTCGTAATGCCGTTCGTTCCAATTTGGAATTACGTCATAAAATGACTATCGAAGTCCGCAAATATCTTGATAGCCTTGGTTTTATCGAAGTGGAAACACCGGTTCTGATCGGTTCTACTCCGGAAGGAGCGCGTGACTTTGTTGTTCCTTCACGTATGAATCCGGGACAATTCTATGCACTTCCGCAATCTCCGCAGACATTGAAGCAATTGTTGATGGTATCCGGGTTCGATCGTTATTTCCAGATTGCGAAATGTTTCCGTGATGAAGATCTGCGCGCCGACCGTCAACCGGAGTTTACGCAGATTGACTGTGAAATGAGCTTTGTTGAGCAAGAAGATATTATTACTACTTTCGAAGGGATGGCTAAACATCTGTTTAAGACTCTTCGCGGTGTGGAACTGACCGAACCGTTCCCTAGAATGGCTTGGGCTGATGCCATGAAATATTATGGTAGCGATAAACCGGATTTGCGTTTCGGCATGAAGTTCGTCGAATTGATGGACATCATGAAAGGATATGGATTCTCCGTATTTGATAATGCTGCATATATCGGTGGTATCTGTGCGGAAGGTGCTGCGACTTATACCCGTAAACAGTTGGATGCGTTGACTGAGTTTGTAAAGAAACCTCAGATCGGCGCAAAAGGTATGGTCTATGCCCGTATAGAAGCGGACGGTACTGTGAAATCAAGCGTAGACAAGTTCTATACGCAAGAGGTACTTCAGAAAATGAAGGAAGCGTTCGGAGCTAAGCCGGGTGACTTGATTTTAATTCTTTCCGGTGACGATGCCATGAAAACCCGTAAGCAACTTTGTGAACTTCGTTTGGAAATGGGTTCTCAATTGGGCTTGCGTGACAAGAATAAATTCGTTTGTCTTTGGGTGATTGACTTCCCGATGTTTGAATGGAGCGAGGAAGAAGGTCGTCTGATGGCAATGCATCATCCTTTCACACATCCGAAAGATGAAGATATTCCATTGTTGGATACTGACCCGGCCGCAGTGCGTGCTGATGCATACGATATGGTAGTCAATGGTGTCGAAGTAGGTGGAGGTTCTATCCGTATTCACGATGCGAAACTACAAGCCAAGATGTTTGAGATTCTGGGCTTTACTCCGGAAAAGGCGGAAGCGCAGTTCGGCTTCCTGATGAATGCCTTTAAGTATGGTGCACCGCCTCACGGTGGTCTTGCATACGGGCTTGATCGTTGGGTGTCTTTATTTGCCGGTCTGGACTCTATCCGTGACTGTATCGCGTTCCCGAAGAACAATTCCGGACGTGATGTGATGCTGGATGCGCCATCTGCAATTGACCAGACTCAACTTGACGAACTGAATTTGATTGTTGATATCAAAGAGTGAAGCAAAGGGTGGGAGTGAAAGAATCGGTACGTATATTTCGTTTTATGGTAATCGGTACGATGAATGCCTTGATAATGGCATTGGTTGTATGGTTGATGATGAAGGAAATATCATTCAACGGTGACTATATAGTGGCTAATATAACAGCGTATCTGATTGCTCAAATCCATAACTTCGTTTGGTGTAAATACTGGATATTCCCTATAGAAAACAAAAAGAACAGTATCTGGAAACAGATACTGCTCTTTTGTTCTGCTTTTGGTCTGGCCTACACGGCACAATTCCTGTTTCTTGTTTTATTGGTTGAAGGATTAGACGTGAATGAATACCTCGCACAATTCTTGGGATTGTTTATTTACGGAGGTGTCAACTTCATGGCTAATAAGAAACTGACTTTTCAATAAAATCGCTTAGTCAGTCCCTCGTATTCGTCGATGCGACGATCGCGCAGGAATGGCCACCAGCGACGTACATTCTCAGAACGTTCCATATCAATTTCCACTACCATATTCTCCGGGCGGTCATTTCCGGCCTGTGCGAGAAATTCCCCTTGCGGACCCGCAACGAAACTGTTTCCCCAAAATAAGATACCATTTGTCTGTCCGGAAGGATCGGGCTCATGACCTACACGATTGACGGAAATAACAGGAAGACCGTTAGCAACGGCATGAGCACGTTGTGAGATAATCCAGGCGTTGAGTTGACGCGCTTTCTCGTCATCCGTGTCGCTACTTTCCCAGCCGATAGCTGTAGGATAGATTAGAAGTTCGGCGCCTTTCAGTGTCATCAGGCGAGCAGCTTCTGGATACCATTGATCCCAGCATACCAAGACTCCCAGTTTTCCTAGAGAAGTCTGGATCGGTTCGAAACCTATATCTCCGGGAGTAAAATAAAACTTTTCGTAATATGCAGGATCATCGGGAATGTGCATTTTCCGATATTTACCGGCGATGCTTCCGTCACGATCGAAGACAACGGCTGTATTGTGATAAAGTCCCGGTGCGCGTTTCTCGAAGAGGGAAGTTACAAGAACTACCTTATTGGCTGCCGCCAATTCTGAGTAAAATCCGGTGGAAGGTCCGGGAATCGTTTCTGCTAGGTCGAATAGGTTTGTATTTTCTGTCTGGCAGAAGTAAAGCGAATTGTGCAATTCCTGAAGCACGATTAACTGTGCGCCATGCGCAGCACACGCTTCTATGCTTTTGGCGAGATTCATTAGATTGAAACGAATGTCCGAAGTGTTAGACTGTTGGATAAGTCCGACTTTTATTTTTCTCATGATGAATAATTATTTATTTTATAACTCCTGTTGGATATTGCATGGTGACGCAATGCAAAGAACCATGCTGTTTGATTAGGGCTCGACAATCTATTCCGACTATTTGCCGTCCCGGAAATGCTTGTTGCAACACTTCACCTGCTTTCTTGTCATTTTGCGGCTGGTTGTAAGTCGGGTAGAGGATGGCGTCATTTAAAATCAGAAAATTAGCGTATGTGGCGGGAAGACGCTCTCCATCTTCTTCTATCTTGTCCGCCATAGGTAAAGCTAACAGACGATAGGGAGCTCCGGCCAATGTGCGGAATGTTTTTAATTGTTCTTCCATAGCGTGTAGCGCTCCATAATGCTCGTCCTCTTTGTCTTCACATTTCACGTAGGCGATGGTGTCGGTAGAGCAGAAACGGGCTAAAGTATCAATATGACTGTCAGTATCGTCGCCTGCAAGGTAGCCGTGATCCAACCAAAGGACTTGCTGGAGATGGAAAACCGATTTTAAATAATCTTCTATCTCTACTTGGTTAAGACGCTCATTACGGTTGGAAGAGAGCAGACATTCGGAAGTGGTGAGCAGTGTGCCCATTCCATCGCTCTCGATAGAGCCGCCCTCGAGTATGAAATCAAGCCGGTTGACGTATTGGCCGTTTAAAGCTCCGGTTTCTACAGCTTGCCTAGTGATTTGATTGTCCAGTTCGGAAGCATATTTTAGTCCCCAGCCGTTAAATGCGAAGTCTAGCAATGAGGGAGTACCTGTGTCAATCATGGTTATAGCTCCGTGGTCACGTGCCCAAGTGTCGTTGGTGGCACATTGCAGAAAGCATACATTGTTCATATTGACGGTAGCAGTTATTTGTTGCTTCACCTTTTCAGGTTCGGGGGTGACGATTAGTAACAGTTCCCGTTTTGCTATTTCTTGGGCGATATTTATGAAACATTGCTGTACTTCTTCCAGCATATATGCCCAATCCGTACCAGCGTGCGGCCACGTCAGTTGTATGCCGCTTTGCGTATGCCATTCGGCAGGCAGATAAGGTGCTCTCATTTCTACCTGTACGGTCATATTTTTACCGAAGTTTAATTGCAAATCTTTCTCCGAGCCGCTAGGGCTGGGCAATCCAACCATGATTCCCATCAGACTTTTCTATTTAGTTATTTATATCCATTTCTTTTTTGCGAGTATGATATCAATCTTTGTTCTCCTGTTTTGGCTTCCGGTCGAAGAACGGATTTTTTGATGATGCGCTTACCGGAATTGCCATTACCATTTTGCAGTCTTTCAGCCAGTTCAGACGTTGTGCTGCAAGTCCGGCAGAGAACATTACCCGTGTGTCTACACGCAGATCGGCTGCTGTTGCGCAGGCAGAACCTATCGCAATACCCACGTCAATACTATTCAGGGCACATGGAACACCTTCTGTACGTCCGGCACAAGTTGAGAATCCGCAATGACCGCAATTCAGCCCCTGTGCTTGCTCGCGCGTTCCTATTAATATAACGCATTCGGCATTTAGTATGTTGTCTGCATCCCGTAGAAAAAATTTCATTCCATGTTCTTCCACCATCTTTATCATAGTGTCCGATAATTGCTTGATTTCTTCATCGGTAATTAGCGCCACTTCAATAATATCTATCCCTTTTCCTTTGGGGGCAGTGCGTGCGGCGGTCATTATCTGGCGTGCTGCTTGCAGTATGTGCTCATGGCGAGCGTCTCTTTCGTTTAGTATCATAACTTTTCTAGAATTAATTAGTCAGGCAAAGATAATATTTTATTCGAAGAGATGTATAAGTGCTTTGTTTAAATAATAGAGGTTATTGAAAAAGCCACTGATATAAAAGGAAATAGTGTCGCATTTTGGATTTGATGAATCCTAGGGAATTCTGCACTACTAGAGATCTATTTTTTCATCTCTCATATCTCTCATAAATTTGATGTAATGTTCATATTATCAGCAATATACTGCAATGAGAGATGTTTTGTTTTCATGCATCTCTCATGCATTTCTCATATATCTCTCATTACAATCTAACGGTTGTTTATAGGTGAAGCTACTTATATTGTTGGATTATCTAGCCGCCATTGACGGATTATTTAGCCATCATTGATGGATTATTTAGCTTGCATTTCAATCGTTCCACTATAGTGAACGGTTTCGTGCACTCTAGTGAACAGTACTGTCTACTCTAGTAAACAGATCTGTTCACTAGAGTAGAACGGTTTGAATGTTTATTTGATAATGTGACAAACTGGTTGATATACAATATATTGTATGCTAATTGATACATGAATTACCGTTAGCTTTTGTATGAAATGTAAGGTGTGTGCGCTTCAACTCTTATTGCTTTCCGGAATGGCTGAGAAATGTGATAATAATGGTATAGTAAACCTACTTCTATAGACAGCAAAATATATAACTAGCGATATTATTGGGGTTTTATATTCATAAGTCGTGTTTTTTTATGTACTTTTGATGAGAATTTTAGAAAGATGAGTCATGTTGCATATCAATAATGCCTGTATTGCTTTTGGGGCAGAAGTGCTTTTCTCCGGTTTTAATCTGAATCTGGAACAGGGAGAAACCGCTTGTATCGTGGGGCAGTCCGGTTGCGGAAAAACTTCATTGTTGAATGCGGTGATGGGATTTGTGCCGTTAAGAGAAGGGACCATTCAAGTGGGAGGGACGTTGCTGGATATATCGACCATAGATGTCGTCCGGCGACAGATTGCATGGATTCCCCAGGAATTGGCACTGCCGTTTGAGTGGGTGAAAGATATGGTTACCCTTCCGTTTGAGCTGAAAGTGAATCGTTCCGTTCCCTTTTCGGAGGAGAGATTATACGCTTGTTTTGACGAATTGGGCTTGGAACACGAATTATATGCAAAGAGAGTGAATGAGGTATCCGGCGGACAGCGCCAGCGTATAACATTGGCTGTGGCTGCAATGCTTAATAAACCGTTGATTATCATTGACGAACCGACGTCTGCATTGGATGCGGGGGCGACTGATAAAGTATTGTCTTTTTTTCGGAGGCAGGCAGAAAGAGGGGCGGCAGTGTTGGCGGTATCTCACGACAAAGACTTTGCAGCGGGATGTCATTATGTAATAGAACTATAATTAAGAACCAGATGGAATACTAAACTATATAGTGGGAACGATTGACATATCATATTATAATCTTCTTGTAGGTTTGCTTCTGCTTGCCATTCCATTCTTTTATCTGTGGAAATTCAAGACAGGACTGCTAAAACCTGCTATGATTGGCACATTACGGATGATTATCCAACTGTTTCTTATCGGTATGTATCTGAAATACCTCTTTTTATGGAATAATCCTTTTATTAATTTCCTTTGGGTGGTCGTTATGATATTTGTAGCCGGACAAACCGCATTGGTACGTACCCAGTTGAAACGAAGTATTCTGTTAATCCCCGTTACGGTCGGCTTTTTCTGTAGTGTTGTGTTAATAGGGCTTTACTTTATCGGGGTTGTCCTTCAATTGAATAATATTTTTAGCGCCCAATATTTTATTCCGATATTCGGCATTCTGATGGGGAATATGTTGTCAAGCAATGTTATCGCTTTGAATACCTATTATAGCGGGCTGAAACGTGAACAACAATTGTATCGGTATTTATTGGGGAATGGGGCTACAAGGCAGGAAGCCCAAGCTCCATTTATCCGGCAGGCCATTATTAAATCTTTCAGTCCTTTGATTGCGAATATCGCGGTCATGGGGCTGGTTGCTTTTCCCGGTACGATGATCGGGCAGATTCTGGGGGGAAGCAGCCCGAATGTCGCTATCAAATATCAAATGATGATTATGGTGATTACTTTCGCCGCATCCATGTTGTCGTTGATGATTACTATCTCATTGGCTTCACGACGTTCGTTCGATGCATACGGAAAACTGTTGGAAGTGACTAAAGAATCCAAGAAATGACAGTCACACGAAAAAAACGATGAGGAAGTTATGTGCATAACTATTTAATTTATTATCTTTGCAACCAAATTTTCTATCAATAATGAAAATTAAGGAAATAGTAAGCGCCCTTGAACGATTCGCGCCTCTGCCATTGCAAGACGGATTTGATAATGCCGGCCTGCAAATCGGATTGACAGAAGTGGAAGCAACAGGGGCTTTGTTGTGTCTTGACGTTACCGAAGCAGTGCTGGATGAAGCTATCGCATTGGGGCACAATCTCGTTATATCACATCATCCGCTCATTTTCAAAGGCTATAAATCCATTACGGGCAAAGATTATGTGGAACGTTGCATACTGAAGGCAATAAAGAATGATATTGTGATCTATTCAGCGCATACTAATCTGGATAATGCATACGGGGGAGTTAACTATAAGATAGCTGAAAAAATAGGTTTGAAGAATCTGCAAGTGCTCGAACCGAAAGAGAACAGCCTGCAAGACGACTTGACGCAGGCAGGTGCGGGTATTGTGGGCGAATTGGATGAACCTGAAACAGAGCTTGAATTCCTGAAACGTATAAAGAAAACTTTTGAGGTAGGCTGTGTCCGTCATAATAGGCTGACAGGCAGGGAGATACAGAAAGTAGCGTTGTGTGGTGGCGCAGGAGCTTTTTTGCTTCCACAGGCCATTCGGGCAGGTGCGGATGTCTTTATCACGGGTGAAATTAAATATCATGATTATTTTGGTCATGAGGGTGATATTCTGATGGCGGAAATCGGTCATTATGAAAGCGAACAATATACAAAAGAAATTTTTTATTCTATAATCCGGGATTTATTTCCAAATTTTGCACTCCAATCGAGTAAAATAAATACGAATCCCATAAAATATTTATAAGTAAAATGGCTAGAGAAGCAAAAAAAGATCCGAATGAGTTGACGGTAGAACAGAAACTGAAGACACTGTTCCAGCTGCAAACTATGTTGTCTAAGATTGACGAGATCAAAACATTGAGAGGTGAACTTCCGTTGGAAGTGCAAGACCTTGAAGATGAGATTGCCGGTTTGAGTACTCGTATCGATAAGATTAAAGCTGAAGTAGATGAATTGAAAGCTGCTATTGCCGGTAAGAAGGTAGAGATTGAAACGGCTAAGGCTTCGGTTGAAAAATATAAGTCACAGCAAGACAATGTTCGCAACAACCGTGAATATGACTTCTTGACAAAAGAAATTGAATTCCAGACGTTGGAGATCGAGCTTTGTGAGAAGAGAATCAAGGAGTATTCTGCAGACAAAGAAGAGAAAGAGGGTGAAGTTGTGAAAAACGAACAGGTCTTGGATGAAAGAAAAAAAGACCTTGAACAGAAGAAGGGCGAGTTGGATGAGATTATCTCTGAAACCAAGCAGGAAGAAGAAAAGTTGAGAGACAAAGCCAAAGATCTGGAAACTAAAATTGAGCCGCGTCTATTGCAGTCATTCAAACGTATACGTAAAAATTCTCGTAACGGACTGGGTATCGTATATGTACAACGTGACGCGTGCGGTGGTTGCTTTAACAAGATTCCGCCTCAGAGACAATTGGATATTCGCTCTCGTAAGAAGGTGATCGTTTGCGAATATTGCGGACGTATCATGATTGACCCGGAATTGGCTGGTGTACAGATTGAACATAAGGCTGAAGAAGCTCCCGCACCAACAACCAAAAGAGCGATCAGAAGAAAAAGTGCAGAATAATCTACCGCTTTTTGATTATATATTTCAAAGCTCCGCATCATGCGGGGCTTTTTTTATCTCCCTTTCTTAACATACCCAAAATAAACAAACCAAACCTTTGGTTGTTATCATATCATTTCATAAAAACCTGAACTGATATGAATATACGAATGTGGGGCATATCGCTCTTTATGTTTCTTTCTACTGTATCTGCGGTTGGGCAAACTGCAAACTGTTACCTGAAGGCGCCTCTTCCTGATGAATGGGAGGAGAGTGGACAAGTATTTCAACAGACGCTTCCTGTGGATGATTATTGGTGGAAATCTTTCCGAGACACCAAGCTGGATTCTCTGATCACTTTGGCGGTAGACCGCAATTTCTCTGTTGCGATGGCTATTAACCGCATATCTGCTGCCCGTGCCAATCTCTGGATGGAGCGCAGTAACTTTTTCCCTTCTGTCGGATTGAATGCCGGATGGACTCGCGAGGAGACAAGCGGTAATATCAGTGCCGCTCCTCAATCTACGGAACATTATTATGGCGCATCACTCAGTATGAGTTGGGAAGTGGATGTATTCGGCAGTATCCGTAAGCGTGTGAAAGCGCAGAAAGAGAATTTTGCTGCAAGTAAAGAGGAGTATACGGGGGTGATGATTTCTATGGCGGCCGAGGTGGCCTCAGCTTATATCAATCTACGGGAATTTCAGCAGCAGCTTGAGGTGGTGAAGAAGAATGTCGCCTCGCAGGAAGAAGTGCTGAAAATCACGGAAGTACGTTATAACACCGGACTTGTGGCTAAGTTGGACGTGGCACAGGCTAAGTCGGTTTTGTATAGCACGAGAGCTTCCATTCCACAATTGGAAGCAGGTATCAACCAATATATCACGACACTGGCCGTTTTGCTTGGAATGTATCCTCAGGAGATTCGCCCAGTGCTGGAAACGGTGGGGATTTTACCCGATTATATGGAACCGATCGGAGTGGGTATGCCTGTCGATTTATTATTGAGAAGACCCGATGTGCGGAGTGCGGAACGGAATGTGAATGCGCAGGCAGCGTTACTCGGAGCTTCTAAGGCCGACTGGTTGCCGAAAGTTTTTCTGAAAGGTTCGTTTGGCTATGCTGCCCGCGATTTAAAGGATCTGGTGAAGAGTAAAAGCATGACTTATGAGATTGCTCCGGCATTGAGTTGGACAATCTTCAGTGGAGGACAATTGGTAAATGCCACCAGACTGGCAAAAGTTCAATTGGACGAAACGATCAATCAATTTAATCAAACGGTTCTGACTGCTGTACAGGAAACGGATAATGCGATGAATGCTTATCGTAATTCCATCAAGCAGATTGTGGCGTTGAGGGAGGTGCACAATCAAGGTGTGGAGACGTTGAAACTCTCTTTAGAACTTTATAAACAGGGGCTTTCACCGTTCCAGAATGTGCTCGACGCCCAACGTTCTCTGCTATCTTATGAGAATCAGCTGGTGCAAGCGGAAGGCAGTTCATTATTGCAACTGATAACCCTTTATAAAGCACTGGGCGGAGGCTGGAGAGAATAAAAAAGAATCTATAAAAAAATATAACCGAACGGATATGAAAAAACTAATGTATATCTTTCTTGCGCTGCCCATATTGACAGGATGCAAGGAGAAGAAAAGCACAGGAGCAATGGGAGGAATGCCTACTCCTGAAATTAGCGTGACTAAACCGATAGTGAAGGACATTACTCTGACGAAAGATTACCCGGGATACCTGACAACGGAGCAAACGGTAAATCTTGTGGCCAGAGTAAACGGGACTTTGCAGTCCACCTCCTATACTCCGGGAGGAAGGGTAAAGAAAGGACAGTTACTTTTTGTCATCGAGCCTACATTATATAAGGATAAGGTGGAACAGGCGAAAGCGGATCTGCAAACAGCTCAGGCGCAGCTGGAGTACGCACGCAGTAATTACAGCCGTATGAAAGAGGCTATCAAAAGTGATGCGGTGAGTCAGATACAACTGCTACAGTCGGAAGCCAATGTGACAGAAGGGATCGCGGCTGTGAATAATGCGGAAGCCGCTTTGAGTACGGCGCATACGAATCTGGGATATTGTTATGTGCGTGCTCCGTTTGACGGGACTATCACGAAATCGACTGTGGACATAGGGAGTTATGTGGGCGGATCTTTACAGCCCGTTACTTTGGCTACTATCTATAAGGATAATCAGATGTATGCGTATTTTAATGTAGCGGACAATCAGTGGTTGGGCATGGTGATGAATGACAATCAATCGGCAAAGAACCTGCCGCAAAAGATTATGGTACAATTGGGTAAGGATGGAACGGAGTCTTATCCTGCCATGTTGGATTATTTATCCCCGAATGTGGATATGAGTACGGGAACATTGATGGTACGCGCTAATTTTGATAATCCGAAAGGGCTTCTGAAAAGCGGGTTGTATGTGAGTATAACTCTTCCTTATGGCGAAGCCTCAAATGCTGTATTGGTGAAGGAAGCTTCTATAGGAACGGATCAGTTAGGTAAATTTCTGTATGTCGTAAATGACTCGAACGTAGTTCGTTACCGTCATATTGAGGTGGGGCAGTTAATGGGTGATACCCTGCGTCAGGTATTGGAGGGCATTTCTCCTCAAGAGCGGTATGTCACGGAAGCTCTGATGAAAGTCAGAGATGGAATGAAGGTAAAGCCTGTACCTTAAAGAGTAGTTCTTTCATTTCAAGTATTAATCCTAAACTTATAGATCTATGTTTTCTAAATTTTTCATAAACCGACCGATCTTCGCTACGGTGCTTGCACTGCTTATTGTGGTAGCCGGTCTGGTGACACTAAATATATTGCCGGTAGCGCAATTTCCGGAGATTACACCACCGACGGTACAAGTATCGGCCGTTTATCCGGGTGCAAATGCCGAGACGGTAGCCCAAACGGTAGGTATTCCTATCGAACAGCAGGTGAATGGAGTAGATGGTATGCTTTATATGTCTTCCAACTCTTCATCTTCGGGAGCATACTCTCTGACTATCACTTTTGCCGTTGGAACGGATATTGACATGGCAACTGTGCAAGTGCAAAACAGGGTGAGTATCGCGCAATCATCACTTCCGGAACCGGTGGTGGTGCAGGGAGTGACTGTACAGAAACAATCTTCGAACATCGTTATGTTCTTGACAATGGCTTCGCAGGATTCTGTCTATAACAGTTTGTACCTTACCAACTATGCGAAATTAAATCTTGTCGACCAGTTAACCCGTGTGCCGGGAGTCGGTGCGGTAAATGTCATGGGAGCCGGAGATTATTCTATGCGTGTCTGGCTGGATCCTGAAGCTATGCGGATTCGCAATATTTCACCGCAGCAAGTCTATCAGGCCATTCAGGCGCAGAACGTAGAGGTTTCTGCCGGGTATATCGGTCAACCTATCGGACAGGATAATAAGAATGCGTTTCAGTATACGTTGAATGTGCAGGGGAGACTTACCTCACCGGAACAGTTTGGCAATATCATCATCCGTACGGAAAAGGACGGAGCAATGCTTCACCTGAAAGATATTGCACGAATTGATCTGGGTTCTGCTTCTTATGGAGTGGTATCCCGGCTGAATGGGAAACCTACGGCTGCCATTGCTATTTATCAGCAACCGGGATCCAACTCATTGGATGTATCGAAAGGGGTGAAAGCCAAAATGGAGGAATTGGGAGAGAACTTTCCGTCAGGTGTTACTTATAACGTTACGTTGGATACAACGGATGTGATTCATGCTTCCATTGATGAGGTGATGGTGACGTTCTTTGAGACTACTTTGCTGGTGGTGCTTGTTATTTTCTTGTTCCTTCAGAATTGGAGGGCGGTTATTATTCCTTGTCTCACCATTCCGGTCTCTTTGATTGGTACTCTTGCTGTGATGGCGGCATTTGGCTTCTCTATCAATACATTGACGTTGTTCGGATTGATTTTGGCAATCGCCATTGTGGTGGATGATGCGATAGTGGTGGTGGAGAACGCTTCGAGGTTACTGGAAACCGGACAATATTCGCCTCGCGAAGCGGTGACAAAAGCGATGGGAGAGATTACCGGTCCTATTGTCGGTGTGGTTCTTGTGTTGCTTGCCGTATTTGTTCCTACTATGTTGATTAGTGGAATTTCCGGTCAGCTATATAAGCAGTTTGCGTTGACTATTGCTGCTTCGACCGTGTTGAGCGGTTTTAATTCATTGACGTTGACACCTGCGCTTTGCGCGCTTTTTCTCGAAAAGAGCAAACCTTCCAAATTTTTTATCTATCGGGGATTCAATAAGGCTTATGATAAAACGCAGGGAGTATATGACGGAATCGTTAAATGGCTGCTTAAACGACCGGGATTTAGTTTTATTTCTTATGCCATTTTGACAGTTATTGCTGTTCTTCTATTTATGCGCTGGCCTTCTACGTTCGTTCCCGATGAAGATGACGGATATTTCATTGCTGTGGTTCAATTGCCTCCTGCTGCCAGTCTGGAGCGTACACAAGCGGTTGGAAATCAAATTAATGCCATACTTGATTCGTATCCTGAGGTACAGAACTATATAGGTATTACCGGTTTTTCCGTTATGGGAGGTGGTGAGCAGAGTAATTCGGCTACTTATTTTGTCGTACTGAAAAACTGGAACGAAAGGAAAGGGAAGGAGCACACGGCTGCCGCTGTAGTCAACCGTTTCAACGGTGAGGCGTATATGACAATCCAAGCCGGGCAGGTGTTTGCTATGGTTCCACCGGCTATTCCAGGATTAGGGGCTTCGGGAGGTCTGCAGCTTCAGGTAGAGGATAGGAAAAACCTGGGACCTACGGAGATGCAGCAGGCTATCGATGCTTTATTGGCTTCTTACCATACCAAACCTGCTCTGGCTTCTATATCCAGCCAGTATCAAGCAAATGTACCGCAGTATTTTTTGAATATCGATCGGGATAAAGTTCAATTTATGGGTATTGCCTTGAATGATGTCTTTTCTACGTTAGGATATTATATGGGAGCGGCGTATGTGAATGATTTTGTAGAGTTCGGACGTATCTATCAGGTGAAGATCGAGGCGCGTGATCAGGCGCAAAGGGTGATCGATGATGTGCTGAAATTGAGTGTGCCGAATTCTGCGGGAGAGATGGTACCTTTCTCTTCTTTTACTAAAGTAGAAGAACAGTTGGGGCAAGATCAGATTAACCGGTATAATATGTATTCTACTGCGGCTTTGACCTGCAATGTGGCTCCGGGAAGCAGTACGGGGCAGGCTATTCAAGAGATGGAGGCTTTGTTCAAGGAACAGTTAGGTGATGAATTCGGGTATGAATGGACTTCTGTTGCATACCAGGAAACGCAGGCTGGGAATACAACGACCATTGTTCTGGTCATGGCTTTGATTGTCGCATTTCTAGTGTTGGCTGCGCAGTACGAAAGTTGGACCAGTCCGGTAGCGGCGGTTATTGGTTTGCCGGTAGCATTGTTGGGAGCGATGATTGGTTGTCTGATAATGGGGATTCCGGTAAGTATTTATACGCAGATTGGTATTATCCTGTTGATTGCGCTTTCGGCAAAGAACGGAATTCTGATTGTGGAGTTTGCCCGTGATTTCCGCGCTGAGGGGAATTCGATCCGTGATGCGGCATTTGAAGCGGGACATGTTCGTCTGCGACCGATTTTAATGACATCATTTGCTTTCGTTTTGGGAGTAATGCCGTTGCTGTTTGCTACCGGTGCAGGTGCGGAAAGCCGTATCGCACTGGGGGCTGCAGTGGTATTCGGTATGGCAATGAATACGTTGCTGGCTACGGTTTATGTACCTAATTTCTATGAGCTGATGCAAAAATTGCAAGAAAAATTCGGTGGGAAAAAGAAGGTGGCGGGATGATATAATCATCCCGTAGGTTTCATGTAATGATCGATTTATAAAGAAGCATAGTCCGGAATATCTCTCAGAAAAGTATAGCTCTGATTTTCATAATCCATGCGGCAGCAATAGTGCTGCATTCCGTTGCTGACAATCAGGTAATCTACTTTCAGTACCATATTGTATCGGGTAATCTGATCGAAAACGGCTTGCGTGATTTCTACATGGGGAGCTTTATACTCCACAATCATCCGGGCGGAGAGGTCTTTCCGGTAGAGTACTGTATCGCATCTTTTAGTTGTACCGTTCAGCTTTACCATTACTTCGTTAGCTAATAGAGCGGATGGGTATCCTTTGTGTGCAATAAGAAAGTGTACAAAGTGTTGCCGTACCCATTCTTCGGGAGTAAGGGCGACATATCGTTTGCGAATTACGTCAAAAATTACATTTTTTCCGTTTCGTACGTTTATTTTAGTGTCGAATACTGGTAGGTTTAACGATAACATTTATTATTTTTGTAAGTTAAATAACGGGTTCCTTTATTTGGAACCGCAAATTTAATGAAATTATGAAAACAAAAGAAGAAATCGTAGCTAATTGGCTGCCACGTTACACAAAACGTAACTTGGAGGATTTTGGAGAATATATACTGTTGACTAACTTCAACAAGTATGTAGAGATTTTCGCCAATCAATTTGATGTTCCAATATTGGGTAGGGATGCTAATATGATTTCTGCCAGTGCCGGAGGAATTACAATGATTAATTTTGGCATGGGGAGTCCTAATGCCGCCATTATTATGGATTTGCTGGGTGCTATCCGCCCGAAGGCCTGTCTGTTTCTTGGTAAATGCGGTGGTATCGACAAGAAGAATCATCTTGGAGATTTGATTCTTCCCATTGCGGCAATTCGTGGCGAGGGAACTTCCAATGACTATTTTCCACCTGAGGTTCCGGCGTTGCCTGCATTTATGTTGCAGCGTGCCGTTTCTTCATCGATTCGTGACTATGGACGTGACTATTGGACAGGAACTGTTTATACTACGAATCGTCGTATTTGGGAACATGATGATACATTCAAGGAGTATCTGAAAAAGACTCGCGCAATGGCAGTTGATATGGAAACGGCAACGTTGTTTAGTTGTGGCTTTGCCAATCATATTCCTACCGGTGCATTGCTGTTGGTTTCCGATCAACCGATGACTCCGGATGGGGTGAAAACAGACAAGAGCGATAGCCTGGTTACCAAAAATTATGTGGAAGAACATGTGGAAATAGGTATTGCCTCTTTGCGCATGATTATTGATGAAAAGAAAACTGTAAAACACTTGAAATTTGACTGGTAATTCCCGGTCTTGAAAGATATTATGGCAAAACAAGAACTGACGTGTGATGATATTCTCAAGGAGTTGGGTGCTAAACAATATCGTCCTGTCTATTATTTGATGGGGGAAGAATCGTATTATATCGACCTGATTGCGGATTATATAACAAATAATGTGTTGAATGAAACGGAGAAGGAATTCAATCTAACCGTGGTATATGGTGCCGATGCAGATGTGGCTACTGTCATAAATGCAGCAAAGCGTTATCCGATGATGTCTGAACATCAGGTGGTAGTGGTAAAGGAGGCGCAGGTAATCCGCAATATGGAAGAGTTGTCTTATTATCTTCAAAAACCACTCCTGTCTACTATTCTGGTAATATGCCATAAGCATGGTACGTTGGATCGTAGAAAGAAGTTAGCAGCCGAAATTGAAAAGGTGGGCGTATTGTTTGAATCGAAAAAAATAAAAGAGGCCCAACTTCCTGCTTTCATATCTTCTTATATGAAGCGTAAAGGTGTGGATATGGAACCTAAGGCAACAGCCATGTTGGCTGATTTTGTAGGTTCTGATTTGAGCCGACTGACGGGGGAATTGGAAAAGCTAATCATCACTTTACCTGCTGGTCAGAGACGTGTAACACCTGAGCAGATAGAAAAGAATATCGGTATAAGCAAGGATTATAATAACTTTGAATTGCGGAGCGCACTTGTTGAAAAGGATATCCTTAAAGCAAATAAGATAATAAAATATTTTGAGGAAAACCCGAAAACGAATCCAATACAGATGACTTTGTCACTGTTGTTCAACTTCTATTCTAATCTGATGTTGGCCTATTATGCGCCTGATAAATCAGAGCAGGGAGTTGCTAATATGTTAGGACTGAAAACGACTTGGCAGGCTAAAGATTATATAGCTGCTATGAGAAAATATACTGGTGTAAAGACAATGCAAATCGTTGGTGAAATACGATATGCGGATGCAAAGTCAAAGGGAGTAAAGAACAGTTCAATGACAGATGGAGATATTCTTCGCGAATTAGTGTTTAATATTTTGCATTAGTAGGAGCGTTTTTGGTATATAAAGAAAAGACATCTACTTTTACTATAAATAGAATAAAGTAGATGTCTTTTCTATATCCTCTGAAATATGTTTTCTTTTGGACGGTGTAAGTCTATATTTTGAATAAAAAAAACGAACAATAATTTCTACATACTTTCCTCATCTTTTCATGGCTACTTCCTCATCCTTTGGAATTTTTCGTTTATTCATTCATCTCAATTTTATTCGGTGGTGTCCCCAATATCATTCTTTCATCGAATAGGCGTTTTTCTCTTCACAAGAAACTTCACAGAAAAATTTGAATTCCTATCTTGCTTTAAATATCATTTTGATAGTTTGGAGATTAATAGTGGTGATTTTCTTGCTTTTCTCTATTTGAACTAAAAAACAGAGTCATAAAATTTGAAGTAAATATTTGTATAACAATGTATTATGCAGAATTATACCTTTCTAGAATTGAAAAAAAAACATCGAAATGGGCTAATGGACGGAAATATTGCAAGGATTTGGTATTTTATGTTAGAATGTCAAATATGATTTGAAGAAACCATAATATACATTCGTGAATAATAGCTTTTTTTCTTTATTTTATTGCAAGTGCAACTTCTTCTATTTACGCTTGTGTATTTCGTGTTATATATTTGTAATTAATACCCTTGTGAATGCAATACATTTGTACTTTAGTAGATGGTTGTATAAATGTAAAATAGATAGTTTACAAAGATAGAGTATTTAGTATAAATGTAGTAGGAGAGTGATTAATAGTTATTTATAGGTATGTTATATCATTAAATATCAGTTATATATATACCGTTATTTGATTTTGAACTGTAAATTAGAACTTTATGTGGCATTTATTTTTGTGAATATCATTGTTTTTACTCACTATTGTTTTATGTAATCTGTTTATTATCAGATAGTAATATGTATTTATTAAATAATAACTATGATATATAAATAGGTTCTTTTATCTATGTGTACAATCGCAATATTTCAAATGTGAATGACGATATAACTTTGTAATATTTATATTTTATAGTCGTAATTTGCTTTTGTGAATTTAAATAATTACTTTTGTATTACATTTAAACTTTGATATATTTTTGTGAAAACATCATTTAGTGCGTGGAATTATAACTTTCAATAAAGGCAGTATGGAAATAAAAGACAGAATTAGAATGATTATGGAAAGGGAAAAGGTTCCCCCCAGAGTTTTTGCCGAGACAATCGGTGTTCAGCAGTCTACTCTTTCTCATATTTTAAATGATAGAAATAAACCGAGTCTGGAAGTAGTCATGAAAGTTCACCAAACTTATAGCTATGTAAATCTCGAATGGCTATTATATGGAAAAGGTGAAATGCTTGCTTCTGCAGAAAGTGCTTCATTGGTATCTTCTAATGGAGATTATCAACCTTCTTTGTTTGACGAGAATCCTGTAAATTCGACCAAAGAGACGATTGGCCTGGAAAATCGCAAGGAAATTGCATTAAGAGGCACTGAAAATGTAGCTAAAGGAGTTGTAAAACAGGAAATTAGGTATATAGAAAAGCCTGTTAGGAAAATCACTGAAATAAGAATTTTCTTTGATGATAATACCTATGAAACGTTTAGACCTGAAA
>OFRZ01001076.1_pt1 | contig 19694 bp, 10 predicted proteins | sample 1543181 | NCBI WGS metagenome assembly OFRZ01 (sample SAMN04209245, study PRJEB22552) | human gut metagenome | biome: gut; material: feces | host: Homo sapiens | place: USA: Oklahoma | reverse complement strand
TTTCCGGTGAAATATCACCTCTTGCTTTCGCTGTGTTTACAATTTTTTCAGGCTCTGTGCTTTCTGTTTTAAATACCATTTCATAGCAGACTTCAATTTTATCCATATCTGACAACGATGCTCCTGTCTGAATTACAAATCCTGTATCATCTGCCTCTATTTTGGCATCTTTCAGTTCTATACCGTTTTTCTTCACAAAAATGCTGTCTTTTACAATGAAAGCCCCTTGGGTTTCCAGTTTATCTTCGATAACAATATTCTGATCTGTGACATCCTCACGCAGTTGTCTTACTGTCAGTTTATAGTATCCTTTCTCACCGGACGCATACTCTTTCTTATCTGATTCCTTCACAATTTCCAGAATCGGACTGTGTACCTCTGTCTCTGTTTCCCCGGTTGCAGGTATCTTTTCACTGCTGTCTGCAACTGCAGTATTGTGCACTTTCTGTCCTGCCAGGGCTGCATCAATCACCGCTGCCTGATATTCCACGATCATACTTTTCTGTTCCTGACAGTCCAGAGGATTATACATTACCTGCTCAAAAAGACCGCCTTTATCATTATCGCAGATACTATATCTGCTATCCCTGACCAGTGTCCTGCCTGTTGACATCAGGAAAGTATTATCATCATTGATCTGTACATCAGCATCTGCTACATTTCCTTTCTCATCCATCAGAATCACCGAATCCTTCAGAAGACGTACTCCCTGAGTATCGATCACATCCTGCAAAGTAACATTACGCGCCACACATCCGGTCTGCTCCTGTGTCAGGACAATGCGGTATGTAATAATATCACCATATTTGTAAAATGGTTTGTCCGTCGTCTTCTCTACTTTAAGAACAGGCGAGTTCACCCAGATTTTTGAGGAGTCCTTTACTTTCTGTGCATTATCTGCATATGCCTGTACTGTATTTACAATCTCCATCCCATTTACGCTTTCCTGCGCAGTACAGCGGAAATTAACAGTCACAGGTGTCTGATACGGAAGATCTGAAATCGTCACGATCCAACCGGTTCCCTGACGTGTAACCTGACAGCTGACCGGTTTTTCCACTGTTTCTTTATAATTTTCCGGATTCAGCTGATTTCCTGCATCATCAGTTCCTGCCACCGGATTCTGAATAACAGCCGGAACACCGCTTACAGTAACAGCATCTTCAGCTCCGTCCAGAGCCAGCCCTTCAGGAAGGGAAAGATCACTGATCACAAGATTTCTTGCGATAGATCCCTTCTGAAGATTATTAACCGTAACCTGATAATTCACCTGTTCTCCTACCCGAAATTCATTTTCCGCACGTCCGTCCCCGGCTGCCAGATATGGATTCTGAAAACTTTTCTCAATAGAAAGAACTGCTGTATTTACATACACTTCTGCGTCATCCTGTGAAACAGGGGCATTCTGCGCCTGCACATTGGCAACATTAATGCTTTCCATTCCATTTGCCGCTTCCGTAACTGTGCAAAGGAAAGAAATCATAACCGGAGTATTTGCCGGAAGATCTGAAATGTTCAGTCTCCATCCGCTTCCCTCCAGAAGAAATTCATAATTCACTGGTTTCTCTGATGTCTCATTATAAAATTCCGGATTGAGCTGATTCAAAACATCTTTGGTCCCTGCTGTCAGCTGCGTAATACTCTGTGGGATTCCGCTTACCGATACATCCTCTGCCGATGAAAGCGCAAGTCCTGCCGGCATACCGGTATCCCAGACAGTTACGTTCCGGGCCACTGTACCTGCTTTTTTATTCTCCACCACCACATTGTACTGTACCTGTTCTCCGACCTGCCATTCATAATGATCTGCAGATTTCTCAATCCAGAATTCTCCTGAATTTACATATACTTCTGCATCATCAGATCTCTCATCTGTATTAGCAGCTTTTACAGTTGCTGCATTTACGCTTTCGTGTCCATTTGCCTCTTCCTGTGCGATACAATGGAAAATAATCGTTACAGGCTGACTGTATGGCACATAAGAACAATAAAAGGAAAATCCGTTCTCATCTGCATTCAACTGAGAATCCACAGGTCTCGCTTCATATGCCTGTCCTGTTTTCTTATCCGGTACGGGATAGTTTACCTGTTGCTGAACTCCCAGTACTTCCATGCTCTGTGCACCACCTGCCAGAACCAGTCCCTGCGGCAGACCAATATCAGTAATAGTTACATCTTTTGCAATTGTTCCTGCCGTTACATTATTCACCACGATCCGGTAAGCTACCTGCTCTCCTGCCTGCCATTCATATTTGTCTGCTGTTTTATCAATTTCAAGCTGTGGACTGTTCGGCCATACTTCTGCCATATCCTTTCTGGATTCCTGTTCTCCTGTCTCAGGATTGATCAGATTATCCGCTGTTGCAGTCACAATATTTTCCCATTCCTGTCCATTGGAATCCGCAGATGCCTGACATTTAAAACGGATTGTGATCGTCTCCCCATACTTCAGGGACGGACACTCTGCTTTCCATCCATTTTCTCCCTGTCCGGTAAGCGTACAGTTCTCGCCTCCCTGACTTGTCTCTACAGCATACTGCCCTTCCAGAAGCTGCAGACATGATGGAAGCTCGTCTGTAATAACAACATTTACTGCTTTTACATCCTGTTTTGTCTGAGAAACCAGAACCTCATAATCTATGATATCTCCCGTTTTCCATTCATACTGAGAAGTATTTTTCTTTACTTCCAGTTCCGGTGGAATCACACCCTTTACCCACACTGTTTCCGTATCCATTGTATCTCCGCTTCCGTTTGTACGTTCATAACTCATGGATGCATGGTTTGGTACAAGAATACTGTATCCATCCTCTGCAAGGTATTTTGAAATGTTAATTTCTGATTCCGGTCTCTGGCGTACTTTTAAAGTAAATGTGTAAGTCTGATTATCTGTAAATGCTTCATCCTGAAGGCTCTCTGCTTTGGCCCTGCAGGTCACTTTCTGTCCTTCAACAGCAACATCAAACCAGTCTGTCACTGTCTGCCCTGCATCATTCACAATACTGACTTTTGATGCATCCTCTATAGTAAGACAATCCTCAAGTATATCCTGTACCACAAAGGATTTCAGTCTATTGGGTGTCACCTCCGCCCGGATCATATACTGAAATTCCTGTCCCTGACGAATGCCAAAAGGTTTTTCTTTTGATGCGGCAGCTGCCTGTTCCCATGTACAGTTTGCCTCTCCCACACGTTTCTCAGGCGCTTTTTTCATCTCAACATCACCGAAACAATAGGATGTAAAATCAAAATATGCATATGCTTTGCAGTATTTCTGTCCTTTAAAGTTCGGACAATAACTGTTGCCTGATGGATCCAGATATTTATTTCTTGTAATCTCTGCCCATCTTTCCTGAGAACCGGCTTTTGCAATGGCATCTTCACGACTTTTATCCCATTTATCCAGTCTGAACTGATGACAGAATTCTACCGTAAAATTATCTGTATTATAAAAAAGATTCAACCATCCTCTCGGATCATCCGGCTCAACGGAACCAAGGGGTGAGCTTACAGAATTCCCATCTACCGTCAGATAATCATTGTTTTTCAGAACATATGCATTATCCAGACTGCTGTCTGACGGAATACGGACTCCCTGTCCCGCATCAATATCACGTATGGTTCCATGTCCACTGATCGGCAGTGTTTCTTCTGTTCCATGCTTCAGAAACTGAAACTTAACCTTTGCGTATCCTACAGAATAAATAAATACACCGATACTGTTTTTGGAAAAGCCAACCATTGGATAAGCTTCATTATCTTTCCATGCAAACGTAGCTCCGCCTTTATTCTGAACAATCGATTCTGCAGTGCGCAGATCATAACGGGGTTCTGCATTCTCTACTCCCACAAGAATGAGTCTGACATCAACAATATTTCCATTTCCATCTTTTCCTACATTGTTATAACGCATCCCTGCGCTTCCGGCTTTATAGTCCGCTCCTACACGAACGCACTCTGTGTCACGTTCACTTTTTCCATTGTCTGAAAAAGCTTCCCTGTCCAGATTATCACACCCAAAAGATTCATATGTGGTAATTCCGGGCTGAAACTTCATGTTAAAGCGATAACCATAATCTACCACCTTGTCACTGTCCCATGTTTCTACAGTTAACGGTGCCGCCTGAGTTACGCAGACAGGCACAAGCCCCAGAATTGCCTGCAGAATAAAAAGCATTGCAAGCAGCAAAGCTCCAAGGCGTTCTTTCAGTTTGAAATTGTGTTTCATTTTCCGTCTCCTTTCCGAACAAAAAATATAAAAATGAATGTGGGATTTTTCCCTGCACCAGGCAGGATTAAAGAATAGAAATAAGTTGAGATTGTATGATTATAAATATTCAAGGGGAATTAATATCGTGAAACAAGAACGTTTACACTTAAGATTTTAAGATTCTGCGCAGGGTTCCTTTTCTGAAACCCTGCATAGATTTTCATTGATCATTTCTTTTCTTCAGCCATGAAAGAAAATAAAGAATAATTGCAAGAATTATAAAAAACGGAATCGCAACTCCGATTATCAGTATCAGTAAAATAATTATAACAGCCGCTGCTGCAATAACAACAGCCCTGCCATGCCAGGTAGAAAGATCGATTACTTTTTTCCATCTTTTCTCCTGCTGATGAGGAAACTCTGTCTCATTGCCATAACTGCTTCCGTAAGAAGAATACTCTCCGTAATCTTCCTGTGTACTTCCATCATCTGTATCGATCAGAGTTTTTGCTATCAGATGCGGGTCTCCCAGTTCCTGCAGTACTTCCTGCTCTGAACGTCCGCCACGTACCTGAGACTGTATATAATCTTCATAATACCTGATATGTGCTGCTGCTTTGCCCTCCTGCATCTGACCGGCAAGCTGGCTTCTCAGGATTTCCAAAAATTCTTTTCTGTTCATCTTCTACACTCCATTTTGCCAGAAATACATGTCAAAACTCTACTGCTCGCTCCGTTATCAGTAACGTTCGTACTCTTATTTTACCATATATACCGCAGGTAGCAACTAATATAATCATAAACTTTTTATGAAATTCTTATAAACTCAGTTACTGTTCACTCCGTTCTCAGTAACTGAGCCAAAATTCATTCCAGATTGCCTGCGGCAATGGAATTTTGGCTTGTATGTCATTTCCCGACAATTTTTGCATACATCTCCGGTCTGCGGTCTCTGAAAAGTCCCCAGTTCAGTCTGTCTGCCTTTAATGCATCCAGATCAAAAGTGCTTACAAGCACCCCCTCTTCTCCTCCGGGCAGTTCTGCGCAGAGAGCACCTGTGTTATCTGTAATAAAAGAGGAACCGTAAAAATTAAGAGCAGATTTCTGCATTCCGTTTTCCGGACATGGCTCTACTGTTTCCTCACCGATTCTGTTGGCAGCGATCACAGGGATCAGGTTGGAGGCAGCGTGTCCCTGCATACATCTTCTCCAATGTTCCATGCTGTCACATTCCAGAATGGGTTCACTTCCGATGGCAGTGGGATAAAAGAGAAGCTCTGCTCCCTGCAGTGCCATACATCTTGCCGTTTCCGGGAACCACTGATCCCAGCAGATTCCAACTCCAATGGTTCCAAATCTGGTATCAAAAACCTTAAAGCCGGTATCTCCCGGTGTGAAATAGAATTTTTCCTGATAATAATGGTCATCCGGAATATGTGTTTTCCGGTAAACGCCGAGATTCTTCCCATCTGCATCCAGAACCACAATGCTGTTATAGGTATTATTGACCTCTTTTTCATAAAAGCTGACCGGGATCACAATCCCCAACTCTGCCGCTACCCTGCTGAAATGACGCACTGCAAGGTTTTCCTCTGCAGTCTGCGCATATTCATAATACTCATATCTGCGCTCCTGGCAGAAATAGGGCCGTTCAAAAAGCTCCGGAAGAAGAACAATCTCAGCTCCCTTTGCTGCTGCCTGACGCACCAGTTCCTCTGCATGGGCAATATTTTTCTCCACACTTTTACTGCATTTCATCTGAACTGCTGCCACTGTTACATTTCTCATCCTGTCTGTTCCTCCTGCTCCTGTTTACATAAGTAAGTTTTTTCATAACTTTCAGGTAATAACCCTCAAACACATGACTCTCAAAGTTTTTCTGCATCAAGGTCAGATATTTTTTCCGGGAATCTGCTGGGTAATACAGTGAATATTTCCACCGCCGACAATGATGGCTCTGGCATCAATGGGATAAATCCTTCTTTCAGGAAAACACTTCTGCAGAATCTCCACTGCCCTTTTGTCATTTTCATCCCCAAACTGTGGAAGGATGATCCCTCCATTGGAAATATAGAAATTCACATAACTGGCAGCCATCCGTTCTCCTGCTTCCCGTTCGTCTTCTCCCTCTTCAAACACAAAGCCATCCACATCTTCCCGGGTAAGGCAGACCGGTTTCTGAGGAATCGGAAGCTTATGAATCTTAAATTTTCTGCCTTTTGCATCTGTTTCCTGTTCCAGCACCTTCAGATCAGCCAGAGACATGGCATACTGCGGATCTGTCTCATCCTCTGTCCATGCAAGCACAACCTCTCCGGGCCTTACAAAAGCGCACACGTTATCCACATGCTCATTGGTTTCATCCTGATAGATTCCACATGGAAGCCAGATAATCTTGTGGACACCGAGCCAGTACTTCAACTGTTCCTCTATCTGTTCCCTGCTCATCTGAGGATTGCGTCCCTGACTCAGAAGACAGGCCTCTGTAACGATCAGAGTCCCCTCTCCGTCAGAATGGATGGAACCGCCCTCAAGCACAAAAGGTCTGGCATCCAGACATGGACAACCAAGAGTCCTGCAGATAAAGGCAGCCACCCTGTCGTCCTTCTCCCAGTTCCGGTAAAGTCCATCAAAGTCTCCTCCCCAGGCATTAAACTGCCAGTCAACTCCACAGACCGCCCCTTTCTCATCCAGAACCATGGTTGCTCCCACATCTCTGGCCCAGGCGTCATCTGTCTCGCATTCCAGCAAAGTCACACCGGAAACATTCCCAAGCTGATTCTTTGCATTCTCTATCTGAGCTTTGGAAACCAGCATATACACCTTTTCGCTCTCTCCAATAGCCTCTGCAACTTTCACAAATGCTTTCTGTGCTTCCCTTGCCCCATAATTCCAGGAACCGGGACGTTCCGGCCAGATCATCACACATCCCTCATGAGGCTCAAATTCTCCGGGCATACGATATTTTGTTCTGTTCTTCTCTGTAACTTCCATGTCTGTCTCCTTTTCTTTGATAGCCCGGCAGATATCAGGAAAGCCGGCTCTTAAAGTCTTCGTATCCGAAATGTCTGATAACCTCACACTCTCCGTCCTCATGCATAACCGCAATATCCGGCAGCGGCATACCGTTAAATGTATTATTCTTCACCATAGAATAAATCGCCATGTCCATAAAATACAGCTTGTCCCCAATCCGGATCTCTCTGTCAAAGGAATAATCTCCGATCACATCTCCTGCCAGACAGGTGCAGGAAGATAAACGGTAGGTATATGCCTTCTCCCCTGCTTCCCCGCTGTCCTTAAGCGGCGGACGATAGGGCATCTCCAGCACATCCGGCATATGACAGGCTGCAGAAGCATCCAGAATCAGCGTTCTGATTCCATTCTCCACAATATCCATAACCTCAGTCACCAGATATCCGGCATTCAGGGCAATAGCCTCCCCGGGCTCCAGATAAATATCCAGATCATAGGTTTCCTTCATATGCTGAATACATTTTTCCAGGAGCTTTACATCATAATCCTCTCTGGTAATATGATGTCCGCCGCCCATATTCAGCCAGGAAACCTCAGACAGAAATTCTCCAAACTTCTCCTCTACCGCCTGCAATGTTTTCTCCAGGTCATCCGCATTCTGTTCGCAGAGCGTATGAAAATGCAGTCCGTCGATCCATTTCAGACATTCCCCGTCAAAGTTCTCTCTGGTAACCCCCAGCCTGGAACCCGGCGCACAGGGATCATAGATCGCATGATCCCCCTGAGTGGAGCATTCCGGATTAATACGGAGTCCCAGACTGGCTCTGGTACACACTTCTTTAAATTTCTTCAGCTGTGCTGTGGAATTAAAGATAATATGGTCACAGATCCGATCCAGTTCCTCTATATCTTCTGTACGGTAAGCAGGGGAAAAAACATGATTCTCTTTCCCCATCTCTTCATATCCAAGCCTTGCCTCAAACAGACCGCTGGCAGTGGTACCTGCCAGATATTTTCCGATCATGGGATACAGCGCAAAGCCGGAAAACGCTTTCTGCGCCAGAAGGATCTTACACCCGGTATCCTCCTGGACTTTTTTCAAAATCTCCAGATTCTCCCGCATCTTCTTCTCATCGATCACATAGCAGGGAGTTTGCAGTTGATCAATCTTCATTGGCTTTCCAGACCTTTACCAGTTCAGGATCTTCGCAGACTTTCCATGGAAGTCCCCATTTGTTCAGTGCTTCCATATATGGATCCGGATCAAATTCTTCCACATTAAATACACCCGGCTTCTTCCACTGTCCGGTCACTACCATCATGGAACCGATCATAGCCGGAACACCTGTTGTATAGGAGATTGCCTGGGATTCCACCTCTTTATAGCATTCCTGATGATCACATACATTATAAATATAAATACTTTTCTCTTTTCCGTCCTTAACACCTGTGAAAATACAGCCGATATTTGTTTTACCCACTGTTCTCGGACCCAGAGATGCAGGATCCGGCAGAAGAGCTTTCAAAAACTGGATCGGCACGATCTCCTGTCCATTAAATTCCACAGGTGCGGTGGAAAGCATTCCTACATTTTCCAGACATTTCATATGTGTCAGATAGCTCTGTCCGAATGTCATAAAGAAACGGATTCTCTGTACTCCCGGAATATTCTTTGCCAGTGATTCAATCTCTTCATGATGAAGAAGATACATATCCTTCTTTCCTACCTCAGGAAAATCATAGACAGATTTAAATTCCATAGGCTCTGTTTCTACCCAATGTCCGTCTTCCCAGTAGGAACCATTTGCGGAAACCTCTCGAAGATTGATCTCCGGGTTAAAGTTTGTGGCAAAAGGATATCCATGATCACCGCCGTTACAGTCCAGAATATCAATGGTATGGATTTCATCAAAATAATGCTTCAAGGCATAGGCACTGAATACACTGGTAACACCCGGATCAAAACCGGTTCCCAGAAGAGCAGTCAGTCCTGCTTCCTTAAATTTCTCATTATAAGCCCACTGCCAGGAATAATCGAAATATGCAGTAAAGCCTTTTTCTTTACATCTCTTTTCGTAGATTGCACGCCATGTGGGATCTTCTGTATCCTCTGCTTCATAATTGGCAGTATCAATATAATCCGCACCGGCTTCCAGACATGCATCCATGATGGTAAGATCCTGATATGGAAGTGCCACATTCAGGACAGCATCCGGCTTATAGGCTCTGATCAATTCTGCGACCTCTGCTGCATTATCCGCATCTACCTTTGCTGTCTCAATTTTTGTCTTCGTTGTACTTTCAATCTTCTTTTTGAGTGCATCGCATTTTTCCTTTGTCCTGCTTGCGATCATAATCTCTGTAAAAACATCGCTGTTCTGACAGCATTTGCGAATTGCCACTGAAGCTACCCCACCACATCCGATTACCAATAATCTACTCATAAACTGTTTTCCTCCTCTTCCAGTAAATCTTCTACATATTTTGGAAGCATAAATGCTCCTCTGTGAAGGTTTGTTGTATAATACCATGTTTCTATATTAAGATTATCAAACCTCTCCGGCCTGAAATCTTCCAGTGGATGATATTTCTTTGATGCAAATCCAAAAAGCCAGTATCCCGAGGGACAGGTAGGGATATGTGCCTGATAAACCCTGCTCACCGGAAATGACCGGAAAACCTTTCTGTGCATCTTTCTGCATTCCACCTCATCCTCATCATAAAAAGGACTTCCATGCTGATAAACCATGATTCCGTCATCTCTGAGAGCCTTATAACAGCTTCCGTAGAATTCCTTTGTAAAAAGTCCCTCTGTATGTCCCAGCGGATCTGTGGAATCATTGATGATCAGGTCATATCTGGCCTTTTTATTCCGCAGGAACCGAAGGCCGTCTTCATAATAAATGTTGACTCTCTCATCCTTCAGTCCCTGGGCAATATCCGGAAACATCTCCGCACATACATCCACAAACATTTTATCGGATTCCACCACATCAATGCTCTCAATCTGTGGATAATGGATCAGTTCTCTGGCAACTCCACCGTCACCGCCACCGATAATCAGAACATTTTTTACATTGGGATGTACTGTCATTGGCACATGCGTGACCATTTCATCATAAATAAATTCATCCTTGTCAGAAAATACGATCTCACCGTCCAGAGCCACAAATCTTCCAAATTCTTCAGACTCAAACACATCGATTCTCTGAAATTCACTTTCCCCTGAAAATAACTGTCGGTTAATCCGGACAGAAAGCTTTACATTTCCTGTATGGAACTCGGAATACCATAATTCCATGATCAGATACCCCCTTTCAGAACCTGAAGATATTCTACCTTCGGATCCTCCATTCCCTGCATGGAACAGCCTTTGTCTCTTGCATAAAGAATGTATTCTACAATTTCCTGTGTCACCATTTCCCCAGGAGCAAGAATCGGGATTCCCGGAGGATAACACATAACAAATTCACCGCTGATCCTGCCTGCCGTCTGTTCCATGGGCAGAGATTCTTTCTCCGCATAAAATGCCTGCTGTGGAGACGCCACCACTGCAGGTGCGATATATTCCCCGGAAAGCATACCTGTGCTGTCCTTCTTATACAGACGTTCAATATCAGCCAATGCCCCTACCAGTCTCTCAATATCCTGAAGCCTGTCTCCAATGGAAATGTAAGCCAGAATATTACAGATATCTCCAAACTCGATCTGAATATCATATTCATCTCTGAGAAGATCATAAACTTCAATACCTGCCAGCCCATTTCCCAGTGTATAAATGGAGAGTTTTGTAACATCAAAATCAAAAACACTGGTTCCATTGATCAGATCCATACCATATGCATAATAACCGCCGATCTCATTGATCTCCTCTCTGGCATACTGCGCCATCCCTGCAACCTTTTCAAAGGATTCCTCTCCCCTGAGTGCCAGATTTCTTCTGGAGATATCCAGACTGGACAACAGAAGATAAGAAGCGCTTGTGGTCTGAGTCAGATTGATGATCTGGCGCACTTTCTCTGCATTCATACTCTTATTCAAAAGCAGCAGCGAACTCTGTGTCAGACTTCCGCCGGATTTGTGCATGGAAACTGCCGCCATGTCAGCACCTGCCGCCATTCCGGATACAGGAAGGTTTCTGCCGAAATAAAGATGGGTTCCATGAGCCTCATCTGCCAGCACCTTCATTCCTCTTGCATGAGCCTTCTTTACGATAGTCCGCAGATCCGAACAGATTCCATAATAGGTAGGGTTATTTACAAGAACTGCCACCGCATCCGGATTCTCATCCATAGCCTTCTCCACCTGACTGACTTCCATGCCAAGGGAAATGCCCAGCTGCGCATTCACCTCCGGGTTTACATAAACCGGAATTGCACCGCACAGTACCAGGGCATTGATGGCACTTTTATGTACATTTCGCGGCAGAATGATCTTATCCCCTGCCTTGCAGACAGACAGGATCATGCTCTGCACTGCAGATGTGGTTCCTCCTACCATAAGGAATGCATGCGCTGCGCCAAAAGCATCTGCTGCAAGCTCCTCCGCTTCTCTGATCACCGAAACCGGGTGGCAGAGATTGTCCAGCGGCTTCATAGAATTAACATCCAGCCCCACACATTTCTCTCCCAGCAACTGTGCAAGCTCCGGATTTCCTCTTCCTCTTTTATGTCCCGGCACATCAAAGGGAACGACTCTCTTCTTTCGGAAACGTTCCAGTGCTTCATATATGGGCGCATGCTGTTGTCTTTCATAATCCATTTGACATGTTCCTCTTTTCCTGTCGTCATGTACCGGCAAATACAGTTCTATCATTCAGCAATTGTATACTGCCTCAAACCGGCACAATGATTCAATTATTTCTCTATATATTTGCTATATCTGCACAAAAAAAGAAGCAGATAAGTTCATTCACCATCTGCTTCTCTCATGATCTATAGAATTTCTCAGGCTCTGTCTCTTTATATACTGACCGGATTTCCCGTATAAATCCGTCTGTATCCTGTGCCTGTTCCCGTATTCTGAAATATTCATGACTGCTGTCGTCTTCAATCGCTGGCAAATATATGCTATGCTCTTATTGACCGTTTCACAAGATGATGTGTGCTTACGCACTGATTATTATAAAGTAATCAACTTATAAAATTTGAGCTTCTAACTCAATCAATAATGTGGTGTCTCCCACCCGGCAACTGCCCCGCCTGTCCGTATGGCTTAACATTCAGAAACTGTCTCTGAATGTGAGCAAATATTTGCATGAAAACGATAGTGTCTTTTCATACTAAAGATGAGAATAACATATCTTCTGAACTGTTGTCAATTCCATTTTCCATATTTTGCACAGTCTTTACCCGCTTTTTATATTTTCTTCATTTATCAGGGAAAACTATGTCTATTTTTTAACAATTTCTTTCCTTGAGAAAACGTATTTTCTTTCATTACCAGGGATTACGATTCTCTTCTCTTATCAATTTGCACAACTTTTATCCAGTTTACTCACATTTTTTGACGTTTCAACAAAAATTTTCTTGACATTTTTTTCTCAAAATGATATATTGTATTCATCAATTGAAAGAACCTTCGAGTACTGACGGAAAGAGTGGAGTGCAAACCACGTGGAGTCGGAGGTTTGTGGGAGCCGACCGTCTGGGCAGTATTTGAAATATTCAGATACTGGCCTTTTTTTATAACTTTCAGGGCAGAAATCAGGAATACCAGGCAGACCGGCCAATACTTCTTTCAATTAATAATTGTTGCTGATCGCGGAGTGAACAGCAACAGAAGTTTTTCATGTTATGCGGAAACGAAAGGAGAAAAACAATTATGGGATTCAAATCAGACATTGAAATTGCACAGGAATGCGAGATGCTTCCAATTACTCAGATCGCAGAGAAAGCAGGTATTGACGACAAATATCTGGAGCAGTACGGAAAATACAAAGCAAAAATCGACTACAATCTTCTGAAAGAAAGTGATAAGAAGGATGGAAAATTAATCCTCGTTACAGCTATCAACCCAACTCCAGCAGGAGAAGGTAAAACTACTACTACTGTAGGTCTTGCAGATGGTATGCAGAGACTTGGCAAGAGTGTTATGGTAGCTCTTCGTGAGCCATCCTTAGGACCGGTATTCGGTGTAAAAGGTGGTGCAGCAGGCGGCGGATATGCACAGGTTGTTCCTATGGAAGATATTAACCTTCACTTCACAGGTGACTTCCATGCCATTGGCGCAGCTAACAACTTACTGGCAGCTATGATCGATAACCATATCTTCCAGGGCAATGCATTAAACATCGACCCACGTAAGATCACATGGAGAAGATGTGTAGATATGAACGACCGTCAGCTTCGTAACGTAGTAGATGGTCTTGGCGGAAAGACAAACGGTATGCCTCGTGAAGACGGATACGACATCACAGTTGCATCTGAAATCATGGCAGTTCTCTGTCTTGCAAGCGACATCAAAGACCTGAAAGAAAGATTATCCAAGATCATCATCGGATATACATACGGAAAAGTTTCCGAGCAGAAACCTGTAACAGCAGGTGACCTTCACGCAGAAGGCGCTATGACAGCCCTGTTAAAAGATGCTCTGAAACCAAACCTTGTACAGACTCTGGAACACGTTCCTGCAATCGTACATGGCGGACCATTCGCAAACATCGCTCATGGATGTAACTCTGTAACAGCTACAAAGATGGCTATGAAGCTTGCTGATTATGCAATCACAGAAGCTGGTTTCGGTGCTGACCTTGGTGCTGAGAAATTCCTTGATATCAAATGCCGTATGGCTGGTTTAAAACCAAGCGCAGTTGTAATCGTAGCTACAGTACGTGCCCTGAAATACAACGGCGGCGTTGCTAAAGCTGACCTTAACAATGAAAACCTGGAAGCTCTTGAAAAAGGTATCCCGAACCTGTTAAAACACGTTTCCAACATCAAAAACGTATACAAACTTCCATGTGTTGTTGCTATCAACGCATTCCCTACAGATACAAAAGCAGAGCTTGACTTTGTAGAAGCTAAATGTAAAGAACTGGGCGTTAACGTTGCTCTTTCTGAAGTATGGGCAAAAGGCGGCGAAGGCGGAATCAAACTTGCAGAAGAAGTTATCCGTCTTGTTGAAGAACCAAACGACTTCTCCTATGCATATGAACTGGAAGGTTCTATCGAAGACAAACTGAACCAGATCGTTCAGAAAGTATATGGCGGTAAGAAAGTAGTTCTGACAGCTAACGCTCAGAAACAGGCGAAACAGTTAGAAGCTCTTGGCTTTGGCAACTGCCCGATCTGTGTAGCTAAGACACAGTACAGCTTAACAGATGACCAGACTAAACTGGGTGCTCCTACTGACTTCGAAGTTACAGTACGTAACCTGAAGATTTCCGCTGGTGCAGGATTCATCGTAGCTCTTACAGGCGAGATCATGACAATGCCAGGTCTTCCTAAAGTTCCGGCTGCTGAGAGAATCGACGTAGACGAGACAGGTAAGATCACAGGTCTGTTCTAATCCGGTTGAAATCAATCGAATAATTCAAAAATATAAAAATCATATTTATATATGATATGTGTCCAGACGATTTTACAGGCGGGAAGATTTTCCCGCCTGTTTTTTTCTTTATTTTTTTATAAGATAATCTTTTCCGGAAATACCAGGTTCCGTCATATGGATCGGATCCAGAATGCGATTAAGTTCATCCTCGTCCATAAGCTTTTCTTTCAGAATCAGACTTCTTACAGATTCGCCTGTCTTAATTGCCTTTTTTGCAATATCCGCAGCCTTCTGATATCCAAGATGGGGGCTGATTGCAGTGATAATACCTACACTGTTTTCTACCAGATAACGGCATCTTTCTTCATTTGCCGTAATTCCTACAATACAATTATCTACCAATGTCTGGACTGCATAGCCAAGAGTATCGATAGACTGAAACATGCAATAGAAAATAATCGGCTCAAACGCATTTAATTCCAGCTGACCAGCCTCTGCAGCCATGGTAATGGTAACATCATTACCAATAATATTAAAAGCAACCTGATTCACTACTTCAGGAATAACCGGATTAACTTTACCTGGCATAATAGAGGAACCATTCTGTTTTGCCGGAAGATTAATCTCCCCAAAACCAGTACGTGGACCGGAGGACATCAGACGGAGATCATTTGACATTTTGGAAAGAGTTACCGCACATGCTTTCACAGCACCGGAAACAGCTACAAATGGATCCAGATTCTGAGTGGAATCAATCAGATCAAAAGCCTGTATAAAGTCCATTCCCGATATTTCAGTGAGATTTGGAACAATTCTTCTCAGATAGCCCTCATCTGCATTAATTCCTGTTCCAATAGCAGTACCTCCCATATTAAGAGTCCGCATTTCATCCATTGCTTTATCCATTCTGTGGATATCACGCATGATTGCTACCGAATATGCCTTAAATTCCTGTCCCAGACGAATTGGTACTGCATCCTGCATCTGTGTACGCCCCATTTTTATTATGTGATCAAACTCTGTAGCTTTTTCATTAAGAGCATCATAGAGGCGAAGAAGCTGTTTTTTCAGATTCTGCAACAAACGAAGAGAAGTCATTTTACCGGCAGTAGGAATCACGTCATTGGTAGACTGTCCACAATTCACATCATCGTTAGGATTTATAATTGTATAATCGCCCTTTTTTCCTCCCAGTATCTCAATCGCGCGATTTGCAATTACTTCATTGGCATTCATATTTAAAGATGTGCCAGCTCCTCCCTGAACAGGATCCACAATAAATTCATTATGGAATTTTCCTGAAACAATTTCATCACATGCCTGGACAATCGCCTGTGCTTTTTTCTTCTCAAGAAGCCCCACCTCACAATTGGTTATCGCTGCTGCTTTTTTTATGTATGCAAGACTGTTAATAATTTCCGGATGCATATTCAGCCCCGTAATGTGGAAATTTTCAGCCGCACGTAAGGATTGTACTCCATAATATACATCTTCCGGAATATCCTTTACACCAATAGAATCCCTTTCTACACGATAGTCTGTTTTTTTCATAGTTATTCGCCCTCCCATGTATTTGCCCTCATTATATATCTCTGCTATAATATAATCAAATACATATATTTTTATAAAATATATAGTGTTTAAATTATATATCGGAGGAGTTTATATGTTTCAGGGAATGGAATACATCTATGAGGTCTACAAGGAAAAAAGCTTTTCCAAAGCTGCTGCTGCTCTTTTCATTTCGCAGCCTTCTTTAAGCGCCAATGTAAAACGTGTGGAAAACCGTATTGGCTATCCTATTTTTGATCGAAGTACCAAACCTTTGCAGTTAACTGAAGTTGGAAAACATTATATACAGGCTGTTGAAAAAGTCATGGATATTGAAAATAATCTCGAAAACTACCTACTGGATCTGGGAAATCTCAAAACAGGAACTCTTAATGTAGGTGGCAGTAACTTTTTTTCTTCGTGGATTCTGCCTCCCCTTATTGCTGATTTTTCCCAAAAATTCCCCCATGTTCAAATTTCTCTTGTAGAAGAAAGTACAGCAAAGCTATCCCAGTTTCTCCAGGCCGGAAAGTTAGATCTGGTGATTGATAACTGTATTCTGGATAACCAGATTTTTGAACGTTATATCTACCAGAAAGAACAACTTCTTCTTGCAGTTCCCAAAAATTATTCAATCAATACCAGACTGCAGAAATATCAGATTCCTATTGAGGAAATCCGGAACGGGCAGTTCCGTTCTTCTCATATTCCTTCTGTTCCATTAAACAAATTCGAGAACGAACCATTTATTATTCTTCGTTCAGATAATGATACCGGTAAGCGTGCACTTACCATTTGTCAGGAAAATCACTTTTCGCCTTCTGTAGTATTTCGCCTGGATCAGCAGATGACTGCCTATAATATTGCATGTTTGGGAATGGGTATCACTTTCATCGGGGATCTTCTGCTCTCCAGAGTTCCAACAAATTCAGAACTTGTTTTTTATAAGCTGCCCGGTCAGAGCAGTAAACGCACTGTGTTTTTTTACTGGAAGAAAGGCCGCTATATCAGCAGAGCCATGGAAGAATTCCTGAAGCTGCCCTTTTCCTGATATGTCATAATCAAATAGGCTATGGTGATTGGTCATCATCAGATGTACGTCAAAATGGGGTTGTTGTGCTAAATAAGCACAACAACCCCAGTATGTCAGGCAGATATTCGATTAGAACAATGGCTTCATCGCCGGATACAGAGTTCTGAACTTCTGATATCTCTCTTCATATTTTGCAACCAGTTCAGGATCCGGTTCTACTGTATCAACAACTTTGGCAAATTTCTTACCGATGGTTTCTACATCCGGGTAAGCACCACAGCCTACTGCTGCCAGCATAGCTCCACCCATGGACGGTCCTTCTTCGTTCTCCAGAACATCAACCTTCAGGTTCATAACGTTTGCAATAATCTTCTTCCACAGTGGGCTCTTAGCTCCGCCACCGCAGATCTTGGTTCTCTCAATCTTGATTCCAAGGCCTCTTGCAACTTCCAGGGAATCACGAAGACCAAAGGCAACACCTTCCAGAACAGCCTGTGTCATGTCTGCTCTTGTGCTGTCCATGGACATCCCGAAGAATACACCTCTTGCATCAGGATTATTATGAGGTGAACGTTCTCCCATCAAATATGGAAGGAAGAATACATGATTCTCTCCCAGCTTCTGAATTGGAGCCTGCTCTGCTGCGAAATCCTTTGTCTGAAGAATCTCCTCTGCCCACCATTTGTTACAGGAAGCTGCGCTGAGCATGCATCCCATCAGATGATAGCTTCCATCTGCATGACAAAAAGAATGAAGTGCGTTATTTTCGTCCACACCAAAGTTTTTACTGGAAATAAACACAGTTCCGGATGTTCCAAGAGAAATATTACACTGACCGTCACCAACTGTACCTGTTCCTACAGCAGCTGCCGCATTGTCACCTGCACCTGCAACAACTTTTACATTCTCACTGAATCCAAGTTCTTTCGCAATCTCAGGTTTCAGAGTTCCTACTACTTCCCAACTCTCATACAGTTTCGGAAGCTGCTCTTCTGTGATTCCACAGATCTCCAGCATTTCTTTTGACCAGCAGCGGTTCTTCACATCAAGAAGAAGCATACCGGAAGCATCAGAAACATCTGTACAAAAAGAACCGGACAGACGATATGCCAGATAATCCTTAGGAAGCATAATCTTTACTACCTTCTTAAAGTTCTCAGGCTCATTTTTCTGCATCCAGAGGATCTTCGGTGCTGTGAAGCCTGCGAAAGCAATATTTGCTGTATACTGTGAAAGTTTGTCTTTTCCGATCACTGTATTCAGATATTCTGTCTCTTCGCCTGTACGTCCGTCATTCCAGAGGATTGCAGGACGGATCACATTATCATCCTTGTCAAGTGTTACCAGACCATGCATCTGGCCGCCAAAACCAATTCCTGCTACCTGCGCTCTGTCGATATCCTTTGTCAGCTCTTTCATACCTTCCATACTCTGTGCAAACCAGTCTTCCGGTTTCTGCTCAGACCAGCCCGGATGTGGGAAGAATAAAGGATATTCTCTGGATACGATGTTACAGATTTTTCCTGATTCTTCCATAAGAAGAAGTTTTACAGCGGAAGTACCAAGGTCAATACCAATATAATACATAAGTGCTCTCCTTTTCTATTTCTAATCTAATACATCCCAGAGCAAAGCCCCGGGATGCCTTTAATATAGTGTCAGTTTATTTATTCTGTATTCAGATTCATTCACTTCACATGAACATTAATAATCCGTTTTACTGATTTCTCATTAACCCCATGGATTTTCTGTCGGGTATCTTACACCTGCCGGCTGGTTATATCCAATCTTCTTAACATCCAGTCCAAGGAATTTCACTACCTCATAGAATGCTTTTCCGTAATGTCCAAACATAACTGCTCCATGATGCGGATAGTTGCCCTCGATCAGTACGTGACGGTAGAATCTTCCCATTTCTTTGATTGCGAAAATACCGATACCACCGAATGATCTTGTAGGTACATCCAGTACTTCACCTTCTGCAACATAAGAAACCAGCTCGCCCTCGGAATTGCACTGTAAACGATAGAATGTAATGTCAGATGCAGCGATATCACCTTCAAGAGTTCCTCTTGTGAAGTCTGGTTCAGATCCTGCCGGCTCAAGAAGTCTGTGCTGGATCAGCTGATATTTAACAGCTCTGGAATCACACATCTTGCATGCAGGAGTATTTCCACAATGGAATCCCATAAATGTATCAGTAAGCTTATAATCGTATTTTCCTTTAATATCTTCATCATAGATATACTGTGGAACAGAGTTGTTGATATCAAGCAGTGTAACTGCATCATTGGAAATGCAAAGTCCGATGTACTCGCTGAGTGCTCCGTAGATATCAACCTCACAGGATACCGGAATTCCTCTGGAAACCAGACGGCTATTTACATAGCAAGGTTCAAATCCAAACTGTGACGGGAATGCAGGCCAACATTT
>OFRZ01001065.1_pt1 | contig 19870 bp, 16 predicted proteins | sample 1543181 | NCBI WGS metagenome assembly OFRZ01 (sample SAMN04209245, study PRJEB22552) | human gut metagenome | biome: gut; material: feces | host: Homo sapiens | place: USA: Oklahoma | reverse complement strand
GTTGAAAGGTTCCTTATTCTTTATAAGGGAGTTTATAAATTCGTTTATATTCTACTAAACTGATATCTTTGAACCACTGCCAGATAGAAAGAGCTTCCTCGTCTCCCTGCTCCATTTTAACGAACCATTCTCTTGCCTGATCATTTAAGGAATCATCTTTTTCTGCTTCCTGATGGAACTTTACATAAATTTTCATCAATTCGTCGATTCCATTCTCTTCTACTGCTTCTTTGCTTCCCCACTTTTTATAGGCAACAATAAGCTTACCGAACTGTGTTCCCCAGTCTCCTAAATGATTAATTCTTTCTACATGATATCCTAATTTGGAATAGATTTTATAAAGAGAGTTTCCGATAATAGTTGTTCTTAAATGTCCTACATGGAAGTTCTTTGCTACGTTTGGAGAAGAATAATCAATACAAACTGTCTTTCCTTCTCCCTCTGTTCCCTGGCCAAAGTCTGGAGTATCAACAGTATTCATAATTTCTTTTGCAAATGCTTCCTTTGCTAAGAAAAAGTTAATGTATGCTCCTACATTGACAACTTTATCAAAAATATCGTATCCCTTTTCATTAATCTGTGCTGTCAGTTCTTCAGCAATCATATTTGGGGCTTTGCGGAATACCTTTGCCAGTTTAAAACATGGAAAAGCGAAGTCTCCCATATCTGTTTTTTTAGGAATTTCTAAAGCTGCTGCAATCTCTTCTTTATCCAACTGCTCAATATTTTCGGATAAAATATCAATAATCTTATTTTTCATTCTTTACTTCCTTTCTCTTTTTCATTCATCTTTAGAATCTTTTTATACGATTTGTGAAAATCTGATTCACAAGTTTTTATATATGATTTATAAAAATCTCATTTGCAAGCTTCTTATATAATTTATAAGAAATCTGACTCACAAGTTTTTATATGATTTATAGAAAGCTCATTTTCAAACTTTTTTATCCATCTATATTCTATCTATATCATAAGATATTTTAAACGTATCCACTGGACCATCATCACACATACAATTCAGAGTGAGCAAAATTTTATCATCAGTTACTTTACCCTCTATTAAAATCATAGAAATATTATAATCTTCCACAGCAGACATAATATTAATCGTCAACTGTCTTAATATATTTGTCACTACTTTTGTATCAAGCTGAATTCCCCCATCCTCAAACTCTAAGAGAATTTCAAGTCCTTCATATTGATTCTGAAAAAAAGTAGTCAGCTCTTTTAAATTGAGTAAAAGTTCTGGATATACTTCATGATTCTTATAAAAATCTTCTACAGAAATCCTGTTTTTCTCTCCCTTGATCAGAAGAGTAGACATACTGTCTTCGGAATCTTCCTGAAGCATAGATTCTATATCCTGCAGGAAATCTTTAATCTCAAGCATCCTGCTGTCTAATAATTCTGCTTCCTCACTGATGCGGCTTATATTCGCAGTAAGCTGTTTTTCCTTCTCATCTTTTTGTTCTTCGTCTATTTCATTTATATTTAATGGTGAAAAATATTTTCTGACATCCCTTTTTTCGATGTGGGGAAATAACGTCTTATCTTTCTGCTCTTTTTCTAATTTTAACTGGAGAATCTCATTTTCAAGATTATCCTTTTTCTCTGATAAAAACAAATATTCATTAGAAAGATGCTTTCTTAGTTTATCATGAAAAACTGACATTCTCCCCTGTAAATTTGCATTATCTATAAAAATATCATTCTTTTCTTTTATATCCATACTAATCTGCCCTATCTTTCTGATATGATATATTTAATCCTATCTCAGCTGAAGCACGTTTAAAAAGACATTCTGCGTTAATTGAGTTCAACTTCAGGTTACTCAACTACTCAACTGAAATTCAATAAAACAGCACATAGAAATGCTTCTTTAAACTTGCTTTAAGTTTCCTTCTATAAATTTTCTATAAAGGATTTTTTGATGATGTTCCTGCTTTTCTCGGATAAAGCTTTGGTGTTCCCTTACATTTCTTAATTCTGATCAAAAGACGTTCTGCCTCATCCTCTTCTAAGCGGAAATCATCCACTTTTTCTATCTTACATCCTAACACATTCATACAATTTTGTGCATTAGAAATTTCCTCTAAACCTTTTTTTCCTTTATAGGATACAAAATATCCATTTGTTCTGACAAAAGGAATGCAGTACTCACTTAACACGCTTAAGTTCGCAACCGCTCTCGAAACACATAAATCAAAAGCTGCTCTTAAAGATTTATCTCTTGCTAAATCTTCTGCTCTTCCGTGAAGTGCTTCTAAGCCTTCTAATCCAAGTGCTTCTTTTACATCTTTTAAAAACTTAACTCTTTTATTCAGTGAATCAACGAGTACAAAGTCAATTTCCGGATAGACAATTTTCAGTGGGATTCCCGGAAAACCTGCTCCCGTTCCTACATCAATACATGTTCTTATCTGACTCATATCCACAACTCTGCGACAACTCAGACTATCAATAAAATGCTTCTCAATAACTTCATCCTCGTCTGTAATTGCCGTCAGATTCATGGACTTATTTGTTTCGATGAGCATTTTGTAAAAAAGTTCGAACTGACCTAACTGTTTTGGAGTAAGGCTGATTCCCTCTTTTTCCGCTCTCGCTTTTAATTTTTCTTTAAAATCCATATAATCTCCTTACTTCCTATGTCTCATCTGCTCCATATAAATCATCAGCACCGAAATATCTGATGGAGAAACTCCAGAAATTCTTGATGCTTGTCCTACGGAATGTGGATGTACTGCCTTTAACTTCTGTACTGCTTCTGTACGCAGGTTATGCACTTCATCATAGTTGATCGTGTCAGGAATTAATTTATTTTCCATCTTTTTAAACTGTTCTACCTGCTGAAGCTGTCTCTTAATATAGCCTTCATATTTAATATTAATGTTAATCTGCTCAGCTACATCATCGTCTAACGGCTCTCTGTCCGGATCAATTGGAGCTAAACATTCATAATTAAGTTCCGGACGCTTTATTAACTCCTCTAATGTGGAACCACTATTTAGCTTCGTACTTCCAAGGCTCTCCAGCAACTCCTGAACTGTTTTATTAGCACCGATATTTACATGTTTTAAACGCTCGATTTCCTTCTCAATCTGTTCTTTCTTTAAAAGGAACTTATCGTAACGCTCATCATCAATCAGGCCAATCTCATGACCGATTGGTGTAAGACGCATATCGGCATTATCCTGTCTTAATAACAGACGATACTCTGCTCTTGAAGTCATCATACGGTACGGCTCATGGTTCTCTTTTGTTACGAGGTCATCAATTAATACGCCGATATATGCCTGTGAACGGTCTAAGATTACTGGATCTTTTCCAAGACATTTTCTTGCGGCATTGATTCCGGCAATAAGTCCCTGGCATGCTGCTTCCTCATAACCTGAACTTCCGTTAAACTGTCCACCGCTGAAAAGTCCCTGAATATTTCTAAATTCCAGTGACAATCTCAACTGATTTGGATTGATACAATCGTACTCAATCGCATAGGCATTACGGATAATCTTTACATTTTCAAGACCTTTTACAGTACGGTACATTGCATACTGTACGTCTTCTGGAAGTGAACTGCTCATACCTCCAACATACATTTCGTTTGTAAATTCTCCCTCTGGCTCGATGAAAAGCTGATGTCTTTTTCTATCAGCAAAACGAACGACCTTGTCCTCAATAGACGGACAATATCTTGGGCCTGTTCCTTCAATGACACCCGCATAAATCGGAGAGCGATCTAAATTATCACGGATAATCTTATGTGTCTCCTCATTCGTATAAGTAAGCCAGCAGGAAATCTGCTCTCTCTTAATATCTTCTTCTTTATTCGTAAAGCTGAATGGCACGATTTTCTCATCACCAAACTGCTCTTCCATCACATCAAAATTAACGGAACGCTTATCAATTCTGGCTGGAGTTCCTGTCTTAAAACGATACAGCTCTACGCCATTATCCTTTAAAGACTGGCTTAAATAATTTGCTGCCTGTAAACCGTTCGGCCCTGTATAATTCACAACCTCTCCATACAGACATCTTGCCTTCAAATACGTTCCTGTTGCCAGCACAACCGTCTTGGCATGATAAATTGCTCCAGAAAATGTTTTTACACCTTTAATAACTCCATCTTCCACAATAAGTTCTGTAACCTCTGCCTGACGCAAAGTCAGATGGTCGGTATTCTGAAGTGTATAACGCATTGTCATGGAATACGCATCTTTATCAGCCTGTGCTCTTAAAGAATGTACTGCCGGCCCCTTTGATTTATTCAGCATCTTAGACTGAATATAAGTCTTATCAATGTTTTTTCCCATCTCTCCGCCGAGAGCATCAATTTCTTTTACAAGATGTCCCTTAGAACTTCCTCCGATATTCGGATTACATGGCATCAATGCCACGCTGTTCATACTAACGGTAAAAATGATTGTCTCACAGCCAAGTCTCGCTGCCGCTAACGCCGCTTCACAGCCAGCATGACCCGCTCCTACCACAACCACGTCATAGTATTCTTCTACTGTTTTCATGCTATTCTCCTTGTTTCTTTATTTTCCTGTACAGAACTTGGAAAATATCTCATTCACTAAATCTTCTTCTACGGACTCTCCAATGATCAATCCTAACTTCTCATAAGCATTCATCAGATCAATCGTAAAGAAGTCCTCCGGCATTCCTGCCTCAATACTTCTCTCTACACATTCAAGACTCTCATAAGTCTTGGCAAGTGCATCTTTATGTCTTGCATTAGTAATGTAGACTTCTTGATTCACGTCTATTCTACCATGAAACATCATATTTTTTAATTCCATTATGAAATTATCTATTCCATCTCCATATTTTGCAGAAATAGAAATTACAGGTGTTTCCTCTGAAATATATTCCTTTAGAGCAGACTGTTCAAAACCACTCTCTTCTGTTGCTTTATCAGACTTATTCAATAAAATAATTTTCTTTTTATCACGGATTCTCTGAAGAATCTCGATATCTTCCTCACTGATTTGCACTGAAGTATCCATTAAAAATAAAATCAAATCTGCGCTTTCAATCTCTTTCTTCGCTCTTTCTACACCGATACTTTCTACTTTATCTTCTGTATCTCGGATTCCGGCAGTATCTACAATATTAAGCGTGATTCCATCAATTGTCACAGATTCCTCTAACGTATCTCTCGTTGTCCCGGCAATGTCTGTAACAATCGCTCTTTCTTCTCCTAAAAGAGCATTTAAAAAAGAGGACTTTCCTGCATTTGGCTTACCGACAATACAAGTGCGGATTCCCTCTGCGATAATTCTTCCATTATCGTAAGAATCCAGCATCTCTTTTGCTATAGTAATCCACTTCTTATCTTCTTCTAAAAGCTTCTCTGGAAATCCGTCTAAGCTGTAATGTTCCGGATCATCTAAGGCCGATTCTATAAATGCAATCTGGTAAATAATCTCTTCTCTTAACTGTTTTATTCTGTCGGATAATCCTCCCTTTAACTGCGTCATGGAATTCTTTCTTGCCATCTCATTTTTAGAATCAATTAAATCCATAACAGCCTCTGCCTGAGACAGGTCAATTCGCCCGTTCAGAAAAGCTCTTTTTGTAAATTCTCCCGGCTCTGCCGCTCTCGCACCATTTTTCAGTACCAGATTCAGCACTTTATACACAACTGTTACTCCGCCATGGCAGTCGATTTCCACAACATCTTCTTTTGTATAACTGTGCGGGCCTTTCATAATAAGCACGATACATTCATCCACAACTTCCTCGCCGTCTTTAATATTACCATAATAAATACGGTGATTTTCCAGCTGATAAACATCCACTTTTTTATTATATGGCTCAAAAATTTTCGCCAAAATCTCCATTGCTTCGCTGCCGCTAATTCTTATAATTCCAATTCCTGCGTTGGATACTGCGGTAGCAATCGCGGCAATTGTATCAAATTCATTTATCATTCCTATCACACTCTCCATTTATTCAAATTTTAACTCTAAAATCAAGTTTAAATGCTATAAAAATAGGAATGTTTAAAAATTCCCGTAAGAATCTTTAAACATCCCTAATCTCATACTTATGTTATCTGTCTCTCTTTAACATAATAACAACTTTTCTATACGGTTCCTCACCTTCACTCTTCGTACAGACATATCTGTCATTCTGAAGTGCAGAATGAATCACACGTCTTTCATACGGATTCATTGGCTCTAAAGCAACAGGTTTTTTCGTTCTCTTTACCGTATATGCTATTTTTTTAGCTAATTTTTCAAGTGTCGCCTTTCTTCTCTCGCGGTAATTCTCTGTGTCAAGTTTTACGCGGATATATGCATCGCTCTCACGATTCACATAAAGGCTGATAAGATACTGTAATGCGTCAAGAGTCTGTCCTCTCTTTCCAATAAGGATACCCATATCGGAACCAGATAAATCAATATTCATTACATTATCTTCTTCTCTAAAATCAATATTTACTGTAGTTTCCACTTTCATGGCAGCAAATAATTCGTCACAGAATTCCTGTGTTCTTTCTAATAAAGACTTCTTTAATATTACCTTAATTACTGCAGGTTTGCTATTAAAGATTCCGAGGAAACCTTTGCTTCCCTCATCAACTACTTCATACTGTAACTTATCACTGCTGATTCCAAGCTCAAGAGTAGCTGCGGTAATTGCCTCATCTACAGTTTTTGCTTTAAATTCTTTAACTTCCACTACTTCTTACCTCCCCTGGTATGTCCATGTTCCTTCTCATACTGAGATACCAGATAAGCCTTTTTACCAATTTCTCCAAGCTTGCTGATATCAACAGAATCAAGATTGGCATAATCTTCTGCACCTGTTCCTTCTGGTCCAGCGATTTTCTTTGTATTAATGGAAGCAATTTGCTTAATTGTCTTTCTTGCGGAAGGATTCTCAATCTCCTCTTTTGCGGCATCTGCCTTAGCAGAGGTATCCATGAGTCTTTCCATAAATGTTTTCTGTCCTTTTGCTTTCTTCTTTGCAGCTTTTTCTTTGTTCTTTGCAACAAGAGCATCGATATCTGCGTTATCCATATATTTATTAATGATAACCTGCTGTAAACACTGGAATAATGCACTTGTTACCCAGTAAATACCAAGACCTGCCGGAGTAACTAAACAGAAATATAAAGACATAAGAGGCATCATGACTGTCATGCTCTTTGTCATTCCTGCTGCTGGATTATTACCATCCAGCTCAGGCTGTTTCATTGTCTTTGCAGATAAATACTGGAATAATGCAGCTAGAATAGGAATCAGCCAATAAATAGAAGGATGAAATCCTGGTGTCTGAGATACATTGATTCCTGCAAAGAAATCGTTCATTCCAATAATATGAGTAGATGAAGTGTTAATTACATCTGCTGCTGATGGAATCGCTTTGGCAAGTTTATGCCATGCATCTGCATTAAAATAATTCAGTGTATCAATAATCTGATTCTTTGTTGCATCTGATGCAAGACTTGTAACGTAAGAAGACTTTAATCCCTTACCAATCTTATTAATCGCATCAATTGCGCCTGCCTGTCCTGCGATTGCAGTTACAACCTGCATGTAGACAGCCTTAACCTGTGGGATATATGCAGGAATCTTACGGATAACCTGATATAACGCAAGGAAAATAGGCATCTGAATTACTAACTGAAGACATCCACCCGTTGGGTTTGTGCCATATTTTTCGTAAACTTTCTGAATCTCTTCATTCTGCTTCATCATAGAAGCCTGATCTGTCTTATTACGGTACTTTCTCTGAATCTTATTGATTTCAGGCTGCATTACCTGACTGATCTTAGCAAACTTCTGTTGCTTAATAGTCAGAGGCAGCATTAATAATCGAACAATAATGGTAAATATGATGATACATAATCCAATGTTCTGAATGCCGATGAAATTCAGACAATAGAAAATGAATTCCATGACATACCCAAGTAAGGTAGCAATCCATCCGATAATCGGAGTGGTAGACTGCGTCAATAACATACTTTTCCTCCTTAACTATGGAACCGGATCATATCCGCCTTTCGAAAAAGGATTACAACGCAGAATCCGCCACGCTGCTAACAATCCCCCCTTTAATACACCATGCTTCTCAATTGCCTCTATCGCATACTGCGAGCAGGTCGGTGTATATATACAGGTCGCTCTTCCTTTGAGAGCTGACAGATATTTCTGATAAAATCTTATTATTTTAATCAAAATAATTTTCATTCCAAATCGTCGTCTTTCAATAAATGATGTAAATTCAACAAATGAAAAATGGCACTTTCAAATTTCCCATAGTCAGAATCTTTCGCTGACGGGCGTGCCACAATTACAATGTCATAGCCACTCTTGATTTCTCCCCAGTGGAGACGCATAACCTCTCTGATTACTCTGGTTACTCTGTGGCGGACAATACTATTTCCTACTTTTTTACTTACGGAAATTCCCACGCGGTTAGAAGAAATGTCATTCTTCTTTATTATCATTACAAAACAGCGGTTCGCCTTAGACTTACCATTACGATATACCGCCTGGAACTCCCAATTCTTTCTTAAAGACTTAAATTCACTCACTTAACTTTCTCAACTTTCCAAAAAATCAATGAGAAAAGAAAAGGTCACATCACTGCGACCTAAGCTGATAATTTATTTCTTCCTTTTGCTCTTCTTCTAGCTAATACTTTTCTGCCGTTAGCAGTACTCATTCTTTTTCTAAAACCATGAACTTTAGATCTCTGTCTTTTCTTTGGCTGAAATGTCATCTTCATGCGAAAGCCACCTCCTTAAACGAATATTATACCTGTCTTGTTGAAAAACATCACTCCTATTATATTGAAAAAAGTGCTCTAAGTCAAGCAATTCCTGCGTTTTTTCTTATTAAATCTTTAATTTTAATTTTTTGCACATCCAAATCAGAAGTTATGCACGAGTTATCCACAAAATGTGCATAACTTGTGCATAACTATTGAAATATTCACAACTCCGCCGCAAAAATTCGTCAAGAGCTACTGTTAATCTGCAATTTTTGATGTGTATAATTTCGTTTAAGTTATCCACAATGTGTTATTTTTCATTTTTTTCTCTGAAAAAACAGCATTTTTCTCAGTTATCCACAATAAGTTATCCACATTTTCTCAAGATTCGTATATTGAAAAAACTTCGGTTCTGTTATACACTTATACTAAAAGCCGAGCTGTTTTTTAATCTCGATATTTTTACTAAAACAGTTCAACATATTAAACCAGAATGGAGCTAACAATGAAAGAATTAATTGAGTCAAAATGGCAAGAAATTCTGAATATTCTCGTAAAAGAACATGAAATATCCGAAGTTGCCGTTAATACTTGGATACAACCACTAATTATTCAGACAATTACAGATGACAGTATTACTTTTTTTATGGTACGTGGACCACGAGGAATTGAATTTATAAAACACAAATATTACGACATTTACCTCTCTATGGCAATTGAGCAGGTTACTGGAAAGCAATTTAAAATTCTTTTTACCGACTCCAATTCTGCAGCCCCGAAATCAGAACCGAAAAAAGTCAGTGTTCCTGCAGAATATATTGGTAATTTAAATCCAAGATATACATTTGATACATTTGTAGTCGGCCCGACAAACAAAATGGCTCATGCTGTTTCCGTTGCAGTCGCCGAATCACCTGGTGGTGCATACAATCCTCTCTTTTTATATGGAGGAGCTGGACTTGGAAAGACGCATTTGATGCATTCCATTGCACACCATATCATTAATAATCGCCCAGATTTACGTGTTTTATATGTAACCTCTGAAAAATTTACAAATGAACTGATCGATTCCTTAAAACATGACAAGAATAAGGAATTTCGTGACAAATACCGTAATATTGATGTCCTCTTAATCGATGATATCCAGTTTATAATAGGAAAAGAAAGTACTCAGGAAGAATTTTTCCATACTTTTAATGAACTTCACGAAGCAAAAAAACAGATTGTAATTTCTTCCGATAAACATCCGCGAGAAATTGCAACATTAGAAGAACGTCTTAGATCTCGCTTTGAATGGGGAATTACTGCGGATATTCAGCCGCCAGACTACGAAACTAAGATGGCAATTTTGAAAAAACGTGCTGAATTAGAGCATCTTGATATTAATCAGGAGGTTATGCAATACGTTGCTACAAATATTAATTCCAATATTCGTGAATTAGAGGGAGCTTTAAACAAAATTTATGTTTTCGCCAACCTCGAAAAGAAGCCTGTTACCTTAGAATTAGCGGAAAATGCTTTAAAAGATACGATTGAATGTCAAAAAGAGGTAACTCCACAGTTGATTATGGATGTCGTTGCCGAACACTATAATATTTCTGTTTCTGACATCATTTCTAAGAAGAAAAATAAAGAAATCGCTAATCCACGACAGATTTGTATGTATCTTTCCCGTAAATATACCGACTATTCTCTCCAAAATATCGGAAAAATTATGGGTAATCGCGACCATACTACTGTTATACACGGTCATGACAAAATTGGAAAAATGCTTGAAACAGACGAAAACCTTAAAAGCAACCTTGATATCATCATCAAGAAATTGAACCCACCAACGTAGTACATTTATATAGAAGAAACAAAAAAATAAAGGTGTCTTCACACACTGGGGACAACCCTTTATTTTTTTCCACATTCTATTCAGATTCGATGTGAATTGCCTGTGGATAGCTGTGGATAACTTTTGCCCAATTTTTCCTATGTGGATAACTATTTTTTTATTCACATACTTATCCGCATAGTTATCCTTTTCGAAAATCCTTGTATTATCGGCCTTATCTTAGTTATTCACATCCTACACACCCCCTACTACTACTACTGCGGATAACTTATTATATTTATATATATTTTACACCGAAAGGAGTTATACACATTTATGAAGATAACATGCTCTAAGAATCAATTTTTATATGGAGTAAATACAGTCTCTAAAGCTGTATCCAATAAGACAACAATGGATATTCTTCAATGTATACTGATTGAAGCTTATGATGATTGCATTAAATTAACTGCAAATGATACGGAACTTGGTATAGAAACAGTTATTGAGGGAACAATCATCGAACCTGGTAAGATTGCACTTGAAGCTAAAATCTTTTCTGAAATCATCAAAAAAATTCCAGATAATGATGTTTGTATCGAAACAGACGAGTCCGGAAAGACAAATATTGAATGTGAACAGATTCAGTGCAGCATTATGGGAAGAAAGGGAGACGATTTTTCACATTTACCTGAAATTGAAAAAGAAAACAAAATTACTATCTCTCAGTTTGACTTAAAAGAAGTAATCAGACAGACGATTTTTTCTGTATCCGATAATGAAAATAATAAATTAATGACCGGAGAACTTTTGAGTATTGAAAATAATAAAATGACAGTAACTTCTCTTGATGGTCATAGAATTTCCGTTCGTAATATTGAATTACAGGAATCTTATCCTAAAATGGAAGTCATCGTTCCAGGTAAAACTTTATCCGAAGTTAGTAAGATTCTTCCAGGTGAAGCAAAAGATACAATTAATTTATATTTAACAGATAAGCATATTTTATTTGAGTTTGGGGAGACAAAAGTAGTTTCCAGATTATTAGAAGGTAAGTTTTATAATATCGGACAGATGCTTTCTAACGATTATGAAACCAAGCTGACTATCAACAAAATGGAATTATTACGCTGTCTTGACCGCTCCACTTTATTTGTAAAAGAGTCTGACAAGAAGCCAATTATCCTTAAGATTGAAAATGAACAGATGAATCTGATGATTTCTTCTCAGATTGGTTCCATGAAAGACCAGATTGCGATCAGCAAAGAGGGAAAAGACTTAGTTATCGGCTTTAACCCTAAGTTTTTAGTAGATGCGCTTCGTGTTATCGATGAAGAAGAAGTTACCATTTATCTTATCAACTCTATCGCACCTTGTATCATTCGTGATGAGAAATCCTCTTATTTATATTTGATCTTACCAATCAATGTAAGTAACAGCAATGTATAAATTTTAACGAAGTTGTCCGCTATTGACGGACATGAAAACTTTTTTATTTAATAATTCGGATTACTGGTAATGTGTAGCTGGTGATAAATAGAGATAATATGCAAATAGTTATCAAGAGTTACAGATTATCCTGATAATTCGGATTATTGAAAAGCCAGAAAGGAATTAAAGTAAACTATGGAAGAATTAAAATTAAGAGATGAATTTATTAAGCTTGGACAGGCTATGAAGGCAGCAGGCATCGTATCTTCTGGTATTGATGCAAAAATGCTTATTCAGGACGGACAGGTAACAGTGAATGGTGAGGTGGAGACCAGAAGAGGTAAGAAGCTTTACGACGGTGATGTTTTTGAATTCGAAGGCGAAGAATTTAAAGTTATAAAATAACCATAAGGGAGGACTCCATGTTTGTTGAATCAATCGAATTAAATAATTACAGAAATTTTGATTCGCTAAAAGTGGAGTTTTCTCCTGGAGTAAATATTTTTTTTGGAGATAATGCACAGGGGAAGACGAATCTTTTAGAGTCTATTTATGTAAGTGGAACTTTAAGATCTCATAGAGGAAGCAGGGATAAGGACCTGATTCGTTTTGGTGAAGATGAGGCACATATCCGGCTTTTTTTCAGAAAAGATTCATTATCCCATCGTCTGGATGTTCATTTAAAGAAAAATAAAACCAAAGGAGTTGCGGTAGATGGTGTGCCGGTAAGACGCTCAGGAGAGCTTCTTGGAATGATGCACATCGTCTTTTTTTCTCCGGAAGATTTGTCGATTATTAAAGAAGGCCCGGCGGGAAGAAGAAGATTTCTTGATATGGAGCTGAGCCAGATTGACAAAGGCTATATGCAGCAGCTTGTTGCTTACAATAAGATTTTGAATGAACGAAATAATCTTCTAAAACAAATTAATTTATATCCGGCGCTCATCGATACTTTGGATGGATGGGATGAACAGCTTCTTGCTGCCGGACAGTTTCTCATTAAAAAAAGAGAAGAGTTTGTATATTTTCTTGATGAGATGATGGCAAAGATTCATGGACAGCTTACTGGTGGTAAGGAGCAGATTAAAGTAGAATACGAAAAAAATGTGGAGGCAGAAAAATTTAGAGAGCAGCTTTATTCTAAAAGAAATAAAGATATTTCTTCAGGGACAACAAGTGTCGGGCCACACAGAGATGATCTTCGATTTAAAGTCGGGGGAATCGATATTCGTAAATTTGGCTCACAAGGACAGCAAAGGACGGCTGCGCTGTCATTAAAGCTGTCAGAAATCCGCCTTATTGAGCAGGTGACAGGAGAAAAACCAATACTACTTCTTGATGATGTTTTATCAGAGTTAGATGCAGGCAGACAGTCGTGGCTGCTTGAAAGTATTCAGGATATTCAGACATTAATTTCCTGCACAGGACTTGATGATTTTGTAAACAGCCGTATCTCCTTAGACAAGGTATTTCGTGTAAAAGAGGGGATTGTACAGGAAGAAAAAACAGATGGTCTGGTTTAAGAAGTTGAATAAATGGCGATATTTATGGTATAATTATTTGATTAAGTTTTGACAGGAGGTTGAATTATGAGTGAAGAACAGATTTCTGCAGCGCAGGAATATGGTGCGGATCAGATACAGATTTTAGAAGGTCTTGAAGCTGTACGGAAAAGGCCTGGTATGTACATTGGCAGTACTTCATCCAAGGGCCTCCATCATCTGGTATATGAGATTGTAGATAATGCAGTTGATGAGGCATTAGCTGGATTTTGTGATACAGTAAAAGTGTACATCAATGAAGATAATTCTATCACGGTCAGAGATAATGGCCGTGGTATACCTGTAGGAATTAACAAGAAAAAGGGAATTCCAGCAGTCGAAGTCGTGTTTACCATCCTTCATGCAGGAGGAAAGTTCGGTGGTGGAGGATACAAGGTATCCGGTGGATTACACGGAGTAGGTGCATCGGTTGTTAATGCACTGTCCACATGGCTTGAAGTAGATATTTTCCATGAGGGAAAGATTTACCGTCAGAGATATGAACGTGGAAAGGTTATGTATCCGTTAAAGATTGTAGGGGATACAGATAAGAGAGGTACAGAAGTAAGATTTCTTCCTGATCCTACCATTTTCGAAGAGACTGTTTTTGATTTTTCAGTGTTAAAACAACGTCTTCGTGAGATGGCATTTTTAACAAAGGGATTAAAGATTGTCCTTAAAGATAAGAGACCAGAAGAGAATGTTGCTCTCACATTCCACTATGAAGGTGGAATTCGTGAATATGTAGAATATCTGAATAAGAGTAAGGAAGTACTTTACCCACAGGTTATTTACTGTGAAGGTAAAAAAGGCGATGTGGTTGTAGAAGTTGCGTTACAGCATAATGATTCTTATAACGAAGGTGTTTATAGCTTTGTAAATAATATTACGACACCGGAAGGAGGAACACATTTAGCTGGTTTTAGAAGTGCACTTACAAAGACATTTAATGATTATGCAAGAAAGAATAAGTTATTAAAAGACAGTGAGCAGAATCTTACTGGAGATGATATCAGAGAAGGTTTAGTTGCCATTGTCAGCATTAAGATTCCAGAACCACAGTTTGAAGGACAGACAAAGCAGAAGCTTGGAAACAGTGAAGCGCGAGGTGCTGTTGACAGCGTAGTCAGCGAACAGCTCACTTATTTCCTTGAGCAGAATCCAAATGTTGCAAAGATAATCTGTGAGAAGGCGGTGCTTGCACAAAGAGCCAGAGAGGCCGCAAGAAAGGCAAGGGATTTAACAAGAAGAAAGTCTGCACTTGACGGAATGAGTCTTCCAGGTAAGCTGGCAGATTGTTCTGATAAAGACCCACAGAATTGTGAAATCTACATCGTAGAGGGAGATTCTGCGGGCGGTTCTGCAAAGACAGCAAGAAGTCGTGCAACACAGGCGATTCTTCCACTTCGTGGAAAGATTCTTAACGTAGAGAAGTCGAGACTGGATAAGATTCTTGTAAATAATGAGATTCGTGCGATGATTACTGCATTTGGTACGGGAATTCATGAGGATTTTGATATTACAAAACTCAGATATAATAAGATTATTATTATGACTGATGCCGATGTAGATGGTGCACATATTGCCACATTATTATTAACATTCTTATATCGTTTTATGCCTGATCTTATCAAAGAAGGTCATGTATATCTGGCACAGCCGCCACTGTATAAAGTTGAGAAGAACAAGAAGGTGTGGTATGCCTACAGTGATGAAGAATTAAATAAGATACTTACAGATATCGGACGTGACGGTAACAATAAGATTCAGCGATATAAAGGTCTTGGTGAGATGGATGCTTCCCAGCTGTGGGAGACAACTATGGATCCGGAAAAGAGAATTTTGCTGCGTGTAAATATGGATGATGATGCAGCTTCAGAGCTTGATATGACATTTGATACTCTTATGGGTGACCGTGTAGAACCGCGTAGAGAGTTTATCGAAGCGAATGCAAAATATGTACAGAATCTGGATATCTGATAAAAGAAGTTTTTTGACATTTCCATACTCCCGGAATCTCTTAAATATTTGAGATTTCGGGAGTATGTATCATAGTTCAGGAGGACAGTATGGACGATAGTAATATTTTTGATAAAATCCATGAGGTGGATTTGAAAAATACCATGGAGAAATCTTATATAGATTATGCTATGAGTGTAATTGTATCCAGAGCGCTTCCAGATGTAAGAGATGGTCTGAAGCCGGTTCAGAGAAGAATTCTTTATTCTATGATCGAGCTGAACAACGGTCCGGATAAGCCACATAGAAAGTGTGCCCGTATCGTCGGTGATACAATGGGTAAATATCATCCTCATGGTGACAGCTCTATTTATGGAGCGTTAGTTAATCTGGCGCAGGACTGGTCTACCCGTTATCCGTTAGTAGACGGTCATGGTAACTTTGGTTCTGTGGACGGTGACGGCGCAGCTGCCATGCGTTATACAGAGGCAAGATTATCTAAGATCTCCATGGAGATGACAGCAGACATTTACAAGGATACGGTTGATTTTGTACCGAACTTTGATGAGACAGAGAAAGAGCCAAGCATTCTCCCATCGAGATTTCCAAATCTCCTTGTAAACGGGGCACAGGGTATCGCGGTTGGTATGGCAACCAATATCCCTCCACATAACTTAAGAGAAACAATTGATGGTGTGGTAAAGATCATTGATAATCAGGTGGAGGAAGACAGAGATACCGAGATTGATGAGCTTTTAGAGATTGTAAAAGGTCCGGACTTCCCAACAGGAGCGGCTATTCTTGGACGTAAGGGAATCGACCAGGCATATCGTACCGGAAGAGGTAAGATTAAAGTACGTGCCGTAACAAATATTGAGCCAATGAAGAATGGAAAGCAGAGAATTATCGTAACAGAACTTCCATACATGGTAAATAAGGCACGTTTAATTGAGAAAATTGCTGATTTAGTAAAGGAAAAGAGAATTGACGGAATCACAGAATTACGTGATGAATCAGACAGAAGCGGTATGCGGATCTGTATCGAGACACGTAAAGATGTGAATGCCAATGTTTTATTAAAGCAGTTATTTAAACATACACAGCTTCAGGATACTTTTGGTGTTATCATGCTTGCGCTTGTAGATAACCAGCCAAAGGTTCTTAACTTAAAAGAAATGCTTGTTCATTATCTGAATCACCAGAAAGATGTTGTAACAAGACGAACAAAATACGAGCTGAACAAGGCAAAAGAGAGAGCGCACATTTTAGAAGGTCTTTTAAAGGCTTTAGATTATATTGATGAAGTTATCGAGATTATCCGTGCTTCTAAGAACGTAGCAGAGGCAAGAGATAACTTAATCAAGCGTTTTGAATTCTCTCAGGCACAGGCACAGGCGATTGTAGATATGCGTCTGCGTGCGCTTACCGGTTTAGAGAGAGAGAAGCTTCAGAACGAGTATGATGAACTTGAGAAAAAGATTGCAGAGTTAGAAGCTATTTTAGCAGATGAAAAGGTTCTCTTAGGTGTAATCCGCGAGGAAATCCTTCTCATCCGTGACAAATATGGTGATGACAGAAGAACTTCTATCGAAATGGATATGGAAGATTTAAGTGATGAAGCGTTAATCCCTAGAAAAGATGCGATTATCACTTTCTCCAAACTTGGATATATCAAGCGCATGACACCGGATAACTTCCACAGTCAGAATCGTGGTGGTAAGGGAATCAAGGGTATGAATGTGATTGATGAAGACCATATCGAAGATTTATTCATGACAAGCACTCATAACTACATCATGTTCTTTACAAATAAGGGACGTGTATATCGCTTAAAGGGATATGAGATTCCGGAATCCAGCAGAACAGCAAGAGGAGTGAATATCATCAATCTTCTTCAGCTCCAGCCAGAAGAGAAGATCACAGCGATTATTCCATTATCAGAAGATGGAAAGCAGCATTATCTTGTTATGGCTACGAGAAATGGTATTGTAAAGAAGACAGGATTTGATGAGTATAAGAACGTTCGTAAAAATGGTCTGGCTGCGATTTCCTTACGAGAAGGCGATGAGCTTATTGAAGTAAAACAGACCGATGAGAACGAAGACATTTTCCTCGTATCAAGAGAAGGTCAGTGTATCCGCTTTAAGCTTCAGGATGTACGAGAAACCGGACGAGTTTCTATGGGTGTTATCGGAATGAATCTTGGAGATACAGATGAAGTAGTTGGTATGCAGATTCATTCTGAAGGAGATGATTTACTCATCGTATCTGAAAAAGGTATGGGTAAACGTACTCCACTTGATGAATTTACCGTACAGCATCGTGGCGGAAAGGGTCTTAGATGTTATAAGATTACAGAGAAGACCGGCTATGTTATCGGAGTGAAGACAATTAAGCCAGAAGAAGAGATTATGCTTATTACGACAGAGGGAATTGTGATTCGAATGAAGAGTGATTCTATTTCTGTTATTGGTCGAAATACTTCTGGTGTTAAGCTGATTAATATTGATGCAGACAGCGATATTAAAGTTGCCAGTGTTGCAAAGGTAAGATTCCAGGAAGAGGATGAGTCTGAAGATATGGAAGAAGATACATCTGAAGTATCTGAAGAGACTGTATCAGATGAGAATGAAGCCATAGAAAATGAAACAGCACCAGAAGAAGTTTAAATTTTTCATACAGGGTAATAAAAGTCAGTAAGCAGGGAGAAAGATTACCAGTTCTTATTGACTAAGGATTGCCCCAGACTAATCCACAGATGTATTTGATTATTTTGATTTTATTTCAATAATTTATCATCTGTGGATTAAACGGATAAAGAGGTATAAAGATGCGAGTAATTAACGTAGAGGAAATTTCTAAGAATATTAAAGAAATGTGTATCGAGGCCAATTACTATCTTTCAGATGACATGAAGAATGCTTTATACAAAGCGGCAGAACAGGAAGAGAACCCTCTTGGCTGCCAGATTCTTAATCAGCTAAAAGAGAATCTTGATATTGCAGGAGCAGAGCAGATTCCAATCTGTCAAGATACAGGGATGGCAGTTGTATTTGCAGAGGTAGGCCAGGATGTACATATTGAGGGCGGTTCTCTTACGGATGCCATCAATAAAGGGGTACATGATGGATATGTAGAAGGATATCTTCGCAAATCTGTAGTAAATGACCCATTTATCAGAGAAAATACAAAAGATAATACTCCTGCTGTTATTCATTACAGCATTGTTCCAGGAGAGAATATTAAGCTTACTGTAGCACCAAAGGGCTTCGGAAGTGAAAATATGAGCCGTGTATTTATGCTTAAACCGGCAGATGGTATGGAAGGTGCAGTGAATGCGATTGTATCCGCTGTACGGGAAGCAGGACCAAATGCCTGTCCTCCAGTTGTTGTCGGTGTTGGTATTGGCGGTACATTTGAAAAGGCTGCTCTTATGGCAAAGCAGGCACTTACAATACCTGTGGGTACTCATTCCGAGTTTCCTTCTATTAAAGCAATGGAAGAAGAGGTTCTTGAAAAGGTAAATAATCTTGGAATTGGAGCAGCAGGACTTGGTGGAACTGTTACAGCACTTGCTGTCAACATTAATACATATCCTACGCATATTGCAGGACTTCCGGTTGCCGTAAATATGTGCTGTCATGTAAATCGTCATGCAGTAAGGACTTTATAAGGGGAGGATACAGTTATGAATAAAACAATTCAGGTTCCACTTTCTGAAGAAGATATTAATACTTTAAAGGCAGGGGACTATGTATACCTGTCTGGAATTATTTATACTGCCAGAGATGCAGCACATAAAAGAATGTATGAAAGTATGCATAAAGGGGAATCTTTACCTATAGAACTAAATGGCAATGTTTTATATTACCTTGGGCCAAGTCCGGCAAGAGAGGGACAGGTTATTGGTTCTGCAGGGCCTACTACAAGCAGTCGTATGGATAAGTATACCCCTGAGATGCTTGATAAAGGATTAAAAGGCATGGTAGGTAAAGGAAAGCGTTCTCCTGAAGTTATAGAAGCAATGAAGAGAAATGGTGCAGTATACTTTGCCGCAGTAGGTGGAGCGGGTGCATTATTATCTAAATGTATTAAGAAGGCAGAAGTAATTGCTTACGATGATCTTGGCACAGAGGCAATCCGTAAGTTAGAGATTGAAAATCTACCTGTTATTGTAGTTATTGATAAAGATGGAAACAACCTTTATGAGACTGCAAAAGAAAAATGGAAAAAATAATTAAAAAAAGGCTTGACTTTTGTCAGCCTTTTTGCTAATATAATAAAGCGTTGTGCATCAGTGTGCAACGGAATTGAATATTTTCATTTATTTAGGCATTATGGAGAAGTACTCAAGTGGCTGAAGAGGCGCCCCTGCTAAGGGTGTAGA
>OFRZ01001062.1_pt1 | contig 19943 bp, 24 predicted proteins | sample 1543181 | NCBI WGS metagenome assembly OFRZ01 (sample SAMN04209245, study PRJEB22552) | human gut metagenome | biome: gut; material: feces | host: Homo sapiens | place: USA: Oklahoma | reverse complement strand
ACCGAGGGCAAAGACTTATGTCTATTTAATTGAATTTGCGAAACTTATTATACGTTATCAATTTTTAACTTTTAGCCAATAACTAACAGCTTATATCTTACAACAAAAGCTAAAACGGTACCCGCCGCATTTGAAGGGTACCGTTTTTATTTTCGTATTTTTATTTCCTTATTTCAGATGAATCACCACGTATGTCGCGCCTTCCGAATAAGGAGCCAGCTCTCCTGCCGCATAGAGCAGCCCCAGTTCTTTCTTCCCCAGGAGGAAGCACTCCGCCTCCATGTATGCGGTCGGCTTGAAGAAAGAGTCATAAGATAACTTTTTCCCATTGATGTTATACAGGTCAAGCTTTCCCTCTTTCAGCAGGTTCACGACTTCCGCGCTGTCTACCTTCACGCCGAATTTAGATTTGTCCAGCAGATCACCTGTCTTTTTATTATACACAAGGCCATAGGCCTGCGCATTTCTATCCGCCATTCCTTCATTTACAGACGATGTTTCCAGAACGATAGACACCAGATCTTCATCTTCATACTTTGTCGTATATGTCATGTACACTTCCTGCTTTTCGCCGCTTTCATACAATTCCTTCATACGGCGGACATACCCTGTAATATCCTTATTGATTGCATTTTCGGCCGCAATATTTTTCGTGTGCACCGCCGGATAAATAAGGCTCATGCCGAATCCATCCACCAGCCCCGCTTCCCGTACTTCTGCCTGCGCTGTAAACGGCATGGCCAGCAGTGCCAGACCTGCTGCTATGTGTTTTATTTTCATAAAAATCCCTCTTTCTGTTTTTCAAAAACAAGGGAAACAGTCGCTTTCCCTGACATCGGCAGGGTATTCCGTTTCCCGTCTGTAAGGTACGAATTCATTATATAGGATTTCTTTTTCATTGTAAATGCCTTTCAGTCGCATATCCCGCCCTGCCTGTTTCATGCGGCAGAAATACAGATTTCTTTCCCCTGTTACAGTCCGATAAAAATCCCGGGCAATTTTTTAATACCCGAGATCTTTTCGCGCTGATCAGATATGGAGCGTTTCCTCATTCTTTTCCAGCAGGTCCGCTTTTTTCCCCGCCTTTTCTTTTACGATAACTGCTTCAAATCGGAGCACTTCTTCTTTAATGACAGGGGCAAGAACCAGCATGGAAATAAGGTTCGGAACAGCCATAAGCGCATTGGCGATATCCGACAGGTTCCATACGAGGTCGAGTGTCTGTGTCGCTCCCACATAGACGACAAGGGAAAACGCAAGGCGGTAGATGATATTGTATGTATGGGTGCCCCAGAGATATTCCCATGCCTTTTCGCCGTTATATTCCCAGCCGAGAATGGTGGAGTAGGCGAAGAGCATGATACCGACGGAAACGATCCAGTTTCCCGCCGTGCCGAGATGCGTAGAAAAAGCTGCCATGGTCAGCGCCACGCCCGTCAGAGGTTTCCCGTCTGGACCGACGGTTCCCAAAACGCCGGAAGACGCAATGGTAAGTCCGGTGATGGTGCAGACGATGATGGTGTCGATGAAAGTCCCTGTCATGGAAACATATCCCTGCCGCGCCGGATCATCGGTAGTGGACGCAGCGGCGGAAATAGCGGCGGAGCCGAGGCCGGCCTCATTGGAAAAACAGCCGCGGGCCACACCGAAACGGACCGCATTCATCACGGAAACAGTTATCGTACCGACCACCCCGCCTTCTACAGCAGCAGGATCAAAAGCCATCATAAAAATGAGGCACAAACCGTGCGGTATGTTTTCAAAATTCAAAGCGATACAGAGAAGCCCCGCAGCGATGTAGAATACCGCCATTCCGGGAACGATGAGGGATGATACTCTGGAAATGGAAGTGATCCCTCCGACGATGACCGCCAGCGTGAGAACCGTAAGGGCAGCACCGATGATTTCATTGGAAAAGCCGAAAGTGGCATTCACCGCCGTGGTGATGGAATTGGCCTGGGTCATATTCCCGATACCGAAGGAAGCGATGACAGTAAACATGGCAAAAAGAAAGCCCATACAGAGTCCTGCTCTTTTATTTTTAAACCCGTTCTTCATGGTGAACATGGGGCCGCCCTTCATTTCCCCTTTCGCATTCACTTCGCGGAACTTAAAGCCAAGCATACATTCGGAAAACTTGGTCGTCAGGCCGAAGCAGGCGGAAACCCACATCCATACCAGAGCGCCCGGACCGCCGGCAAACATGGCGGTCGCCACGCCCACGATATTTCCCGTGCCGATGGTCGCGGCAAGCGCCGTCATCAGCGCGGAAAAAGGAGAAACATCTCCCGATCCCCGATTTGTTTTACGGGCCTCCCGGGAGAACACGCTTTTCATTGCATAAGGCAGATTGCGCCATGTACGGAAATTCAGGTATGCCGTAAGGTAAATTCCTGTACCCACGAGCAGACACAGCATCACAGGACCCCAGACAAAGCTGTCAATATCCCCCACAATCTGATTCATTGCCGTCATATCCATTTCGTTTCCCCCTTTACTTTTCCTAATATTCTTTCAACAACAAAACCGCCGCACTCAAGCCTTATATGACTTGGGCCGGCGGTTGTATGCATGTACGCATCCACGTATACAATGGGTGTTACCCAATGCCAGCCCTGTCCTTTTGCCTGAGAGATTGGAATGGCCCGGTCAGCCATTTTTGCCCCTTCGGCGCCCAATTGAATGGGACTCTCCAGAGTCGTGTCCGTACACAGTTTCGTGTTCCAAAGAACGCCTGATAGTGTTACTCCTTCGGCAGACACTTCCGTGTCATTTTTCAGTGTACATCATCCACTTATTCAGTTATGCCCCGGCAGGATATACTCATTTGTCCGAAACAGTATCCCAGCCTGCGGAATCTCCATCAGAAATTTTTAACTTTCTGATGTGTGTCGAATTATACACCTGTTTTTTCAAGATGGCAACAGGTATTTCTATACCGATTTTTTATCAAAATAAATTTTCCTTATGCGTTTTTCGTCTGATTCAAATCAATCCTTATACTCTTCATACGGTTTGCCTGTCTTCAGATGATCCATATATTTCTTCGTCTCACGGACACAGATGCCCGACAGGAAAAGAAGAGCAATCAGGTTCGGAATAGCCATGAGGCCGTTCACGATATCCGCAAGAATCCAGATGGCTTCCAGCTTGAGGAACGCGCCGCTGGCAATGAGAAGGATAAAAACCAAACGGTACGGGAGAACGCCCTTCGTCCCCACGAGATAAATCATGCAGCGTTCGCCGTAGTAGTTCCAGCCCAAGATCGTCGTGAAAGCAAAGAGAACAAGACCGATCAACAGCATGTATCCGCCGAAAACAGGAAACGCGGAAGTAAACGCCGCATTTGTAAGCGCCGCGCCGTTTTCCATACCGCACCATACACCGGTGACCACAAGCGTCAGGCCGGTCAGTGTACAGATAATGATGGTATCAATAAAAGTGCCGGTCATGGAAATAAGACCCTGCTCAGCCGGCCATTTCGTCTTAGCGGCAGCCGCCACAATTGGAGCAGAACCGAGGCCCGATTCATTGGAGAATACCCCGCGGGCCACGCCGTTTCTCATTGCCATCATGACAGTCGCACCAAGGAAACCGCCTGTTGCCGCCGTGGTGGTAAAAGCACTTTCAAAAATCATGGAAACCGCGGCAGGCACCTTATCGGCAAAAACGAGCAGAACGCCGATGGTTGACAGGAAATAAATAAACGCCATGGCAGGAACAATCCTGCTGGCCGCTGCCGCAATTGACTGGAGACCTCCGATAGTAATCGCCGCCACAAAAATGGTGAGAATCGCCCCCGTCCAGACAGGATCAAGACCGATTGTCATCTTCGTAATATCCACAATGGAATTGACCTGGGCAAACGTACCGATACCGAAATACGCGACGAGGACACCGAAAAACGCAAAGAGCCCCCCCAGCCATTTGTATTTCTTACCCATGCCGTTTTTAATGTAGTACATCGGGCCGCCGGCAATTTCACCTTTTTCATCAGTCTCACGATATTTGACAGCAAGAAGACCTTCCGCATACTTTGTCGCCATACCGAAGAATGCCGCCATCCACATCCAGAAAAGCGCCCCCGGTCCGCCCGCATGGATCGCTGTCGCGACACCTACAATATTTCCCGTACCGACCGTCGCGGAGAGCGCCGTACAAAGAGCCTTAAAACTGTCGATATCTCCGCTGCCCGCATTCTGCGCTCTGAAAATCAGGCTCAGCGCCTTCGGCAGCTTGAATATCTGCAAAAGATGCAGCCGGATTGTAAGCAGGATCCCTGTCCCTACAAGAAGCACCAGCAGCGGCGGCCCCCATATAAAATTATCAATTTCATTCAATACCGCTAAAAAATCCATTTAGAAAACGCCCTCCTTGGGAAAATAAAAAAGCCGGCTTCCAGGTAAAACTGTACTCCGGAAGCCGGCATATCGCCAAATAACGCTAAAAATCATGCGTTTTTTGCTCTGTCCTTTTGCCTGAGAGATTTGGATCTCAATCCTTACACCTTCGGCGGCCAAAATGGCACTCTCCAGAGTATGTCCGCATACGGTACCGCCCCTGAGGGCACCTGAGAGTGTTACTCCTTCGGTAAGCCAAACGGCTTTCTCCCGCATACATCATCCACCTGTATAAATTTGTTGATATGAATTATACGGTGTCAAGTGAAAATACGCAAGTTAAATTAAAAATATTAATTATTTTCTAACAAATTTCGGCAGCAGATCCTTCACGTTCATTCAGGATGACGACTGACGCTTTCCTCATTATGACCCCTTACCGTCCCCGGTCATTCTGAATGGACGCAAGAATGCTGTTTGAGAAAGACGAGAAACGGAATAGTAACACGGAGTGAAGAATCTATTACGCTGATGACTCCCTACCGGCTTCCCTCATCACAAAAACAGATTCTTCACATTCGTTCAGGATGACGACTGACGCTTTCCTCATTATGACGCCTTACCGTCCCCGGTCATCCTGAATGGACGCAAGAATGCTGTTTGAGAAAGACGGGAAACGGAATAGTAACACTGAGTGAAGAATCTATTACGCTGATGACGTCTTGCCGCTAACAGCTAACAGCTAATGGCTAGCTACTAGCTTCTAGCTGCTAGTTCTTAGTTTCCATCTCTTAGCTCCTAGCTGCTAGTTGCTATCTGTCATCTGTAAGCTGTCATCTGTTATCTGCTGATACAAAAACGGCACCCATCACGCTTGACAGGTACCGCATTTTCATTTTCTCTTTTTTATGTCCCGGCTGCAGACAAATCATCGCATATGCCGCATCATCTGACTGCTGACTTGCGATCACTTCTTCCCTATATGCCTTGCTTTGTAAGCCACCAATTTCGCATCACGGATGGCAAGGTGCTGGAAATACCGCTTTGTTTCCGCGACGACTACACCGGTGAGACCAAGAAGGGCGATCAGGTTCGGAATGGCCATGAGACCGTTTACAATATCTGCAAGGGCCCAGATTTCTTCAAGCTGCATGAAAGCGCTTCCTGCGATAATGGCGACATAGCACAAGCGGTAAGGAGTAATCCCTCTGACACCCACAAGGTATACAAGGCAGCGTTCACCGTAATAGTTCCAGCCGAGAATGGTAGTGAAGGCGAAAAGTGTCAGAGAAACCGTCAGAAGGATCGGCGCGACAGTGCCATAACCATGGCTGAAAGCGGCCTGTGTAAGAGCTGCGCCGTTGGTATCCCCCAGCCATGCGCCCGAAACGATGATGGTAAGCCCCGTCAGTGTACAGATAATGATGGTATCAATAAAAGTGCCGGTCATGGAAATAAGCCCCTGTTCAGCCGGCCATTTTGTTTTTGCCGCTGCCGCCACGATTGGCGCGGAACCCAGGCCGGATTCATTGGAAAAAAGGCCGCGGGCGATACCGCTTCGCATGACAAGCATGATACCCGCACCGGCAAATCCGCCGGCTGCCGCCGTCCCCTCAAAAGCGCCCTCAAAAACGAGAGCCAGCGCATGAGGCAGTTCTCCCGACAATATAATAAGAAGCGCTACCGTGGTGATAAAGTAAAGGACAGCCATGGCAGGAACTATTTTTTCTGCTGTTTTTGAAATGGATTTCAATCCGCCGAAAGTAATAATAGCAACAAGGATGGTAATCACTGCTGCAGAGGGCAGGATAGGAACACCCATGGATGCCTGTAAAGAAGACGTAATAGCATTGACCTGCGTAGTTGTACCGGATCCGAGCATAGCGGTGAGCGTACCGAAGAAAGCAAATGCCAGCGCCAGAGGTTTCCATTTCTTTCCCAGCCCCTGCTCAATGTAATACATCGGTCCGCCTGCAATATTTCCATTTTCATCGATAGAGCGGAATTTGACGGCAAGGCAGCCTTCGGCGTACTTGGTAGCCATTCCGAAGAAAGCGGCTACCCACATCCAGAAAAGCGCGCCGGGGCCGCCCAATTTGATAGCAGTGGCAACGCCTACGATATTTCCTGTGCCTACCGTTGCGGCAAGCGCCGTGCAGAGTGCCTTGAAACTGTCAATGTCGCCGTCGCCTTTATTTCTGGCAAAGAAAATCAGCCGAAGAGCCCTTGGCAGCTTGACCATCTGGAGAAACCCGAGGCGGATAGTCAGATATACGCCGGTTCCTACCAGAAGAACAAGGAGCCACGGGCCCCAGACAATCGCATCAATTTGGTTTAACAAGTCAAGCATTCACATTCACTCCCACCCTCAAAAACTTCCGTACGCCAGGACATGACGGAACAATATAAAAACCGGCCCTGAAGACAAAAACAGAGCCGGCATGCATGTTTCCATTGCTGCACCGACCCTGTCCTTTTGCCTGAGAGATTAGAACGGGAGGACTACTCTTCCCCGCGCCCCTGCACCTTCGGCGGTCATATACGACACTCTCCAGAGGTTTGTCCGTACACGGTTTCGTGTCCCGCAGGACGCCTGATAGTGTTACTCCTTCGGCAGACATTTCTGTCTTTTTCCGTATACATCATTCAAAATTGTGTAAATGTATTATAAGCGATTTGTCTTTAATTGTATAGCCTTTTTCATCGTACTTTTTCTGCATGTATTCCCCCGTTTCATATGCCATTTATGCATAAAGGGAAATAAAGCACCTGCCTGCCGCTATTAAAAAGAGCCCTAAACGAGGCTCTCCGTATTATTCTATTCATCTTATTCGTCAACAAAAATCTGTTCCACCGCTTTGTAGCTGAGAGAAATATCACCCGCCTCCGTAGCAAGAAGAATCGGTCCTTCATAAGGTTCCTTTTCTTTTACAGTGACCCGCATATCGGGATGGATGCCTTTCTCCTGAAGATAGTCCATCAGGCTGTAATCTTCCACAATACGGCGGATAGTGGTACTATCCCCCTCCTTTAAATCAGAAAGCGTACGGAAAGTAAGCCCTTTGCGGCTGCCGTCCGCCTTCGGAATAGGGTCGCCATGGGGACAGTGTTCAGGATGTCCGAGAAACTCATCAAGCCGTTCTGCAAGCATGTCGCTCGTCTGGTGTTCCAGACCATCCGCCTGCTCATGAGCTTCGCTCCAGGAGAAATGGAGCTTTTCCACAAGGAATACTTCCCACAGCGCATGAAAACGGAAAAGCTTGCCCGCTTCCCGCCTTCCCTTCCTCGTCATCTTGCTGCCTTTGTAAGCGGTGTAGTCCACATACCCTTCTTTCTGCAGCTTCATAATCATCTCGCTCACTGACGGCGGCGACACATGGAGCATGTCGGACAATTCCTTATTGGATACCAGTTCATGATCTTCGCTGATGATGTAAATCGCTTTCAAATAATCTTCTTTCCCTGATGTCATGATTTCCCTTCCCCATTTCCTGTAACTGAAAATTTTTCATAAAATACAAAACCTGTTTCTTTTCCTATACCCTAATTATTACTTACTTCCTATTATATAAAATAGCTTCCCCTAATTCAATTATTAAATCAGAGTGCCAATTATTTTGCGGCAGAAAATAAAAATCATTCTTAAATGCAAAGAAATCTGATAAAAAGATCCCCCAACCCCCATTCCTTTTAAAATTTTCCTTGACACGCAAAAAAACGCGTGGTATATTTGTTCCAACTTACATAATGACTATGAAGAGAAGAGTAAGCGGATGGAACTGCCAAAGAGAGCTCCGGCGGGTGAAAAGGAGTGCGGGAAAATTTGCTGAACATGGCCTCTGAGTCAGGTTTGCCGAATAATAAAGCAGCCCGGGATCTCCCGTTACAGAGATGCGGTATCAAGGCGCAAGCCGGCGTACCTATGGAGGCCTGTGCGGTGACGTGCAGGTAAAATTGGGTGGTAACACGGTCTTCGTCCCTTTGCTGGGATGGAGTTTTTTTTTTACCCGTTTCCGCCATTCTTATTTCCGGTTTCCAAATTTATCACAAAATTATTTTTAAAAAAGAGAGGTATGTATTATGAATCTGAAAAAAACTGTCATCATTTCCCTGGCCGCATTGGCATGTGCAGGCTTCATCGCAGGCTGCGGCAACCATAAAAAAGACGCCGCGTCTGCTGACCCTGCGAAAACAAAAAATGAAATCAAAGTCGGCACGACACCGGGCTACTCGGAACAGGTCGTGGAGTTCGTCGCCAAAGAAGCCGAAAAAGAAGGCCTCAAAGTGACCATCGTCCCCTTCTCCGACTATGTCACCCCCAATCAGGCACTGGCGCAGGGCGACATCGACGTAAATTCTTACCAGCACGTCCCCTTTCTTGAAGCATTCAATGAAAAGAACGGCACAAAACTTGTTCCCATCGGAAACACTTACCTCGCGCCCCTTCGTCTGTTCTCAAATAAACACAAGACTCTGTCCGATCTGCCCGACGGCGCATCCATTGCAATTCCGAACGATCCATCCAACGGAGGCCGCGCCCTCCTTCTTCTGGAGAAAAACGGCCTGCTGAAATTAAAAGAAGGCGTCAATCCTGTCAAAGCGGTCGTCTCCGATATCGCTTCCAACCCGAAGAATCTGAAAATCATCGAACTGGAAGCGCCACAGCTCCCAAGAGCTCTTGAAGACTGCGACGCCTCCATCATCAACGGCGGCTACGCAGTATCCGCGGGACTGGATCCGAAGACGGCTCTCGCCCAGGAAGACAATACCAGCCCGTATGTAAATGTCATCGCTGCCCGTGAGCAGGATAAAGACAACCCCACCTATCAAAAGTTTGTAAAAATATTCCAGACGGAAGCCACCAGAAAGTACATCAACGACAACTTCCAGGCGACCCTGACTCCGGGATTCTGATTAAACGACAAAAGCGTTTCTCTACGAGGTTTTATCCCCGCAGGAGAAACGCTTTTCTAATGGGAAATGTCAATGCCACATGTACCGCCGCTCTTTTTATATTCGTGTTCCTCTCTCATATAACCAATAACACTGCATCAAAACCTGCGGTTAAAAAACGAACCTACACCAGCCAATATAAAAAATATCGCAATTTTTTCAATGCAGAATATCTGATCGCAACTAACCTTTCCACTTTTGCTTCGTTTACCGGTGCAATTATATATGGTTTTATTCTTGAATGAAAAAAGAAAAACTCCAAATTCGATACTCTTCTGCCGGTAAACAACACCATTGTATTCATAAGTTACAAAAAATCGGTAAATCCCCCATGATGTCGGAGATGTCCATACTTTTTTTGCCTCTACAACCTGTAAGGTAATATTTTCAGAGTTATATCTGACCATCTGCCTATAAACCAGAAGAGATACTCCTATAAATATTACTATGATTCTATATATAAGTACCAGAATAGATGCACCCATTGTATCTCCTTATATCTGCTCCTGATAATCAACAAACCGTATATGATCCCCCCTGCACAGATATTTCAGGAGCCGTAGACTTCTATATGCAGGATATAACCATTTGCAGCAGTGGATTCATTATATTTCATGCATGCAGCTATTAATCAACCCAAGACCTTCCAAAAAGTTTTCCCATCATTACTTCAGTAGTCTTTCTGTGTCATTGAAATATATTCCGTATCATCATTTTGTGGTGTGCATAGCAATTGTCCATTTTTCATGTTTATAACATGACCAACCGAAACAATATCCACATGATTTCCTTCTAATGTAAAATATCCCTCTCCATAAAACCTCATTTTTACAAAATATTTACCTTCATAGACCTTTATATACTCTATCTCTTGGATTCCCCCCCCCGCCGAAATAACGCCATACATTTTCCTTACATCTATCTCATCAGGGAAACTAACGTCACTAAGAACTTTTAAATCAGATTCTATAACCTTTTTTGTATCGACGTCTATTTTCTTTTCAATTTCTTGAATTTCATCAGCGGCCCTAAACTTCCAAACTACTATTCCTATACCAAAAAATATTATTGCAATTATTCCTAAAAATCCTTTGATATATTCAGCTAAATTTATCTTTTACCTCTTTATTCTATTCCTTGAGATGGCTCTCAGAACACTACTTTACCAACGATCGGTATTCACTATTTCACTAAATAAAAAACAAAAAACTGCTATATATCCCAAATATTCTATACCCATAAGCCATGCAATACTCCCTGATATTAAGCCGGCTATTCCTAAAGCCAAACTATGTCCAAAATATTTTTTCATATAATCCTCCCATAATAGCAGCAAATTAATGATTTATAGCTTATTTTATCTTGTTACAGTTAACCGGCTTTTTGAACTCCGCCTAGTAAAAAAAGGATATTAATAAAAATTAGAATTCCTAAGCATATAAACTTACTATCTACTTTCATTCTATAATCCCCTCTAATCAGTTATACAATCCTTTATCCGGCCTTCTAACTCTTTCGTAGTCTTAGGATTACTTTCATGCTTATAATCTAACAATGCAACATAAACTATCACAGCACCAACTAAGGTTCCATATCCACCATCTACTTGTTTTACAAATTTTATACCTCCTAATTTTTGTTTTACTTCATCTGCTAAATAAGGATACTCCCGTATAACTTCGTTCCCTAAATATTCCAGTGATTTTATAGTTGTTCTTTCAAGAATTAACTTAGTTGCTGTATCAGAAAGATATTTTTTTACATCATTAGGAATATTGTCTTCATAATACAAATAAAATCCGTTTGCCCCACCTAAAGCATTTCCCATCCGGGAGAGGTAAGCACCCGTCGTGTGTCTGCCACCTCCTGCCATCTTGGACAGGATTCCTCCGAAGGCGGCGGAGATGTTCTGCACTGTATCGCAGCTCCGCTTATATTATTTTTTGTATTTTCTATCACAAAACCTGCTTCTAAAATCCATTTAAAATCAATAATAAGAGGCTCCTACTAAAAGTATAAAAGCCATAAACCATAATAACGTATAATCAAAAAAATATGCAGAAACAGCAATGAATATACTAAGCCCAATTAATTTCCATGCCTTTTTCATCCTTTATACACTCTTAATCATTTACAGAGTCTTCTACCCATTTATTAAATTCATCTCTCAGATTCCTTTCTCTCATTGCAGCCATTTCCTCATCCAATTCATTCCACTTCGTCCCCATCTGGGAGATGCTTTGTTCTATGTCAGGGGTGCTTAGCTACCCAATTATTTCTTTTTATCCGTTTCAGGTCTTCCATGACATATTCATAATTATGGATTTTTATCAATAATTTAATCACTAATAATGTATTCTGTATTATCCTGCACCGGACAATGTAACAATATTCCATTTCTTACTGTAATTACATGGTTTACAGAAATAGTATCTACCCTGTTTTCATAAAGAGTAAAATAACCATCTCCTCCATTTAACTTGACCCAAAAAATATTATCATATATCTTTATATTTTTTATTCGAAAAATCCCCCCCTCTCTTAAAGACTTGTAAATTTTTTTCACATCTATATCTTGCAGCATCTCCACCTGACTCAACTTCATTAAATCATTCTCCACTATATTTCTCTCATTTATAATATCTTCAACCGTGGGCTCTAATTCATTTGCGACATGAAGCCGCCAAAGCGCTCTTACTACATGGAATACAATCAGCAAATAAACGGATATAGCTCCTAATAAATATTCTCTATTCATATTAAACTCCTTTTACTAATCCATTGCGTCAGACGTATTTTCCTTTAATCTATTATATACATCAACCCAGTATGATTTACCTTTCTCCTCAAACTTAATATTTAATTCCTCATATTTCTCATATTGAACGTCCACATTAAATTTTAGTACAGACGCTAAATCTATCCATACCGATAATTTGCTCAAGAACTTACGCCCTCCAAATCTTAATTCGCCTTTAAATGTTTCCCATTATTTCTGAATAATGTTTTTTTCGTCCATTCCGCTAATGCTGTCGCTCCATCAAGAGCACTTTCTGAAAACTTTTCTTTTATATATTCCCGATCATTTCCGGTCATAATTTCACCAATTTTCATTCCCATAGAGCGTGACATTTTCTCGGTCTGCTCCTTCTCTTCTTCTGTCTTTGCGTTTTTCATATCGTCCAGATATCGTATCTTTCTTTTCCTGTGTAGACTCCACTTTATTTAAGGACACGAAACATATTATTTATTGACTAAATACTAAATATTAATAAGTAATAAAAACAGCAATATAGAAATCAGAATAAAAAAAGCCCCGCAAGCCTTTTTTATTTCATCCATTTCTATATTGTTCACTTTGTTATATTTCCATTTTGTATAAATTATTATCGTATTCCACCATAAAACTACGCAACCTAAGTACAAATACACTAAATTCTTGATCCAATCATCTATTCCTATCCGATCAGATAAAACGACACATCCTATGCCAATGATAAGCCCTGCGCTAGTCAAGAAAAAACTAGACGGCGCATTTTCCACAATAATTCGCTCCTTTTCTGACATATATAATTTTAAAAAGACCATCCTAAAAAGTAATATTCCTATAAATACGAGTATCAAATCATATTCTATACTTCCTAAAAAATAATTCATTTCCCCGTCTCCCATTTAGTATTTTGTTCATCTTCTTTGTTCTCTAAAGCTTCCAACTTTTACTTAGAGGCCTCAACTCCATAGGTTGCAGTTCCCCCCCGCCAGTACGCCAGCAGCAATTGCCCCAGTAGGTCCTGCAAATCCATCAATCACATCAGCACCACCGCCAGCTACTATTGGCAATACATCCAAAATATCCGCTCTAAATGCATTGTAAGGGGATTTAAATCTTTCGTGGTTTTCCTGTATCCCATATAAATAAAATCCGCCTGCCACCAATGGACTTGCTTTCTTCACAAGGTTTTTCCCGATTGCCTCCGCTTCTTTTCGTGTCAGGTAAGGATATTCGCTTTCCATCCAGTTCGCCGCACTCCAGCTTACTATTATTCCTTCCGCCGCGATTTCTTTGGATTTATCCAGGGCTGCTTTGTTTAGCATTTCTTTATATCCGTTACACTTATTTTCACGAATAACATGGTTAGACAGATGCTCCATTCTTATCCTTATAATAATTCCCTTACGCTTTCTCTAATGTGGTAAAAGATAGATCAAGAAACCTAAAAACATGAAAAAAATACATCCAACAAGAACCTCTTTCGTTCTTCGTTCCCGCTTTTGAAGAGATCCTTGTATTTTTTTTAATGTTTCATGATCAACACTCTTAATAATGACAATTCTTCTTTCGCGATCTAAAAGCCAAAACAGCCCCCCTAATGCCCCTATACTACTCGCACCTAATAAAAACCGAACTGCATTTTCTGGCGGGAAAAAAATATATACAAATACAGAAAATGGAAGTATTAATGAATAAATAAATTTTATAATTATAATTCGAATAGTTGTAGAAAAAACTAAGCTTCTAAACTTTATCTTCTTAAAAATCCATATAAGCATCATTGCTAAATATACTAAAATTATTACTAAATCTGTCATGATATATCATTCCTCATCCAGATAACTTAATCCATCTCATCTTTTATATCTCTAATATATTGAGCATCTTCTTGTTTTCTTTCTTCAGTAGTCAATGCCGGTATCATCCAATCTTTATACTCATTAATACCAATTGCACCACCGATGCCAATTATTATACCTGGTACCCCACCTGTAATATAAGCTAATCTTGCAAATCCTATCGTTCCATAAATATCTACCAACACTCTATCCCTTGCGCCCCGTATTCCATACTTATCAATGTTTGCGTCATTGGCTATATCCCACGGCAAGGTAAGTGCGTCTCCGATAACGGTTTCTCTTCCCAGATATTTGGCAACTTTTGTATTGATTCCGCTTGCCATTGCACTTTCAAATATGGTTTCTCCATGTGCACGTGTTGCTGTAACTAATACCGGTTCAAAAAGACTTCCTCCTTCTTTCACCGTAAATGGTCTGCCAGTCTTTAAATCCCAATATGTACCGGGCGTTGATATTGGTGAATATCTTTGTTTTTCATCTATGGCTTCCCAGTCTTTTTGTAATCGTTTCTTCTCTTCTTCTGTCTTTGCGTTTTTCATATCGTCCAGATATTGTTTATATTGTTCATGGGTCAGATAGTTGAAGGTTGTCGCCTGATGGGCTATGGCTGCCCCTGTTTTCCCGCCTGCCAGGTATCCTATGGCAGCGCTTGCTATTTTATGGACTTCTTTGTCTTTGATTTTTCCCAGTTCTTTTTGCAGGAGAGCGTTCAGTCCTGCTCCTGTCAGTCCTTTTGTCATTCCTGCTCCCGCTTCTTTGGATACTAAGGCTCCCATGATTCCGTGCATGGCGATTCTATTGGTTCCGCTTTCGCTCCATTTCTTTGCTTCTTTTTCGTATTTCTCCGCCAGTATGCTGTTATTCTCTTTTCTGGCTTTTTCTGCTTTTTTATACAGTTCGTTTTCTTTGTGTCCCGCTATGTCTCCTATGAGGCGGTATCCTACTTGAGAGAGGATGTTCACGTATTCCTGTTTTTCTTCTATTTTCTTTTTGTCGAAGATTTCAGAAAGTGTGTTAAGTGCATTTTCTGTATTATGGCGTATTTCTTTATCTGTCTTTTCTTTTGTGGTGGTGATGATGCTGTCTGCTATGGCCGCATAGGTTATGCTTCCTGCTTTCCCTTTCACGGGGATGGTCGGTACATAGCCCAGTCCTAAGGGGTTGAGTTTGGATACGGCATGGGTGGATACGGTGATTCCGCTTGCTTTTGTTTTGTATTCAGCTTTGTTGTCTATGTTTTCCCATGTCAAAGTACCGGTGGTGATCCGGTTCTTTTCTGCCGGTGCTTTGCTGTCTATGATGGCTCCTTGGAAGTATATATTACTATCCTTATCCATAACTAGAATATTATAAAGAAGAAATTGTTTTGATTATTTTCACTACATGTATAAGAATTGGCCAACACCACCATAATATAATGAGCTCAGCTATCAATGTACAAAAAGAAAGATAAAGCGTTTTTCTTGATATCTTAGATTTCAATTCTTTATTTAAGTTCGAATATTCTGGCATTAATACATAACCATAATATCGCATAATAATAAAAAGTGACCAACACGTAAAGATTGCAAAAATAAATGCTATTTCTTTATCATAATAAATATCGATATCCCTTAAAACCAATAAAATATCCGTCCCACCTGTCACTGTAAATAGTAAACTAAAAATTATCAGTAATATTCCTATAAGAATAAAGAATAAATACTTAATGATATTATGAATTCTGTGATATGCAGTATCATAAATAGCTATACTAAACAGTGTAACACTCAGCATAATTGTCGCCGCTATTCCCCAAAAAAATGAAACCCCTATAATTTTCATGTTTTGAACTCCCAATCAATCTTTAACATCAAAATTCCATTCAATCTCTTTTTCAAAATCCTGTTTATCATAATTTGAACTATTTAAGTTTTCTAAATAATAAATATAGTCTCTTTTATTATCATAAATATTTTCCATAGTAAAAACAGCTATAGTACCCATACCTAAAGCAATAGCAGATCCACCGACAGGCAATAACGGTCTCGGAATCCCCCATTGACTGCCATATCCCACAATAATCGGCACAAGCAGCCTCTGTCCTGCCAGGCTTCCCATCACTCCACCAGCCATGCCACTAATTTCTTTACCACGGTCATCTGCAGTCAATATTTTACCAATATCCAATACCCGCCCTGCCGTTCCTATTGTTCCGGATAATCCCGGCAGATAGCCTTCTTTAGATAACGCTCCTGCAAAGGCTAATCCATATCCTCCATATTTAGCCCAATCGCTTTGGAATGGGGTTTTCCCCTTGCTGGTTTCTCTTTGCAGGTCATTTCTCAGCGATTCAAGGTTTTCCTGTACGTTTTTCTTATTGCTCCATTTGGTCGGCAGGTTGTATTTTTGTGCCACGCGGTTGAATGATTTTTGATCTATGGCTTTATATTCCTGCGCACTTATTGTCACCTTAGGTAATGTATATCCTTTTTCTTCATTCCAGACTCCATGCAGCGCTTTTTGCGAGGCGGGATGTTCAGCGGCTTCGCTCATATTGATGTATTCTGTCAGCAGTTTGATGAGTTCATCAGGACTTTTCTTTTCTGTGGATAGTTCTTGTTTGAGCTGTTTGTTCAGGTCTTCTTGTGGCTTTTTTGCCAGTCTGTTCCATCTCGTCCCCATCTGTGCCGTATAGGCTCCTGTGTTTCTGTCTCCTGTCAGGCTTCCTGCGACGGCCCCCAAGGCTGTGCTGATGGCTTGTACGGTATCAGGGTGGGTGTCCATCCAGTTTCTTCCTTTTGTTTTTTCTATGTACGCCAAGGCAAATTCGTTCACGCTTCCCGATACGGCTCCTGACAATGCGTTCCCTCCGCTCATGCTTCCTGTCAGTGCTCCTATGGCTCCATGGAGAAGGAGTTTTTCTGTGGATCCTTCTTTCCATCCATAGTGGTCTGCCGCTTCATGGATGATTTGGTTTCCCACTATGTTCATCATGTGGATGAGTTCCTGTTTTTCTTCTACTTTCTTTTTGTCGAAGATTTCTTTGAGTTTGTTTAAGCTGTCTTCTGTGTTCCTGTTCAGTTTCTCTATATCTTGTTTCTGGTTTTCTTTATCTGTGATGGTTATGGTTCCTTTGGATACAGCAGATTTCGTGGTTGTTCCTGCTCTGTCTTTCACGGTAGGATCCATGTTTGAAAGGAGTCCTAAGGCATTTAAGGGGACTCCTGCTCCTGTGCTGTAGGAGATTCCCTTTCCGCTTGCTTTATACTCGGCTTTGTTGTCTATGTTTTCCCATGTCAAAGTACCGGTGGTGAGTTTGTTCTTTTCTGCCGGTGCTTTACTGTCTATGACGGCTCCTTTGAGGCGGGTGTTGTTTTTGACTTGGATGTCGTATCCTTCTTTTCCTGCGTAGATGCCTGCCTGTTTTGTGACACTTTCGTAGATGGAGTCTGTGTTTGTTTTTCCTTTTCCTCCGCTTACGCTGACGGCGCTTCCCGGTGTGTAGCTGATGGAGAGACCCGATGTTTTGCTTGTTTCTTTGTAATTCTTTTTGTCTTGTTCGCTTTCTATGGACATTCTTCCTGCGTTAGCAGTAACTTTATTTCCTCTGACTGTCCCGCCCCGGATCAGGGTGTCGTTTCCGCCGGAAAGGGCTACCGTATTTTTCGCGGTGATGTCTGACGGGGTATGGGTAAGGATGGTTTCTTCTATCTGTCCTTTCCCTTTCCCGTAGGACGCGCCGATGCCATAGCCTCCTTTGCTGATGGAGGCTCCTATGCTTCCGCTTTTTGCTTTATAGTCTTCTATGGTTGTTCTCTTGTTTTCGGAGGAGAGGATGTGAATGTTGTTTCCCGCTTTGAGATGGATGTCTTTGGCATGTATGGTGCTGCCTTTGACGGCTATGTCTTCTTTGGCGATGACGGCAGCTGTCCTTCCTGCGGTGATCCGGCTTCCTCTTGTTTCTTCGGTAATGGTTTCCGCATGGTCTTTCCATCCGGTGCTGCCCAGGCTGATATTGATTCCTACGGCATTGTTCTTATTAATGGCTTTGTCTGTTTTCTGGTTTTTCTGTATGTCTCTCGCGTTCATGCCTGTCTGCAGGGCATACGGGGCTTTCAGCCTGTGTATTATTTATTTATTTTCTAATTCTAAGGTAATACCTTCCAGCTTTTTATCAAGCATATCTAATCCTTTTCTACTATCAATATATTCTTTCATAAATTTTTTATCAGAAGCATAATACGATTCTCTTTTAATATAATTGACTTTTTTCTCACGCCCTTTTCTTTGTAATTCTTTAAAAATATCTATATCTCTTTTGGGTAATCCTATAAAGTCATATCTAATCTCTATCCCCCATAGATAAGATTCATTTAGCTGCGATAAAGAACTTAACACATCACTTCTCAAATCATCCGGGATGTTTCTATAATAAGTTTCATTAACCACTTTAATCGTTTCCCCATAAAAAGGAATTAAGTTTACTTTTGTATATCCTCCTATGCCATACAAAAATATATATGGATATTCATACTTATAAGCGAAACAATCCGACTCTAAGGCCGTCTTTGTCCACAAATCAGTAAATATCCTGTCAACCTTGAACCTATATCTAAATGCCGCATAATAAGTTGAATGTTCAAATTGAAATGTATTCATGTGTAAATCAACACATAACCCTATTAATAAACTAAAAGCAACCAATATTTTAGTATTTCTCATATCAATCACCTATACCTTTCAGAATATAATCAAGAAACTCGTCTATTGTATAGGTAACATCATATGTAGTTTTATATGCAAAAGTCTTCTTTCTACCCGATTGTTGCAATATATATGCCGATTTTAAGAAATCTCCTGCGTTTGCTTCTTTTTTACCAAAATCGTAGTGGTCTGTCACTGTTATTTTGGCAAGGATTTTTCCCTCTTCAAACTTAATTGAAGTAATGGCTGTTGCACTTCCTAATCCCAATGCAAGATCTACACCACTCGTATAAAAGGAATAACTATCTGCAGAGGTAATTATAGGAGATTTCCCTGCATAATTTAGCGTATCCTTGATAAAGCGCATGTTTATCGGTTTATCATTTCTAAGTACCTTATTTAAAACTGAAGTTTCTCCAAATTCCACAACACGTAATCCATGCTCCGTATATTCAATATTAGTAATACCATGTTTAGAATTATCTCCATCCATATAATATCCTAAGAGTTCTGTAGCAACAGGTGCCAATTTCATCTGGGTAGATTGCTTATACCTACTTTCAAGATTAGCTTCTGCACTACTAATTTCAAGATTGGTATATGCATCTCCTACATTCTCATTATCTACATATTCATTATCATATGTTTTTTTTTGTTCTTTCCATAACTTTTCTCTTATATTTTGGGCATGCTCATCTAACTGTAAATTCCACTTCGTCCCCATCTGGGAGATGTAGGCGCCTGTGTGTCCGCTCCCTCCTGTCATCTTGGACAGGATTCCTCCAAAGGCGGCGGAGATGTTCTGTACGGTATCGGGATGTTTGTTTATCCAGTCTTTCCCTTTGGTCTTTTTCAGGTATCCTATGGCATATTCGTTGGCTCCCCCTGCTATCAGGCCGCTTAGGGCGCTTCCTCCACTCTTGGCGCTCGTGATGGCTCCCAGCATTCCATGGAGGGCTATCTTTTCTGTGGATCCGTCTTTCCATCCATTGTGGGAGGCTATCTCATGAATGGCCCGGTTCCCGACGATCCCCAGTTCTTCCAACAGTCGTTTTCTTTCTTCTACTTTTGTTTTGTCGAAGATTTCTTTGAGTTTGTTCAGGCTGTTTTCCGTGTTCCTGTTTAGTTTCTCTATGTCCTGTTTCTGGTTTTCTTTGTCCGTGATAGTTATGGTTCCTTTAGATATGGCCGATCGGGTGGTTGTTCCTGCTTTTCCTTTCACAGACGGTATGGGGGTATTCAGGAGTCCTCTTTCGTTTAACGGGATTTTTGAGCCGTAGATGGTTGGGGTGATTTTGTTCATTCCGTTTCTTTGTCCTGTTATGGCGTCTT
>OFRZ01001055.1_pt1 | contig 20056 bp, 15 predicted proteins | sample 1543181 | NCBI WGS metagenome assembly OFRZ01 (sample SAMN04209245, study PRJEB22552) | human gut metagenome | biome: gut; material: feces | host: Homo sapiens | place: USA: Oklahoma | reverse complement strand
GCCGTGCCGCAGCCGCCGGAGCGGTGCTTAAGCCGTAAGGCGGGAATTATGCGGTATTGCCTAAAGAAGCGTTCAGAGAAATAAGAGAGGGAAACACTGTAACATGGCACAATCTCGTTCCGGTAAAAAATCAACAAAGAACTCCTCCGGCAAAAAGAGCACCGCCTCCTCCCGGGGCACGGGCCGCAGCAGCACCGGGCGCTCCGCATCCGCGCGCAGCGGTGCGGCCTCCCGCAGCCGTCAGCCGTCCCGCCGTGCCCAGCGCCGCGCCGAGACCCCGAACCTGGCCCGCAGCATCCTGCTGGTGGGGCTGGGTCTGCTTTGCGTTGCGCTCGTGCTTGTGCCCGGGCAGAATCTTTGGCGCACGCTGCGCAGCTGGTACTTTGGCGTTTTCGGCATCACGACTTATCTGGTCGGACCGTTCCTGCTGTACCTGGCCTACCTGCTGGCCACCGGCTACCGCGTCGCGCTGTTTGCGGGCAAGGTATCGCTGATGGGCGTGCTCTGCGCCAGCGTGCCGGTCATCTTCTCCAAGCTCAATATTGAGAACCTCAAGGTCGGGGAGATCGTCAAGATGCTCTTTACCCGCGGCGGCACCTACTTCTGGGAGGGCGGCGTCCTCGGTGCGCCCATCGGTGCCACGCTGCTGGCGCTGTTTGGGCGTCCCGCCTCCAACATTATCATGCTGCTCATCTTCCTGCTGGGGCTGATGTTCTTCTTTGCCATCACCCCCGCGGACGTCGTTCTGTTTGTAGACGGCCAGTACAAGACCCTGCAGGCCAAGCGCGAGGAGCGCGCCGCAGCCGAGCACGCCTACGACACCCGCCTGTTTGAGCAGGAGCCCGAGGAAGAGAGCGTCGAGAATCTGACCGGTGCGCTGCCGGACAGCAGCCGCCCGCACCATCCGGTTTACGACGTCATCGCGGACACGAGCCGTTTCCCGAAGCAGACTCCGCCCGCCCCGCAGCGGCAGGCCGCCTACACGCCCCCCGTGACACCTGCTGTGCCCGAGGCACCGTTTACCGCCAAGCCCGACGCCCAGACCCATGCGTCGTTTGACGTGGATCTTGGCCCCAGTGCAGGGGAAAACGCCCGCCAAAAGGCCGTCAACGATGACCCGCTGGAGCCGGTCAGCATCGGCCCGGGCGGCACGTTCGGCATGGATCCGCTGTCCAACCGGGCCAACAGCACACTGCGCCACACCCAGCCCCAGCCTGCTCCCGCACCGAAGGAGGATTTTGAGCTGCAATTGCAGCCTGCCTCAGAGCCTGCCGCGCCGGTGTACAGCACCCCGCTGACCCCGGTCACGCCCGCGCCCGCCGCACAGGCGTCCACCGCGCCGCAGGACGAGTTGGATGCGCTCATCAACCGCGCTGTCAGCGGCCACGCGCCTTACTATACGCCGCAGGAGGTCAGTGCCGAGACAACGCTGGACCTGCCGCAGCCTACCGAGTTTGAGACCCCGCTGACGCCGGTCCCGCAGGAGCCCAAATTTGACACGCCGCTCATTCCCGTGGAGGATGAGCCCGAGCCGATCCCTGTCGAGCTGCCGCAGCTGGATATGACAGGCCGTGTGCAGGGCGATACGATGGTCCTTTCTCCGGCTGATCTTGCTGCACAGATGGCCGCAGACGCTGCGCCGCTGGGTACGCCCGCCCCCGCAGCTGTGCCCGCCGCACCGGAACCCCCCGCTGCTTCCGCACCGATCCCGACACTGGGCGGCAGCTTCAGCGATACCGGCAGTGCGGTCAGCGCTGCCTGGCAGTCCGGGCGCTCTGTCTCCGAAATGCTGGATGATATGCTGGCCGAGACACCCGCCGCCCCTGCCCAGCCTGTTGTCGAGGCTCCGGTCCCGGCAGCCGATCCCTACACCGCCGCACCGGCTGCCGCCCCGCAGCCGTACCAGTCTGCCCCAGCCATGACCCGCCCTGCGGCGGAAACGACCCAGAGCAGCTTCACTGTGCCCCGGCAGGGAGATGCTGCCCGCGTGCAGGTCAGCACCGCTGTCGGCAACTCTGCCGGGGCGCCCATCCATACGCCGCCCTGTGCGGCCAAGGCCGACCCCAACGCCATGCGTCTGCCCACCTCGGAGGAGCAGCCGCCGGAGCCCTACTGCTATCCGTCGCTGAATCTCTTTAACGCCACGCGCCCCGACGACGAGGCCGGGGCCGCCCGCGAAATGAAGAAAAACGCGGACATTCTGGTCAACACGCTGGACAGCTTCGGCGTCAAGACGACGATGCTCGACATCTGCCGCGGCCCGTCCGTCACCCGGTATGAGCTGCAGCCCCAGGCCGGTATCAAGGTCAGCCGCATCACAAGCCTGGCCGACGACATCGCCCTGAACCTGGCCACCGCGGGTGTACGCATCGAAGCGCCCATCCCCGGCAAGCCCGCCGTCGGCATCGAGGTTCCGAACAAAATCCGCTCCACCGTCAACATCCGCGCAGTCTTTGAATCCCAGAATTATATCAACATGCGCAGCCCGCTGACGATGGCCCTCGGCAAGGACATTGCCGGTACGGCGCAGGTCGCAGATCTCTGCAAGATGCCCCACCTGCTGATTGCCGGTTCCACCGGCAGCGGTAAATCCGTCTGCGTCAACTCCATTATCATCAGCTTCCTGTTCCGCTCCGGCCCCGAGGATGTCAAGCTCATTTTGATCGACCCGAAGGTCGTCGAGCTGGCCGAGTACAACGGCATTCCGCACCTGCTGATGCCCGTCGTCACCGAGCCGCGCAAGGCTGCCGGTGCGCTGGGGGCCAGCGTGGCCGAGATGGAGCGCCGCTACAAGCTCTTTGCCGAGAACAACGTCCGCGAGATCAAGGCTTACAACAAGCTGGCCGCCCAGACCGGCATGGAGCACCTGCCCTATATCGCCATCGTCATTGACGAGCTGGCTGACCTGATGATGGTCGCGGGCAAGGAGGTCGAGGACTATATCTGCCGCATCGCGCAGAAGGCCCGCGCCGCCGGCATCCACCTGATCGTTGCGACCCAGCGACCCAGCGTGGACGTCATCACCGGCCTTATCAAGGCCAACATCCCCAGCCGTATTGCCTTTGCCGTTTCCAGCCAGATCGACAGCCGCACCATTCTGGACAGCGGCGGCGCCGAGAAGCTGCTGGGCAACGGTGATATGCTCTTCCTGCCCGTCGGCGCGTCCAAGCCCGTGCGTGTGCAGGGTACCTTCGTGACCGATGAGGAGATCGGCGCGGTGCTGAGCTTTATCAAGTCCACCTCCACCGCCCAGTACGATGAAGAAATGATTGCCGAAATGGAGCGCCGCGCCGTTGCCGAAAAGGGCAGCAAGAAGGGCGGCGACGATGACGGAGACGGCGGCGGTGCACTGGACGCCATGTTTGAGCAGGCTGTTGAGTGCGTTATTGAGGCCGGACAGGCCAGCACCAGCCTTTTGCAGCGCCGCTGCAAGTTGGGCTACGCCCGCGCCGCCCGCATCATGGACCAGATGGAGCAGGAAAAGATCATCGGCCCCTATGAGGGTGCCAAGCCCCGCGCCGTGCTTGTGACCAAGGCCGAGTGGGAGGAGCGCAAGCTGAACGGCCAGTATGACGGGTAAGCGCTTTGCCCGCCTGGCCGCGGCGGTTGCCGTCTGCCTGCTGGTGCTTGCCGCGTTCGTCGTCCAGCTTTTGGGAGGCAGGGGCAGCGTTCCCGGCTGGCAGCAGCTGCGCGCCGCGCTCGGCGTACCGCTCCAAACCGAGGAAAGCGCTCCGCAGACCGCGGACGGCAGCACCGTCGTGTATGTGCTGGATGTCGGGCAGGGCGATGCCGTGCTGCTTTGTCAGGACGGCGCGTACTGCCTGATCGACACCGGCCCCGTCGAGGCTGAGGACGCGCTGCTCTATGACCTGGACGTGCTGGGTGTGCCGTCGCTTGACTATCTTGTGCTGACCCATCCCCACGCAGACCACACCGGCAACGCCCGCGCGGTGCTGCGCACCATCCCGGTCAAGACCCTGCTGCTGCCGCTTTGGCAGCCCACGGCGGATGAGACCGCCGACTGGCCGCGCCATCTCGCAGAGCTGGCCGCTGACAGCGGAGCAGAAATTCTCACAGCAGAAGCCGGGGAGGAATACCCGCTTGGCAGCGGCACGCTGCAAATTTTGCAGGGCGGCAGCGAGGATGCCGACAGCGTCAACGATGCCTCGCTCTGCACGCTGTTCACGGCGGGCGATTTCCGCTTTCTCGATACCGGCGACGCAGAGGCAGACGCCGAGCAGCGCCTGGTCGATGCCTACGGCCCGACCCTGCATGCCACTCTTTTCAAGGCGGGGCATCACGGATCCTACACCTCCAACAGCCTGACCTTTATGCAGGCGGTCCGGCCCGAGGCCGTGGCCGTCAGCTGCGGGTTGCACAACGATTACGGCCATCCGCACCGCGCTGCCCTGCAAAATTACGCAGAGGTTGGTGCCGAGGTATGGCGCACTGACCTGGAGGGCAGCCTCACCTTCATCTGGCAGAACAATACCCTCAACGTGGAAACTTCCGCGGACTCCGCCGATTTTGCGGCGTAAAAATAAGGAGTAGAAAATGACGATTACGGAACAGTTCAAAGCCAAACGCTGCGTTTTCTCTATCGAATGCTTTCCGCCGAAACAGACAACCCTGATGGATAAGCTCAAGGACACCCTGCGCCAAATGCAGGCCATGGACCCCGGCTTCATCAGCGTCACCTTCGGTGCGGGCGGCTCTGCGGGCGGCGTCTCCACCGCGGAGGTGGCCGACTACATTCAGAACGAGCTGCATGTCCCCACGCTGGCGCACCTGATCTGCATGGGCAACGACGAGACCCGTGCAGCGGAGATTTTGGATCAGCTGGAATCTGTCGGCGTCCGGGATGTGCTGGCCCTGCGCGGGGACCGCAGCCCGTCCCGCCCGGAGAGCCCCGACTTCAAACACGCCAGCGACCTGACGTCCTTTATCAAATGGAAGAAGCCGGAATTTTCCGTTCACGGTGCCTGCTACCCGGAGGGCCACCCCGAGGCCGACAGCCTGCTGCATGACGTTGAGAACCTGCGCATCAAGCAGGCCGCCGGTGCCGAGCACCTGCTGACCCAGCTTTTCTTTGACAACATGCACTTTTACCGCTTTCTGAATCTGGCACGCCGCGCAGGCGTCACGCTGCCGGTCTCTGCCGGTGTCATGCCCATCGTCAAGCGCAGCCAGATCGAACGCACCGTTTCGCTTTCTTCGGCCAGCCTGCCGTCTGAGTTCACCCGCATGATCTCCCGCTATCAGGACGACCCGGCCAGCCTGTACGACGCCGGTATCGACTACGCCGTCAGGCAGCTGCGTGACCTCATTGAGGGCGGCGCAGACGGCATCCACCTGTACGCAATGAATGACGCCGCCGTGGCCGCGAAGGTCTACGACGGCATAAGGGATCTGCTGTAATGGAGCGCCGCAAGCCCGCCGCCATTGACCGCGCCACGGCGCTGCGCTACATGGGTGCGTCCGGCTGGACGCCCGATGCCGCCACCGCGGCCCTGCTGGACAAGGCCGAGCAGACCGTGCTGACCGCTGCTGCGCCGCGTGCGGTGTACCGCCGTCTGCCGCGTACCGCCCTGCCGCTGGAAAACTGCGGCAGCGACCTGACGCGCCATCTGCAGGGCTGCGACGAGCTCCTTCTGCTGGCAGCGACCCTTGGGGCCGAGGTGGACAAGCTTTTGCGCCGCATGGAACTGACTGATATTGCCCTGGCCGCCGCGGCAGACGCGCTGGCCTCGGTGCTTTTGGAACAGGTCTGTGACGAGCTGGAGAACGAAATACGCGCTCAGATCGAGGCGCAGGGCGTCTTTATGACCGGGCGCTACGCGCCGGGCTACGGTGACTGTCCGCTGGAGCTGAACGACGCGCTCTGCCTTGCGGCGGACACGGTGCGCGGCTGCGGCCTGGCCGTGACGCCCCAGCACCTTTTGACCCCCCGCAAGAGTACCACCGCCATTTTAGGCATTGCCGACCATCCCGTGACCGGCACCCGCGCAGGCTGTGCGACCTGCCATTTAAAGGAGACCTGCTCGTTCCGCAAGCGCGGCACGACCTGTTTCACACAAGACTGATAGGGGAGAAGCGTATGCAGATTCGTGAAGTTTTTGACCGCAAGCGGTTTGTTTTTCTGGACGGCGGCATGGGCACCCAGCTGCAGGCACGCGGTCTGCAGCCCGGGCAGAAGCCCGAGCTCGCCGCGCTGGAAATGCCGGAGGTTTTAACGGCCATCCACACTGACTACGCCAACGCGGGCGCGGATATTCTGCTGGCAAATACCTTTGGTGCCAACGCCAAGAAGCTGACCGGCTGCGGCCACACGGTGGAGGAGGTCGTTTCCGCTTCCATCGCCTGTGCGCGCAAGGCCGCCGAGACCACCGGCGCGTGTGTAGCGCTGGACATCGGCCCTCTGGGTGAGCTGCTCGTCCCCGCGGGCACGCTGGCGTTTGAGGATGCCTACAATGAGTTTGCACAGGTCATCCGCGCCGGTGCGGCGGCAGGGGCTGACCTCGTCTTTTTGGAGACGATGACCGATCTGTATGAGCTGAAGGCCGCCATCCTCGCCGCCAGGGAAAACTGCGATCTGCCTGTTTTCACCTCAATGAGCTTTGAGAGCCGCGGGCGCACCTTCACAGGCTGCACCGTCGAAAGCTACGCCGTCACGGCAGCGGGTCTCGGCGCGGACGCCGTGGGCATCAACTGCTCGCTCGGCCCCAAGGAGATTCTGCCCTTCGCGCAGCGCCTCTGCCGCAGCGTGCCCGCAGGTGTTCCGGTCTTTGTCAAGCCGAACGCCGGTCTGCCGAACCCCGACGGCAGCTACAATCTCGACCCGGATGAATTTGCCGCCGAGATGAAGGAGTACGCCGCCATCGGCGTTTCGATGGTCGGCGGCTGCTGCGGCACGACGCCCGCGTTTATCGCCAGGCTGCATGAGACCTTCAGCCCGCTGACCCCGGCTGACAAGATTCCCATCCGCCGCAGCTGTCTGTGCACGCCGGTCCGCTTTGTGGAGGTCGACGGCATCACTGTGGTGGGGGAGCGCATCAATCCCACCGGCAAAAAGCGGCTGCAGCAGGCTCTGCGGGACGGCGACAGCGCCTACCCCTGCACTCAGGCTGTGGCCCAGGCGGAGGCCGGTGCGCAGGTGCTCGACGTCAATGCGGGCCTGCCCGGCATCGACGAGGCCGCCACGCTGGGGCAGCTTGTCAAGGATTTGCAGGCTGTCACCGACCTGCCGCTGCAGCTCGACTCCTCGAATCCCGAGGCCCTGTCCCGTGCGTTGCGCATCTACAACGGCAAGCCCATCGTCAACTCGGTCAACGGTGAGCCGGAGACGCTGGAAAAGATTCTGCCGCTCTGCAAAAAGTACGGCGCCGCCGTCGTCGGCCTGGCGCTGGACAAGGGCGGTATCCCGCCGACAGCCGAGGGCCGCTTTGCGATTGCTCAACGCATTGTCGCCGCTGCCAACGCCGCCGGTATCCCGAATGAGGACATCTACATTGACTGCCTGACGCTGACCGCCAGCGCCCAGCAGGAGGGTGCCGTCCAGACGCTGGAGGCTCTGTCCCGCTGCAAGCGTGAGCTGGGCGTGCGCACTGTGCTGGGCGTGTCGAACATTAGCTTCGGCCTGCCGTGCCGCGGCTACCTGAACACAACGTTTTTGACGATGGCCATGTCTGCCGGGCTCGACCTTGCCATCATGAATCCCAACACGCCGGAAATGATGGCTGCCGTGCGCGCCTACCGCGTGCTGACCTCGCAGGATTTACAGAGTACCGACTACGTTGCCGCCTATGCCGATGTGCAGATTCAGACGACGCAGACGAGCAAGTCCGCCGCCACCGTGGCCGAGGTCGGCGCCGCCGCACCGGGCGGGGACGCCCTGTTTGAGGCTGTGCGCCGCGGCCTGAAGGCCGAGGCCCGCGCCGCCGCGGACGCTGCGCTGACAATGCGCGAACCGCTGGACGTAGTGAATGTCTCGCTGATCCCCGCACTGGACGCTGTGGGCGACGGCTTCGAGAAAGGCACGGTATTCCTGCCGCAGCTTTTGCAGGCCGCCACCGCCGCGCAGGCTGCGTTCGAGGCCATCAAGGCCAAAATTGCCGCCTCCGGCCAGGCGCAGGGCAGCAAGGGCAAGATCGTCATTGCCACAGTCAAGGGCGACGTGCATGACATCGGCAAGAACATTGTCCGTGTCATCCTCGAAAACTACGGCTATGACGTGCTCGACCTCGGGCGCGACGTTGACCCCGAGCGTGTCGTAGAGGCCGTGCGCCAGACCGGAGCAAAGCTCGTCGGCCTGTCGGCCCTGATGACGACCACCGTCCCCAATATGCAGGCCACGATCGAGGCCCTGCATGCCGCGCACCTTGACTGCAAGGTCATGGTCGGCGGCGCGGTGCTGACGCCCGACTACGCCCGGGATATCGGTGCCGACTACTACTGCAAGGATGCCAAGGCCAGCGCTGATTTGGCCAAGCAGCTTTTAGGCTGATTGTATAGAGCCGCGTTTCACGAAGAAACGCGGCTTTTTTCACAATTGTAAAATCTTACCTTTGTCAGCAAATCACCATTGCAGGGAAGTTCCAATTGATGTATAATAGTTGTGTTTATTGTTTTTGGACATTTTCCTTTATTTGTCTGTTTTAGGAGCGTATCTTTTGAAGCACATAGCCAAAATCGCAGCGTTCACCGCGATTTTTCTGATTATAAATCTGATTTTCTGCGGCTTTATGCCGCCCGATAACGGTTCCAGCCTTGACATGTGGCGCAGCTACCACCAAAAGCAGTCCATTGACATTGCCGTCATTGGCTCTTCACTGGCTTCCTGCGCCCTGCCCGAAGAAGAACTCGCCGCCGCAACAGGGGAGACCGTTGCACTGATGGCAACAAACGCCCAAAGCTTGGATATGTCGCAGATCGCGCTGGAGACCCTGCTTCGGGAGCATTCTCCCCGGTATGTGATCCTTGTCATGGATCTGACCAACATGACAGGCAAACCCTATGCCAAAGCCCAAAAGGCTTTTTTATATGCAGAGCTGCAGACGGATTCCTGGAAGGATAAACCCGCTGACCTGCTGCGCTACATGACCAGCCGTGATAACTTTACAGGTGCAGATTCCCTGAATGCGCTTTTTCCCTGGCAGAGCGGCAGCTGGCCCACCGATTGGCCCGCTACGATCCAACAGAAATGGAATGCCGTACTGAATCGTCTGCCGCACCGGCGCGGTGCGGCCCATGCCCAGCCGGAGGATACCGCGGTCATCAACTTTGACACTGTCGGCACGGAGAACACCTGGAGCCAGAACGCCCACGACTTTAGCGCGCAGCACATTGAGGAGCTGACCTCCATGCTGCAGCTCTGTCAGGAGAGCGGCACGCGCCTTTTGCTCATCAGTGCGCCCAAGACCACGCTGGACGTCGTGAGCTACGAGACGTATTTTGACGACTACGCCTACTTCAAGCAGCTGGCAGCACAGTATGGGGCTTCCTATTATGACTTTAACCTTGCAAAGCCAGAGCTGTTTGAGAACAAAGAGCCTGACTATCACAAGGATTTCACCCACATGAATGCTGCCGGCGGGCATGCGTTCAGCCTGAGCATGGCAAAGTTTCTGGCTATGCTGGACGCCGGGCAGGATGTAGAATCGTTGTTCGAGACGCCGTCAGAATATCTGGCCGCCGTAAACTATATCACCAACGTCTACCTGACGCCGGAGGTTCACCCGGACAAGATTTTGCTGCTGGCCGGTTCCTACCACGGTCCATCCGTACAGGCTGAATACGAGTTCTGGGTCAAAGCGCCGGGGGAGAGCGAATACAGCCGGGTTTCCGCGTATTCTACCCGCTCCTGGACCGAGTACCCAGCGGCGGAGCACGGCACCTACCAGTTCCGCGTGAATGCCCGTATTGTTGGTTCTTCTGCCGATTTTGAGCGATATTATGAATGTTCTGTCGATTTTTAATTTTGTGGATGGTGTAGTGTGGAAATCTATTCCCTGAGTTTCTTCCTGCTGGTCAGCGTTGGACTCATTTTATATTATACTGTTTTCAGCCGCTGCCAATGGATCTGCCTGCTGGGGTTGAGCCTGCTGTTTTTTACCGCCAGCGGCTGGAAGGGCCTTGTTTTTCTGCTTTTCACTGCGTTGACGATCTGGCTCGGCGGCTTGCAGCTGGCAAAGCTGGATGCCGATTCCGCCGCGCGGCGAAAGGCTCCGGGCATAACCAAGGACGAAAAAAAGGCCATCAAAGCACAGGCGGTGCGCCGCAAAAAATGTCTTGTTGCTGCTGTGCTGACTGCCAACTTTCTTGTGCTTGGCTACTTCAAATACTGGTCCTATTTTGCGGAGCTGCTCTCCGGTGCATTTTCGGCCACAGCGCCGTCCTCACTGGGGCTGGTCATGCCGCTTGGCATCAGCTTTTACACGTTTCAGGCCGTCGGTTATCTGATTGACTGCTACCGTGGTCGGCACCCGGCAGAGAAAAACTACGCCCGCTTTCTGCTTTTCATCAGCTTTTTCCCGCAGCTGATCCAGGGTCCCATCAACCGCTACGGAGAGATGGCCCCGCAGCTCACTGCCCGTCACATCTGGAACTGGGAGCGTACCAAACGTGCACTGTTCCTGTTTCTGTTCGGCGCAATGAAGAAATATGCCATCGCAAACCTGACCGCCCCGACGATTGCCGCCATCCTCGACGGCAATGACCCCAAGCTGGCCGGTTCTATGGCACTGCTGGCCATTTTGCTGTACTCGCTGCAGCAGTATGCAGATTTTTCCGGCGGCATTGATATGGTATTGGGTGTTGCGCAGCTGTACGGCATTGAGATGATGCCCAACTTCCGGCAGCCATATTTTTCTACCTCGCTGGGGGATTTCTGGCGGCGCTGGCATATTTCGCTGGGTGCGTGGATGCGTGATTACCTGTTCTATCCCTTTGCACTGACCAAGCCGATGCAGCGCTTCGGCAAGTGGGCCACATCGCATTGTGGCAAGCATTTTGGCCGTGTGCTGCCCGCTGCAGTCGCCAACCTGCTTGTGTTTGCCGTAGTCGGCATCTGGCACGGCCCGCAGGCGCACTACCTTGCCTGGGGTCTGTATAACGGTCTTGTCATTGCGCTGGCTGACCTGCTGGAGCCCGCTTTCAAAAAGCTCAACACAGCGCTGCACATTCCTACCGAAAGCCGCGGCTGGCACGTTTTTCGCATCGTGCGGACCTTTATCATCGTCAACATTGGCTGGTACTTTGACCGCAATGAGTTTGTGCAGGGGTGCATCTACCTGCGCAACACCTTTACGGATTTCAATTTGTCCGCATTGGCCGCGAATGCACCCGGCGCTTTCGCGGCAGTCTCCGGCCCGGCCTGGGGGCTTGTCATTATCAGTACCCTTCTGGTCTTTGCCCATAGTGTGCTGAAGGAACAAGGCCGCGACCCTTACGCAGAGGTACAGCGGCTGCCGCTTGCGCTGCGCTGGGGTTTATACTATCTTGTTATTTTCATGGTACTCCTCAGCTTTATCTGCGTCAATGAAACCGTTGGTTTCCTCTATGCCAACTTTTAAGAAAAGAGCTTTCTATGCAAACAAACATTCTGGACTGGCTTGAAGCCACGTCCGCCCGCTGCCCGGATGCCCCCGCTGTGGGGGATGACCAGACAGACTGTACCTGGGCACAACTGGCCGACACGGCCCGCCGCGCCGGCAGCTTTCTGGCGTCCCGCACGATGCCGCGCCGCCCGGTGGCATTTTACCTGGAAAAATCCGTTTCCGCCTTTGCTGCCATGCTTGGCACAGTCTACGCGGGCTGCTGCTACTCGGTGCTTGACACCCGCCAGCCCGCTGCCCGCACTTTGCAGGTATTGGATACTTTGACCCCTGCACTTCTTGTTACGGACGAGGCCCACGCTGCCGCAGCCGCCGCGCTGGGGTACAGCGGGCAAATCATCCGGCTTGACGATCTGCTGGCCGCACCCGCGGACGCTGCCCTGCTGGCAGCCCGCCGCCATCAGGCTGTGGACGTTGACCCTCTGTATATCAACTTCACAAGCGGAAGCACCGGTGTGCCAAAAGGCGTCACCGTCAGCCACCGCTCGGTGCTGGATTTTATCCCGCAGTTTGCCGAAATTTTCGGCATCATACAAAACGATATTCTGGGCAATCAGGCTCCCTTTGACTTTGACGTTTCGGTCAAAGACCTGTACACGGCACTGTACACGGGGGCTAAGGTGCAGATCATCCCGCGCGCTTATTTCAGTCAGCCCACAAACCTCATGGACTATCTGGCAGACCATGAGGTCACCATACTTGTCTGGGCTGTCAGTGCCATGTGCTTTGTCTCCATCATGAACGGCTTCAGCTACCGTATCCCTTCCCGCGTGCGGCAGGTATTGTTCAGCGGCGAAGTCATGCCCATCAAGCACCTGATGAAGTGGAAGTCCGCTCTGCCGCACGCCCGGTTTGTGAACCTCTACGGCCCGACAGAGATTACCTGCAACTGCACCTACGCCATTTTGCCGGACCGCGATTTTGCTCCGGATGAGGCGCTGCCCATCGGACGCGCGTTTCCCAACGAGAAGGTCTTTCTGCTGGACGAGGACGACGCCCTTGTCACCGTGCCCGGGCAGGCAGGGGAGATTTGCGTTTCCGGTACGGCGCTTGCCCTCGGCTACTATGCTGACCCTGTGCGCACAGCGCAGGCCTTTACCCAGAATCCGCTGAACACCAACTGGTATGAGCGTATTTACCGCACCGGTGATCTGGCCCGCTACGACGAAAGCGGCAGCCTGTATTATATTGGCCGCCGGGATTTCCAGATCAAGCACATGGGACACCGCGTAGAGCTTGGCGAAATTGAAGCTGCCGCTATGCGCTGCGACGCCGTGACCCGTGCCTGCTGCACGTTTGATGCCGAACGCCAGCGGCTCCACCTGTTTTACACGGGCAGCTGTGAGAAAGCCGCCCTGCTGGCTGCGCTGAAAGAAAGTCTGCCGCCTTTTATGCAGCCGAATACTGCTGTGCAGCTGGACGAGATGCCGCTGAATAAAAACGGCAAAATTGACCGCACGGCACTGGCTGCCCTGACGAAAAAAGGAGCCCATAAATGACCGACGCTTCTTTACAAAAAATTGCTGCCACCTACGGCACACCGACGTTTGTCTTTGACACTGACGCTTTGCAGGCCCGCGTGCGCGCTATTCAGGCAATCTGGGGCAGGGAAATCGACCTTTGCTATTCCATCAAAGCCAACCCATTTCTGCTGCCTGCCATGATGCAGGTCACTGCGCGGCTGGAAGTATGCAGTCCCGGAGAGCTTTCGCTCTGCGAGAGCCTGCATGCTGCGGATGCACGTGTTATCTATTCGGGTGTTAATAAGACGCCTGTGGATATTGCCCGCGCCGTGGCCGACGGCGTCGGCACTTGCACAGCGGAATCTCTGCTACAGGTCCGCTATCTGCAGGATGCTGCACGTAAGGCCGCCAAACGGCTGCCTGTGCTGCTGCGGCTGAACGCGGGCAGTCAGTTCGGCATGTCAAAGGAGGATCTTTTCACCGCATTGGCGCATCGCAGGGAAACACCTGATCTGGAGTTTATCGGCATTCACTACTTTGTCGGGACCCAGCGCAAAAAGCTGGTCAATCAGCAAAAAGAGCTGGCCATGCTGCGGGAACTGTACGCTGAAATTGAGCAGACCTTCGGCCTGCGTCTGCCGGAACTGGAATACGGCCCAGGGCTGGCGGTGCCGTATTTTGACGGCGACGATTTTACCGACACACTGTCCCCGGCCAAAGACCTTGCGCCAGCACTGCGCGAAGTCAGCAGCTGGGTCCATCTGACCGTTGAGATGGGCCGCTTTTACACCGCCGAATGCGGTTATTACCTGACCACCGCCATGGACTGCAAGGACCACGGCGGGCAGCACTACTGCATTGTGGACGGTGGAATGAACCACCTGAATTATCTTGGCCAGATCATGGGTATGAAACGCCCGCATCTGCGCCATTTTGCTGCCCGGGCAGCTTCCGTACAGGACTGGACACTTTGCGGCAGCCTTTGTACTACGAACGATGTTCTTGTGCGCAGTATGCCGCTGGCCGGACTATGCCCCGGCGACCTGCTTGTTTTTGAAAACACCGGTGCCTACTCTGTTACGGAAGGACTTGGTCTGTTTTTGAGCCGCGACCTGCCGCAGGTCATTCTGTGGCAGAACGGCACGCCGCACCGGGTACGCAGTGAAACGCCGACCTATCCCATCAATACACCCGCTGTGTAAGATAATTTGAAAAGGAGAAATACCAATGGAACGTTTACTGGAAATTTTAAGCGAAATCAAAGAGGACGTGGACTTTTCCACCTGTACAACGCTGATCGATGACGGCATCCTGGACTCTTTCGACATTCTGCAGATCATCTCGGCCCTGAATGAGGAATACGACATTTCGATCCCCGCATCCGAAATCATGCCGCAGAACTTCAACAGCGCCGAGGCCCTTTACAAGATGGTCCAGCGCCTGCAGGAAGATTGATGTCCGAGATGCCCGAAATATAAGATAACGCTTGCATTTATTCCAAACTTATTGTATAATACTAAAAGCGGACAGGGCTGAATTGCGCTGTTTCGCGTACAGATGCAGGTCCCGCGCGTGGGCAGCCTGTGAACCATGTCAGGCGGGGAACCGAGCAGCATTAAGCGGCGCTTGCCCAGTGCCGCGGTCAAGCCTGCATCTGTACGCAAAGCAGCGCAGCCGCGTGCTCTGCCCGCTGTTTTTTGTAGCTTTGCAGGAGGTGAGCCGATGTACCGTGCCCTGTATCGAAAATGGCGTCCCCAGCGCTTTGCGGACGTGGTTGGCCAGACGGCCATCGTCACGGCCCTGCAGAACCAGATTTCTGCCGGGCGCATCGGCCATGCGTATCTGTTCACCGGCACCCGCGGCACCGGCAAGACGACCTGCGCCAAGATCTTTGCCAAGGCGGTCAACTGTCTGGACACCTCCAGCCCTGACCCCTGCGGCGAGTGTGAAATTTGTAAGGGCATTGACTCCGGCTCCGTCATGGACATCATCGAGATGGATGCCGCGTCGAACAACGGTGTTGACGACATCCGCGACCTGCGCGACGAGGTGGCCTATCTGCCGTCGGTCTGCAAGTACAAGGTCTATATCATCGACGAGGTGCACATGCTCTCCACCGCGGCGTTCAACGCGCTGCTCAAAACGATGGAGGAGCCGCCCGAGCACGTCATCTTTATCTTAGCCACCACCGAGGTGCAGAAGGTTCCCGTCACGATTTTGAGCCGCTGCCAGCGGTATGACTTCACCCGCATCACGGCGGATGACATTGCCGGGCGGCTGCTCTACGTGGCCGGGCAGGAGAAGATCGAGCTGGACGAGAACGCCGCACAGTTGATTGGCCGTCTGGCAGACGGTGCCATGCGTGACGCGCTGTCCATTCTGGACACCTGCGCCGGTGTCGACAACCACGTGGACGAGGCGCTCGTCCGCCGTATGGCCGGTGTCACGGACAGGGGCTACCTGTTTGAGATCAGCGACGCCATCGCGGCAGGGGACTCCGTCACTGCACTGGAAAAAATCGCTGAGCTGCGCCAGCAGAGCGTTGATATGCGCCGCCTCTGCATGGAGCTCGCCGGGCATTACCGCAATCTGATGCTCTGTGCGCTGCCGGGCGGCACGTCGCTTCTGACCGGCATCTCGCCGGAGGAGGAGGACGCCTACACCCAGCGCAGGGACTTCCCGCAGCGGGAGGCCATCCGTGCGGTCAATGCGTTCGGCTCGGCACTTGAGAAAATGAGCCGCGGCACTGACCAGCGCATTGAGCTGGAGCTGGCGATTTTCTCGCTGACTCAGCCCGAGGCTGCCGCCGCACCTGTTATCATCCAGCAGCCCGCCCCGGCAGCACCCGCCGCGCCCCAAGCGTTTGCCAGCGCGCCGCGCACCTACACGGCAGCGCCGCCGGTGCAGGCCGCGCCCTCTGTCGTGCCGCCCGTGGTGCAGCCGCAGAGCGTTCCCGCCGCTGCGCCGGATGATGTACCGCCGCCCATTGACGATGACCCGCCGTTCCTGCAGCCGGAGCTGAAGCCCGCCCCGCAGCAGTCTGCTGCGCCTGTGCCGCAGACGCCCGCTGCCCCGGCCCCGCGTAAGGCCGAGCCGCCGCGGCAGGCAGGCCCGCTGGAGCCGTTCGCCTTCTGGCCCGCCGTGCTGGCCGATCTGGAGGAGAACGATGCGATGCTCATCTCTTTTTTGCGCGGCACAAGGGCCTACTGCGACGGCAAGCGCGTGCTGTTTGAGTGCAGCGACGCCTTCCGCGATTATATCCGCAATAACCGGGAGGTCAGCAAGCGCCTCAAGGAGACCATCTATCGCGTATCGCGCACCAAGTACAGCATCGGCCCCTATGAGGAGCCGAAGGCCGACGACACCACCGCCGCCGTCAGTCTGGACGAGACCCTGCACACGATGCAGGCGCTTGGCGTCGATTTGAAAATCGTTGATAAATAATTATTTTTGGAGGATACAACCATGAAAGCAAGACTGCCCAAGGGCTATGGCCGACCCGATCCCAACGCCATGATGCGTCAGGTCCAGAAGATGCAGGACGACATCCGCGCCAAGCAGGAGGAGCTCGAAGCCAAGGAGTACACCGGCACCGCCAGCGGTGAGATGGTCACTGTCACGATGAACGGCAAGCATGAGATCACCGCCGTCAAGATCAAGCCCGAGGCCGTCGACCCCGATGATATTGAAATGCTTGAGGATCTGATTGCCGCCGCCGTCAACAGCGCCGCTGCTGCCGTTGACAAGGACTCCGAGGAGGAGATGTCCAAGATGACCGGCGGTCTGAACATCCCCGGTCTGGGCTAAGAGGCTGCCTATGTTCAACAACAATGTTGAGCCGCTGGAAAATCTGATTGACCAGTTTGCCCAGTTTCCCGGCATTGGCCGCAAAAGTGCGGTGCGTATGGCCTATCAGGTCATGTCGATGCCGCCCAAGCAGGCCATGGAGCTGGCCAAGGCGATTGAGCACGCCAAAAGCGACCTGCACCGCTGCCGCATCTGCCAGGACTACACCACCGGCGATGTCTGCAAAATCTGCGCCTCCCAGAAGCGTGACCGCAGCATCATCTGCGTGGTCGAGGGCCCGCGCGACATCAAATCGATTGAGCGCACCCACGAGTACAACGGCCTGTACCATGTGCTGCACGGCCTGATTTCGCCGATGGATGGCATCGGTGCAGATCAGCTCTGCATCAAGGAGCTGCTGGCCCGTCTGAATGACACCGTCAAGGAGGTCATCATGGCCACCAGCCCGACGGTGGAGGGCGAGGCCACGGCGATGTATATCGCCAAACTCATCAAACCTCTGGGCATCAAAACGACCCGCCTGGCCTATGGCCTGCCCGTCGGCTCGAGTCTGGAATACGCCGATGAGACGACGCTGTACCGTGCCATGGCCGGACGCGGCGAGATGTAAAAAAATTCCTGTACCGCTTTTTCCGGTACAGGTTTTTTATTGTAGCTTTATTTCAGCAGACCGTAATCCCGCAGACAGCGCTGTACACCCGTCAGGGTATCGTCAAAGCCGACACCCGCTGCCGCACGCAACTTGGCGCCGTCCATCAGCAGGCTGCGCGGCCAGTCTGCCGCTTCTATGACGGGGTGGATGTCCAGCAGCGCACAGGCGCGCCGGGCCGTCGTGACCATGTCGCAGTCGTTCTCGCTGCCAAAGTTGTACACACCGCCTGGCAGTTCCATGGCCTGGGTCAGCCGCTCCACGGCCTCCCGCACATAGGTGATGCCGCGGTAGTCCCGCATCGAAAACCGCAGCGTCTCCTGCCGCATAGCAGCGGTCAGCAGGTTCAGCAGGAAGTTACCGCGGATCGGCAGGCCGTACCCGGGCAGGTCGTGCATCCAGGCCGCCCGCAGCAGCACGGCATCGGGCAAAATATCCAGCACGCGCTGCTCCATCTCCTGCTTGTGGCGGCCATAGACGTTGGCGGGGGAGAGCGGTGTATCCTCGTCAAACGGCCCGTGCTCAGTAAGGCCCGTGTAGACCTGATCAGAGCTGAACGCAACCAGCTTTGCGCCGCTTTTTTGCGCTGCAGCCGCCATCCAGCACGGCAGCAGAACATTGGCGCGGTAGGACTCGTCCGGGTGCTTTTCGCTGTAGCCCGTGTCGGAGAGCGCCGCCGTGTGTACGATCACGTCCGGCTGCTCGTGCCGCACCCAGTCGGCCACGGTCTGCTCATCCGCTGCGGCCAGCATTCCTTTGGGGAAGGCGCACAGCTCGTGCCGCCCCGCCAGCTGGGTCATGATACGTGCCCCCACAAAGCCGCCTGCGCCGGAGACCAATAGCTTTTTCATGTCTTTTCCCTCGCAATACGATTTTTGTCTTAATTGTACCGTTTTTGCGCAGCTGTTGCAAGCGGCTTGACAAATTCCGCGCTGGTTTGTATAATAAAGACACCTAAAACAAGGTGTGGATTTTTACAGTTCTGATACTACTTTTCGCCACACAACGCTTTCTTTCCGGGAAAGCGTTGTGTGGTTTTTGTTGTGTCAAAAGGAGGAACCCATGAACGATACCTTCATGAAAGAAAAGCCGATTTTTCCGCTGCTGACCTCAATGGCCCTGCCCATGGTCGTCTCGATGCTGGTCAATGCACTGTACAACATCGTGGACAGCCTCTTTGTCGCCCGCATCAGTGAGGAAGCCATGACTGCGCTGTCCCTCGTCTACCCGGTGCAGAACCTCATCAACGCGATTGCCATCGGCTTCAGCATCGGCATTGCCGCGCTGATCTCGCTGCATCTCGGTGCAGGCAACAAAGAAAAGGCTGACATGGCCGCCACCCACGGCATGGTGCTTTCGCTGATCCACGGCGTCGTGATTTCCATCGTCTGCACCGCCATTATGCCGCGGTTCCTGCACTCCTTCACCAGCGACAAGACCGTCATTGCCATGGGCGTGACCTACTCCCGCGTTGCCTTTATGTTCGCCGTCGTCATCATGGCCGCCATGGCGTTTGAGAAGATCTTTCAGGCGGTGGGCCGGATGAACATTACGATGATCGGCCTGATGGGCGGCTCGGTCTGCAACATCATTCTGGACCCGCTGCTGATTTTCGGCATCGGCCCGTTCCCCAAAATGGGCATTGCCGGTGCGGCGCTGGCTACCGGCATCGGCCAGATGGTTCCCGTCATCTTCTATCTGATTGTCTACTTCGTCAGCCCTATCCCGGTCAGGCTGCGCTCCGGCTGCCTGAAGCCGGACGCCAAAATGGCCCTGCAGCTCTATTCCATCGGCGTACCGGCCATCCTGAATCTGGCGCTGCCCTCGGTGCTCATCACCTTCCTGAACTCGCTGCTGGCCGTCTACTCTCAAAGCTATGTCGTCGTGCTGGGTATCTACTATAAATTACAGACCTTCCTGTACCTGCCCGCCAACGGCATTGTGCAGGGCCTGCGCCCCATCATCGGCTACAACTACGGCGCGGGGGAGTATGACCGCGTCAAAAAGCTCTACCACACGTCCATGGGCATGTGCGCCGCCATCATGGCCGCGGGCACAGTGCTCTGTCTGGTGCTATCCGGCCAGCTGATTGGGCTTTTCAGCTCGAACGCCGAGACCATCGCCATCGGCACATCGGCCCTGCGCATCATCTGCGTCGGCTTCATCGTCTCGACGATTTCAGTCGTCGCCTCCGGCTCTCTGGAGGGTCTCGGCATGGGCGTACAGTCACTGGTCATCTCGCTGTGCCGTTACATCGTTGTCATCATGCCGCTGGCCTGGCTGTTCTGCCGCCTGCTGGGTGCCGACGGCATCTGGAACGCCTTCTGGGTGACCGAGGTCATCACGGCGGGCATTTCAATGGTCGTATACCACAAGAGTGTGAAGCTGAAATAAACCAACAGGAGCCTGACCACAGCCGGTCAGGCTCCTGTTTTATATAAGTAAAAGGCTTCCCCCAAAGTGGAAGGCTCAGACTGTCGAAAAAGGTGCGTTCACCCCTTGGCCCCCTCTGCGAGGGGGCTCCG
>OFRZ01001027.1_pt1 | contig 20762 bp, 20 predicted proteins | sample 1543181 | NCBI WGS metagenome assembly OFRZ01 (sample SAMN04209245, study PRJEB22552) | human gut metagenome | biome: gut; material: feces | host: Homo sapiens | place: USA: Oklahoma | reverse complement strand
GGTGCAGGCGGGCCGAACCATATCCCGCAAACCGCGCATTCCAACTACGTGGCAAGGTCGGCAACTATTCATCTTCTGTTTACCGATTTTGTCTTCCGACCCCTCGAACAGCCCATAGGCTAGTAACTGTCATGAAAAGGAATCGGCTCTGAATCGTATGACACGAGCCGCTATGACAGTTGATAAGAGGAAAGAAACAATGCGTAAGAATCTCTTCGTTCGTTCCATCGCGGCGGTTTCCGGCATCGTGATGCTGGCGTCGCTCGCCGCCTGTGGCGACAACACTTCGTCCGCCGGCAACAACTCCGGTTCCACCTCGACCGAGAAGATTACCGGCAGCTTCTCCGGCGCTGGTGCCACCTCCCAGCAGGCGGCCGAGGAAGCCTGGGTCTCCGCCTACATGGCGGCGAACTCCGGCGCGAACGTCACCTACAACCCGACCGGTTCCGGCGCGGGCGTCACCACCTTCCTGAGCGGCGCCACCGCGTGGGCCGGCTCCGACAAGGCCCTCTCCGATGACGAGGTCACCCAGTCCTCCGACAAGGCGTGCGCCAACGGCACCACCGCGTTCGACGTGCCGGTCTACATCTCCCCGATCGCCATCATCTTCAACTTGAAGGGCGTTTCCGACGCCGGCAAGCACATCAACCTCGATGCCGACACCGCCGCCAAGATCTTCGACGGCAAGATCGTCAAGTGGAACGATCCGGCCATCGCCAACCAGAACAAGGACCTGACCTTGCCCGACACCCAGATCACCGTCGTGCACCGCTCCGACAAGTCCGGCACCACGCAGAACTTCGTGAGCTACTTCAAGGACCAGGCCCCCGACTCCTGGACCCATGAGCTCTCCGAGAACTGGCCTGACATCCCCGGCCAGCAGAGCGCCAAGGGCACCTCGGGCGTCGTCACCGCCGTCAAGCAGGCCGACGGCACCATCGGCTACGCCGACTTCTCCCAGGTCGGCGACCTGGGCACCGCGGCCATCAAGGTCGGCGAGAACTACAACGAGATCTCCGCTGACGCCGGTTCCAAGGTCATCGAGGATTCCGAGATCGACACATCCGCCAAGGGCGACAACCGCGTGGTCGTGAAGATCAACCACGCCACCAAAGCCAAGGGCGCCTACCCGATCGTGCTGGTCTCCTACGACATCGCCTGCCCCGCCTACAAGGACGCCAACACCGCCAAGTTCGTCAAGAGCTGGCTCACCTACGTGACCAGCGACGAAGGCCAGAAGACCGCCTCCTCCGCTGCCGGCTCCGCCCCGCTGCCGAGCAACATCGTCGAGAAGGTCACCAAGTCCATCGAGGCCATCAAGACCAAGTGATCAGCGTGAGCTGACACGCCGTATGGCGGATGCCGCAGAACACCTGACACAATGAAAGGTGTCTGCGGCTTCTGTCGGTTGTACACGGCCGTGAAGCCACCATTGAAAATGCATACGAAGGAGAACCTGTGAGTTCGCAAGACAAAGCGGCAGACAGTCCGGCCAGTACAGGCAAGACCGGCGATGTCGTGTTCAAGACGATCGCCTATGCTGCCGGCATTCTCATTCTCGTCGCGCTTGCGGCGGTGTTCCTGTTCCTGCTGTTTCAGGCGTGGCCGCTGATCGGAGGCGATCAGGCCGCGAACACCGCCACCATCGAATCATTCACCGGCAACCGCGCGCACAACTTCTGGCAGTACGTGGGCCCGCTGGTGTTCGGCACGGTGCTTGTCTCCGCGCTGTCGCTGATCATCGCGTTTTTCATCTCGATCGGCATCGCCCTGTTCATCTCGCATTACGCACCCAAGAAGCTGGCGACCGCGCTGAGCTACGTGGTCGACCTGCTCGCCGCCATCCCGTCCGTCATCTACGGCCTGTGGGGCGGCCTGATTCTGGTGCCGGCCATCCAGCCGGTGTGGAACTGGTTCGCGAAGTACCTGAGGTGGACCTACATCTTCGATGGATCGCTCAATGACCCGTCGGTCGCCGACAGCCCCTCGCGAACCGTCGCCACGGTCGCCGTCGTGCTGGCCGTCATGATCCTGCCGATCATCACCTCGGTGTCGCGCGACATCTTCATGCAGACCCCGCGTCTGCAGGAGGAGGCGGCCATCGGCCTGGGCGCCACCAAGTGGGAGATGATCAAGCTGGCCGTGCTGCCGTTCGGCAAGTCCGGCATCGTCTCCGCATCCATGCTCGGCCTGGGCCGCGCACTCGGCGAGACCATGGCCGTCCTCATGATTCTTTCCCCCGGCCTGACGTACTCGATCAAGCTGCTGCGGGCATCCCAGAACCAGACCATCGCGGCGAACATCGCGGCGCAATACCCGGAAGCCGACCCGAACATCGGCGTGCCCGTGCTGATCGGCACCGGCCTCGTGCTGTTCGTTATCACGTTCCTCGTGAACTTCGTCGCCCGTAAGATCACCGAGAAAGCGAGCGCATGATGAGTGAAGCAACTGTAAAGAGCACCATCAGCGTCGACGCGAACGCCGTGAAGAAGACGCCCGCCGCACGCAACGACAAGCAACTGCCCGACATCGACTTCGACCGGTTCAAGACCAGCCGTTCCTTCGCCGCGTCCCGCAAGCGCAAGGACGTCTTCATGAAGAGCCTGATCTGCCTCGCCTTCATCATCGCGTGCATCCCTCTGATCTCCGTGCTGTGGACGACCGTCGCCAACGGCATCAAGCGACTGAACCTCAACTTCCTTTCGTACAACATGTCCGGCGTCGTCGGCGGCAGCCAGACGCCCTCCGGCGGATACGGCGGCGTGCTGCACGCCATCATCGGCACGTTGGAGATCACCTTGGGCGCCATGGTCATCTCCGTGCCGGTCGGCCTGATGTGCGCGGTCTACCTGATCGAGTACGCGGCCCGCGGCAACAAGCTCGCCAAGTCCATCGGCCTGCTGGTCGACGTGATGAGCGGCATCCCGTCCATCGTCGCCGGTCTGTTCGCCTACTCGATGTTCTCGCTCATCGGCGGCCCCGGCACCATCAGCGGCTTCGAAGGCTCCGTCGCGCTTTCGCTGCTGATGATCCCGACCGTCGTCAAGACCAGTGAGGAGATGCTGAAGGTCGTGCCCGGCGACCTGCGTGAGGCCTCGTACGCGCTGGGCGTTTCCAAGCAGCGCACCATCTGCAAGATCGTGCTGCGCACCGCCCTGCCCGGCATCGTCTCCGGCGTCATCCTGGCCATCGCGCGAGTGATCGGCGAGACCGCGCCGCTGCTGATGACCGCAGGCTACGCGACGTTCACCAACGTGAACCTGTTCAGCGGCGAGATGACCACGCTTCCCGTGTTCGTCTACCAGGAATACAGCAAGCTGCGTGCCAACTGCCCGCCCAACGCCGGCTCCTCCTGCGTCACCACGATCCCGATGGAACGCTCCTGGGCCGCCGCCCTGGTGCTGATCATCATCGTGCTGATCCTCAACCTCATCGGCCGTGTCGTGGCTCGCGTCTTCGCCGTGAAGTCCGAACGGTAAGCCGCCGTACACTGTATATACATCAATAAAGGAATTCATATGGGACAACGCATTGACGTCAAACATCTGAACATCTACTACGGCGACTTCCTGGCCGTGGAGGATGTCAACATCAACATCGAACCCAACAAGGTCACCGCGTTCATCGGGCCGTCCGGCTGCGGCAAGTCCACGGTGCTGCGCACCCTCGACCGCATGCACGAGATCATCCCCGGCGCCCACGTCAAGGGTGAGGTCGAGCTCGAAGGCAAGAACCTGTATGCCAAGGACGTGGACCCCGTCGCCGTGCGCCGCGATGTCGGCATGGTGTTCCAGCGCCCGAACCCGTTCCCCACGATGACGATTCGTGAGAACGTGCTCGCCGGCGTGCGCCTGAACAACCGCCGCATCTCCAAGTCCGACGCCGACGACCTGGTCGAGTGGGCGCTCAAGGGCGCCAACCTGTGGGAAGAGGTCAAGGACCGTCTCGACAACCCGGGCATCGGCCTGTCCGGCGGTCAGCAGCAGCGTCTGTGCATCGCCCGCGCCGTGGCCGTGCACCCGCAGGTGCTGCTGATGGACGAGCCGTGCTCCGCGCTCGACCCGATCTCGACGTTGGCCGTCGAGGACCTGATCAACGAGCTCAAGGGCGACTACACGATCGTGATCGTGACCCACAACATGCAGCAGGCCGCCCGTATCGCCGATTACACCGCCTTCTTCAACCTGAAGGCCGTCGGCGAGCCCGGCCACCTGGAGTACTTCGCGGACACCACCACGATGTTCAACAACCCCCAGAACGCCGAAGCCGAGCGCTACATCTCCGGTCGTTTCGGCTGATCGGCGGCGCGCTGGCGGATCGCATGCGTTGCATCCGCCCGCGCGTCCATCGCCACAAGACCCCGCCTCCGCGCGGGGTCTTCGCGTTTGTGAGGGGGAGCTCCGGAATAGAAGAAGCGACGGCGATGCTGGACAACTGCCGTGTTGTGCGATTTTGCAGATGTTGTACAACGACATTCTTGATTGTCACGCTCCGCTCCACCCGAGAACGTTCGCGTTGTTCCCGGTCATAGCATGATTCGACGCCTATCGTCTTCGGTCATACCGATACCCGTGCTTCCTTGCCAGTCCCTCTAGGCTGATTGCGATGACCTCGAAGCTCCGCGCTCGGCGAGTCGTCTTGCTATACGCAGGGCCAGTTCCGCAATCGACATCTCGTCAATCAGATTTTGAGCGGTCACGATGATTAATATCCAGCCGTGGGCCCGCAACCGTTCCCTTTTTTCGTTGTCTCGGCGCCACTGGACCTTATCCGTTCGATGATGATCGCCGTCATATTCCACTCCGACCTTGAACTCGACCCATGCGATGTCCAGCGAAATGGCTGCTCCTGAACGAAAGGTGATTCCAGGAACCACGACATTGCATCGTCCATCCGGTATTCCGTGGCGTTGAACGCCCAGCCGTAGCGAGCTTTCGGCGGGAGACCGTATATTGGGGCGTACCAGTGTCATGGCTTGCCTGCAAATGCTTTTTCCTCGGAACGGCGGCATCTCTTTTATGAAACGCTGCAACTCCAGATACAATTTGTCCGCGTCCGGCGCGCCATTGCGCACCAGCATCGCGAGAATGGAATCTCCGAGCACAACAAGATCCTCTGTCGAAAGATATGGGGACAGCTGCGCCCACACATGAAACACGTGCAATGCGTGCACGCCATTCGATATGTGGATGAGTGATTGCGGAGTGCAATGGCTCCAGATGTGGACAATGACCGGGACGGATTTCAACGGTCGAATATGAGGCCTGCCGGAGCGCGTCCGCACCGTGACATGCAGCGCGGCCGTGTCGAGATTGCAGTGGGAGGGCACCGGCACGCCTTGCAGTTCCAGAGCGGTGGTCATGCCGAAGAGCAGCTGGCGGTCGGACTGCCCTACCGTGGCGGTGCAGCGTTGCAGAGTCTGCCGCCTAATCTGTTCCAATGACTGGAACATGGTGGCTGTCGGCTCGCCCGGTATCGGTTCGTAATCGTTCATGGGCGCAACGCTAGCGGGTCGGGGGCCCGCGCGCCACCGACGGCGGGATTTCTGTGGATATGTGGATGGAGAACGGGTTATCCACATATATCCACAGGCCGTCCGACACCATAACATCCATGACTTATGAAGATGTTATGGTGGGCGTGTTCGGGAAACCGGGCGAATAGCAGTTTGTCTCGCCGAGGCCGGATGGCCTCGCACATTCAAGGAAGCAGAGAAAGTATGGAGAAGTTCTTCCATTTGAAGGAGAACGGCACGACCGTGTCCACGGAGATCGTGGCCGGCCTCACCACGTTCTTCGCGATGAGCTACATCATCGTCGTCAATCCGCAGATCCTGCACCAGACCGGCATGCCGTGGGGCGGCGTGTTCCTGGCAACGATCATCGCGGCCATCATCGGCACGCTCGTCATGGGCCTGTTCGCCAATGTGCCGTACGCGCAGGCGGCCGGCATGGGTCTCAACGCGTTCTTCACCTACACGGTGTGCTTCGGTCTGAAGTTCACGTGGCAGGAGACACTGTGCATGGTGTTCCTGTGCGGCCTCATCAACATCATCATCACCGTCACCAAGATCCGCAAGATGATCATCGAGGCGATCCCGCCCATGCTGCAGAACGCCATCGGTGGCGGCATCGGCATATTCGTCGCCTACGTCGGCATGCTCAACGTCAACCTCGTCACCTTCACCCCGAAGGACACCAAGGCCGCCGGCAAGGGCCTGGCCACCGGCGCCACGCCTGGTCTGGCCACGCTGAACACCCCGACCCTGTGGCTGTTCCTGATCGGCCTGCTGTTCGCCATCGTGTTCACCGTGCTCAAGCTCAAGGGCGGCATGCTGCTGACCATCGTCATCACCGCGATCATCGGCATCCCGATGGGCCTGACCAGCATGTCCAACTCCGTGTCCATCTCCGACACGTTCGCCCAGCTGCCGCAGACCTTCGGCGTGATCTTCAGCGCCGATGGCTTCCCGGCGCTGTTCTCCGACGTATCCAAACTGCCGCTCGTGCTGGTCACGATCTTCGCGTTCTCGATGTCCGACACGTTCGACACGCTCGGCACGTTCATCGGCACCGGCCGCCGCACCGGCATCTTCTCCGATGACGACATGAAGCACATGGAGGACGGCAAGGGCTTCTCCTCCAAGCTGGATCGCGCCCTGTTCGCCGACTCGATCGCCACCTCCATCGGCGCGATCTGCGGTACCTCGAACACCACCACCTACGTCGAGTCTTCCGCGGGCATCGCGGCGGGCGGCCGCACCGGCCTGACCTCCGTGGTCGTGTCCATCTGCTTTGCGCTGTCGATCTTCCTGTCCCCGGTGATCTCCGCGGTGCCGTCCGCAGCGACGGCCGGCGTGCTGGTCATCGTCGGCTGCATGATGGCCTCCAGCCTCAAGGAGATCGAGTGGAGCGACATCTCCGAGGCGATTCCGGCGTTCTTCGCCGCCGTGTTCATGGCGCTCGCGTACTCGATCAGCTACGGCATCGCCGCCGGCTTCATCACCTACTGCATCGTCAAGACCTGCAAGAAGGAAGCCAAGAGCGTTCACCCGATCATCTGGATTGTCTCGCTGCTCTTCATCCTCAACTTCATCCTGCTGGCAGTGCTGTAATGGCATCTGCCCTGCCTTGAATCCCGGCCCCCGTTGGTTTTCCAGCGGGGGCCGGATTCGTATCGTGCCGTCTTGTGTGTTTGCTCTCTCGGCAATACGATGGATGTAAGGGACAGAACGGACTGCCCTGTACCACCCGTCGCGACGATGGTGTTGACGGTGGGCGGCGATCCGTCCGCAGACGACGATCAGATCGTGGCCTGCGAGATCTACATCAGCGGCCAGCTGCTCGACAGCCAGTACCGGCGCGGCAAGGACGTCACGGTGACATGCTCCTACAGCTCATGGCAGCAGGAGCCGTTCAACGGGCGCGAGGTTGCGATTGGCATACTGGACAATCAGAAACAGCTGGCAAAGATAAAGGCTGGGCCACAATAGGGTGGCCGATTTTCAGAGGTGAAAGAAAGCGATGTCCATAAATGAACCGAAGAATATCCACGTGGTTGCGCGGGCGTGACCTTCCATGGAGACCTGCCGCCGCCGTGATCGCGCAGGTCAAGGCCAAGGATCTGGGTGGGTATACGGATGAGTCCGTCCGGGCGGTGCGTGATGCGCTTGCTGCAGCCGAGAAGGTCGCTGCCGATCCTGATGCGACGCAGGTCGCAAGTCTGAATGCGGCCGTCGACGGGCTGAAGGCCAAGGATGACGGTGACAAGCCCGGCGCGGGTGATGGCAAGCCCGGCGACGGCAAGCCGGGCAAGGGCGACGAGACCAAGCCCGATACCGGCAAGAAGGGCGGGCTGAGCGCCACCGGTGCCGGCATCGTTCCGATCGCCGCCGCGGCCCTGACGCTCATGGCCGGTGCGGCGCTCGCACTGGCCAAGCGCTGAGACGCCATGGGGCGGTCGGCCCGTCGGACGGAGATTTTTCGTCCGACGGGCCGATTATTTGCAGCCTCCGACCACGACACGCCCGGAGTGCGTAGCACAATCGTCGCGCGCGTTTGCGGGAATCGGCTCCATGGCGGCGTTTCATGAAATTCGGCATGCCGATCTTGCTGAGCACTCCGGGCGTGTCGCGATGGAATGCCGCCTGTTTAGTCAACATTCCGGACCGATGTGAGCCGCATAGGTCTTCGCTGGCAAATCCTCACTTATGGCCACGATTGCCGTGAGAAACTTATGGTATTGGCGGCGTGGCGTTGATAATGCTTGGCGCCGTGAAGGGATAGCGAGGTCTGCGACATGAGGAACCGTGTGATTCATCGCAATTCGCGCGCCGGCGATTCGCCGTTCCGTCTGCTCGCCGCGGCGCTCGCCGTGCTGACGTTGACCTTATTGGCGGTTATGGTGCCGTGCGAGGGAGAAGCGCACGCAGCCGCGCCCATCAAGATCGCATGCGTGGGCGACAGCCTTACGGACGGCTCCAAATCCAGTGGCGGCAAGAAAGGCGACACCGCATATCCGGCGTGGCTCGGCCGCATCCTCGGCAGTGGCTATGACGTGCGCAATTTCGGCGCCGCTGGTGACACGCTGCTGCGGGGCACGGGCTGGTCATATTGGGATTCGGCCGAATTCCGGCAGAGCAAGGAGTTCGCCCCCGATATCGTCATCATCATGCTCGGCACCAACGATTCCAAGGACGCCTACTGGAACGAGACACTGTACAGGACCGAGGCGAAGGAGCTGGTGAGGGTGTACCGGGATCTCGCCAGCCGACCGGTCGTGTATTTCGCGAGTTCACCGCACTCATACCGGGTCGCCCCCGGTACCAAATATGTCTCCGTCAACTCCGTGAACAGGTTACATCCCGTACAGGAGTCGCTGATCCGTGACGAGCGTTGGAACACCATCGACCTGTACGCGGCGACCGCGAACCGGCGGCAGCTGTATGACGCCGACGGCGTTCACTTCAACGACGACGGGTACCGGTTCCTCGCCGAGCAGATCGCAGGCGTCATGCACCGGTCGGCGCAGATCATCGGCTCCACCGGAAGGGAGCGGGTCATCGCAAACGAGACGGAGAACGGCGCCACGAAAAGAGCCGGCGTGGAATTCGGCCTTACCTCGCAGGGTACCGCCGCCGGGAACGCCGGCGATTCGTCCGATGGCAACGGGAAACGGGATGCCCTGCGCGGCTCCGATGCCGTCGTGGCCATCATAGCCATGCTGTCGGCGGGCATTACCGGAGCGGCGCTCGTGCTGGGCGGACGGTCGCGACACGCCCGGGTTGAAGGTGTCCGCTCGCGGTCGTATTCTATATGACTTGTAAACCATAGACCGTTGGTTGGAGTGTGCAAGCACTCACGAAGTTTGGTTCGCCAAGCCAGCGCAGGTTGAGAAATATGTGCCCGTAATACGGCTCGCCGGAAACGGTTGTATGTTGCTCTGCCTGTGCGCAGGGCTTTTTTATTGCCCTGGCAGGGTGCGCAGGACTTCGCAGGATCAATGGCCGATCTAGGAAGGAACGCCATGAAGAGGCCCGAAAAGGAAGCGGTAGTCGCTCAGCTTACGGAACAGTTCCGTAACGCCGACGCTGTCTACCTGACTGAGTACCGCGGGCTTACCGTTCCGCAGGTTTCCGAACTGCGCGAAAAGCTAGGCCGCGATACTTCCTACACTGTGGCTAAGAACACGCTGGCGCGCATCGCCGCCAAGGAAGCGGGCATTGAGGGTCTTGACGACCTGCTCAAGGGCCCGACCGCCATCACCTTCGTGAAGGGCGACTTCATTGAGGCTGCGAAGACGCTGCGTGACTTTGCCAAGACCAACAAGGCTCTCGTTATCTCGGGCGGTTATGCCGACGGCACCGTCTACGACGGCGAGGGTGCTACCAAGCTGGCGGACATGATGTCCCGTCCGCAGCTGCTCTCCAAGTTCGCAGGCGACCTCAAGGCCACGACCGCCAAGGCCGCGTACCTGTTCGTCGCTGTGCCTACCAAGGCCGTGCGTACGATCGACGCTCTGCGCGAGAAGCAGGAAAAGGCAGCTTGATTCTCATGCGGCTTGCCGCATGAACCACAATCGGAAAACAACACACATCAGGCGGACGGCAATCGCTGAAGGCCGCCGCCAGAATGAAAGGAAGCCATCATGGCTAAGTACACCAACGAAGAGCTGCTGGAAGCTTTCGGTGAAATGACCCTCGTCGAGCTCTCCGAGTTCGTCAAGGCCTTCGAAGAGAAGTTCGACGTCGAGGCTGCCGCTCCGGCCGCCGTCGCCGTTGCCGCTCCGGCTGCCGGCGCTGCCGCCGAAGAGGAAGAGAAGACCGAGTTCGACGTCGTCCTGACCGCTGTCGGCGACAAGAAGATCCAGGTCATCAAGGCTGTCAAGGCCATCACCAACGCTGGCCTGGCTGACGCCAAGGCCATGGTTGATGGCGCTCCGAAGGCCATCCTGGAGAAGGCCAAGAAGGAAGACGCCGAGAAGGCCAAGGCTCAGCTGGAAGAGGCTGGCGCCACCGTCGAGCTCAAGTAATGATCGCGGGAGTGAAACCCGCACATTGCAGCTTTGCACAGACCCTGCTGTCGCACACGCGACCGCAGGGTCTGCGCGTATGCGGCGGTCCGCGCACCGGAGCCGAGACCGCTTCTGTGAACGCCTGACACGGCCTGACATGGGCGTTCCGCACCGGTGTGCGCTACAATCCGAAATACCGGCATCAATGCGATAATGTTGTCAATTCATCGGTCATCAATCCCTGAAAACACAGCGGGACATGACACAATGGCACATAGTATGCGAACGAGCGTGAAAGGAAGGGCGGCACGTGACTGGCGATCAGCGGACGATACAGCAGTGGACGGTGAGAATCGGTGGCATCGATCAGAAAACCGTGAAGCCGGGAGACAGCATCGAAATCGGGCGCAAGCCGTTGCGGCCGTTGCCCGATGACGGCACCGAACGCCTGGAGATAGCGGACGGCACGCGGTCCATGTCGAAACGCCATGCGACCTTCGCGGTGAGTCAGAACGGCGGCGGCACCGTGCGTGATCTGGGCTCGACCAACGGGTCATATGTGGTGCGGGGCAATGGCGATCTCATGCGTCTGCCGCCGAACGTCGATTTCCTGCTGCCGACTTCACCGATGCGCCTGCAATTCGGCGATGTCCCCGTCGATTTCATTCGTGTGGAGCAGCCGGTGAGCGACACGTTCGTCGTGCCCGACCTGTTCGGATACGCTTTGGAGACCGTCAAGCAGGAGCCGGATGTGGCCGACATGTCGGTGGATGACATTCTTGACCTGCGTGCCGGGGAACCTACCGCCGCGATCAGCGCTGCCACCGTGCGCAAGCGTGTCGGTGAGCTGAATGCCGCCGCATCGCAGACGTTCCCGCCGCAGAAGACGACCACGGCGGATGGATTGGCGGCGGATTCCGCGGCCGGCGCCGCTGAGCTGGATTCGGAGCTTGCCGTTTCGTCGGATGCTGCCATGCCCGTTGAGGCCGCGGTGCTGGCCGAAACCGTGTCGCCGGCTGAGGCCGACGCTGCCGAGAGCGATGCCGAGACCAAGGTTCCGGAAGCCGCCGAGTCCTCCGAGAATGCGGCGCCTGCGGATGCCGTTGATGCCGCGGACGCGGCCGTATCCACTGAGACTGCGACATCCGATACGGCATCGCCTGAAACCGTGACTTCTGGAACCGTGGCATCCGAGTCCGCCGCGGATACGGTACCGGCTGATTCCGCTGTATCTGATTCTGTAGTGACCGCGGCCCAATCGCAGACCAACGATGAGCCGAGCGAGCCCGATTCCATGCCGTTGAACGTGGCCGATGCTAAGCCGGTGGTGGCGTTACCCCGCGACCTGTTCGCCGACGCGCTCGCCGAGGACAGCGAAGAGGCCGGGCAGTCCACCGCGCCCGCAGAGCAGGCGGATCAGTTGGCGAACGGACAGCCGTCCGACGACCGATTCCAGCAGGCGTCATCCGATCAGGAGGCGCACGACGACATCCGTCAGGCGGTGAACGAGGTCGCAGCCAACGCGGCCGGTGTGGAAGTCACCGCCGGCGCCGTGGCAGGCGACGGCGTCGTGAAAGCCGATACGGACACCGCCCACGGGGAGATTCCGGAAGAGCACCGCCGGTTCGCGCAGCCGAACGACGACGAGGCGGACTCGACCGGTTCGTTCCGACCCGCATTCGAGCCGGGATCGGTGTTCGAACTCGTGTCGAAAGGCAGGCTTGCCGCCGCCGAACCGAAAATCGAAGTCAACGGGTACACCTCTGACCAGGCGAAGACCACGGAAGACTACACCGAGCAGTTCGCCATCGCGAATTGCGAAGAGCTGCTGCCGTTCCTTGCCATGAATCCATTGCTGTACGATGACCTCTATAATTGGCTGGAAGATCAGGGCAAAGCGGACATTGACGCTGCGCTGGAGAACAATGAGGGCTACAAGAGTTACCGCAAAGCGGTAGGGAAGTGAGTCGGGTCATGAGCGAAAGCATGCAACAGGCGCCCCAATCGCTGGAACGCATGCGTCAATGGCATGAACAGTACCGCGCCGGATTGGTGCCGTCCCCATTGGAGGACATCAACCAGCTTGGGGCGAAGCTCGATTTGACCCATGCGCATCCCTCCGGCATCGCCCAGCTGTTCGCGGGAGGCCGCGCGTCGCTGGATCTGCTGTTCCGCGACAACGGCATGCTGCGTGCGGCGAACCGCCGACTGGAGCGGGTGCTTGACGAGAAGGCCGCGAAACTGCGCGTCAGCGGCGTCGCGGAACTGTCTCTCACCGTGGGAGTCGCCACATGGGACGACGGTGCCATGCCGGTGCTGCTGTATCCGGTATCCGTGCAAAGCGCCCAGGATGAAGGCGATGTGGCGGTGATCCGGTTCGTCGGGCATGTCCGGCTCAACCCCGCGTTCGTGACGGTGATGCGCGAGCAGCACGTCGAACTTGACGAGCGGGAGCTGTTCAACGGCGCCAACTACGAGAGCGGCACGCCCGAAACGTCCGCGGTGTTCGCGGCGATCACCAAGCGTGCGGAGAAGGTGTTCCCCGATTTCACCATCGAGCGGCAGATTATCCTGGGCTGCTTCATGTCGCCCGGCTCGCTGATTCTTGCCGAAAGCCAGCACATTATCGATACGCTGGCCGAGGGGGCGACCGGCAACACGGTGCTGGACGCGCTCGCGGGCAGCAAGGAGGCCGCCGAAGCGCTCAAGGACTCCGGCGCACCTGCGTTCAGCCCATTCGACGCCGATCCGCACAACGAGTTCGAAGTCGGCGATGTCGACAACGCCGTGCGGTACGCGGCCGATATGGTCGCAGCCGGGCATTCACTCGGAGTCGATGTCGTCAACGGGCGTGACACCGCCGATTACGCCGCCGCCATCGCGTCGCGCTGCGTGATGAACGGCCGCAGCGTACTGTACGTGCCGTGCATCGCCGATCAGAAGCGTCGTTTCCGTCAGGCCATCAGCGCCAATGAGCTCAGCGGCCAAGTGCTCGACGTCTCGGACGAGCGCTGCAATGACAGCATCGACCATCAGCTGATCGCCGCGGTCGGATTCCAGCCCGGCGTCGCCAGCTCCCGGTTCGACCAGATCGCCGATGAGCTGGTCGGCGTGCGTTCCCGTCTCACCCGGTATCTGGGTGACCTGCACTGCACCGACAAGCAGTGGGGCGTGTCCGCGTACCAGACCATACAGAACCTCGCCGAAATCGCCACGTTGCCCGCGCATCCCGCCACCCGAGTGCGGTTGCGCAAGGAGACCGCGCGTGAGATCGGCGGTCATCTGGACGAATGGGCGGCGAAGCTCAGGCGTGCCGGCGAGCTCGGCGAATTCACGCTCGGACCGGAGGATACCGCTTGGTTCAAGGCCTCCATTACGTCCGAGGACGAGGCTGTGACCGTCTACCAGCGTGTGGTCGATCTGCTGCGCAAGTTGCTGCCGTTGACCCGTGAACAGGTGTCGTCCACCGTGCAGACATGCGGGTTCCCGATACCGAACACCGCGCAGGAGTGGGGCCGTCAGGTGCAGGTGCTGAAGAACCTGCGCCGCGTGCTCGACGTGTTCCAGCCGGAGATCTTCGAGCGCGACATCGACGCGATGATCGAGTCGAGCAAGTCCAAGGCCGAACGCAAGGCCGAAGGCACCACTATCGGATTCTGGGAGCGTCGCCGCCATATCAAGGAGGCCAAGAGCCTGCTGCGCGTGGGCGCACAGGTCGAGAACCTGCACGATGCGCTGCAGGTCGTGGCCAAGCAGGCCGCGCAATGGCGCATGTTCGTGCCTCACGGCGGGTGGCCGGTGCTGCCGAACAAACTCGACGACATCATCGCCACGCAGGAGGAGCTGGCCCGCGACCTGACGGCGCTGGACGCCGTACTGTCCACCACCGTGCAGGGCGGCGATCTGGAATCGCAGGATTTCGTCGCCGTCGAGGAACGCCTGAAGGCGCTGTTCGACGACCATCTCGCGCTGGACACACTGCCGGAGCGCTGCCGTCTCGAACATGAATTCCAGACGGCCGGGCTCACCGAACTGGTCGAGGACCTGCACACGCGCCGTGTGCCGGTGGAATCGGTGGATGCCGAACTGCAGCTGGCATGGTGGACCACGGTGTTCGAGAACATCGTGCGGGCGTCCGCGATCATCTCCAATCAGGATGGGTCGGCGTTGCAGTCCGCTGCGGATCGTTTCGCGCAGGTGGACACCGAACACGTGCGTTCGGTCGGTCCGATGGTCGCGCAGGAATCCATGCGCCGCCTGTGTGAAATGCTGTTCTCCCGCACGCAGGAATCCAACCAGCTGCACACGGTGCTGGCCGGCAAGACCCGCATCCCGCTCAGCCGGATACGCCGTGACCACCCCGAGATCCTGGCCGCGGCCAAGCCCATCATCGTGGCGACTCCGGCCACGCTTGCCGCGCTCACCGATCCGACGACCCTCGCCGACGTGGCAATCATCGACGCGGCCGCGCACATTCCGGCCATCCAGCTGCTGACCATCGTCTGCCGCGCGAAGCAAGTGGCCGTGCTGGCCCACCGGTCCACCGTGACCTCGCCGAGCGTGAAGGCGCTGATGGAGCTGCTGCCGAGCGTGAAGGTCCGCTCCCACCCCGTGCGGCGCGCGCCCAGGCTCGCCGCGTTCCTGGAATCCCAGGGGTATGGCGAGGTGCGCTATGACGTCACGACCGAGCCGTCGCAAGGCCGGGTGGCCTTCCACAAGGTCGAGGCGAACGGAACACCGGTCATGGCCACCGGATTGGTCGAGAGCAGCCAGCAGGAGATCGATGAGGTCGTCCGCATCATCACCGAACGCGCGGCGAGTTTCAACGTGGTGCCGGTCGGCTACACGCTGACCGTGGTCACGCTCACTGACGCATTCCGTTCGCGACTTGGTGCGGAACTGAAATCGCTGGCGTCGAAGAACAAGACCATGGGGCAGTTCCTGTGCCACGTGCGCATCGTCGCGCTGCCGGAGATCGCCGGGGCCCAGTCGACGGACGTGATTCTGTCGTTGTGCTACGCGAAGACCGTGCATGGGCGTCTGCTGCAGCAGTTCGGCGTGCTGGAGGGCGAAGGCGGACGTGCCATGCTGCTGGATGCGCTGGCGCTGTGCGACCGCCATCTCGATATCGTTTCGGCGTTCGACGAGTCTGATCTGGACGATGAGCGACTTCACCAGCCCGGACCGCAGCTGCTGCATGCCATGCTGCGCTGGGTGGAGCAGCTGGACGACCACGTGGTGCGTCCGGTGACCATCACCCGGTCGAACAATGTGCTGTTCAATGATCTGGCGGAGCGCGTGCGGTCCCGCGGACTGAACGCCGCCGTCGACTACGGGTTCGACCGCGGCCTGCACATTCCGATGGTCGTCGGGTTGCCCGACAAGCCGTTCGCGCTGGCCGTGCTGACCGACGACGCGCAGTTCATGAGCGTGCAGTCCACGCGTGAACGGCATCGCGGCCTGATGCAGGACCTTGCGTCGCTGGGCTGGTCGGTGATGAGCGTGTGGAGTGTCGGCGCATTCGTCAACCCGGACAAGGAGGTCGATGCGATCGTGTCGCGCATCGGCGAGATCTACGGGGATGTGCGATGAGCGGCGATACTACTGGTGACGGGGATCGTGTGGCCGCAGATGCCTCGGAGCCAAGGCCGTACAGTGCCTCGCGTCGTACGCGGCGCGAGCACAAACGCGTCGTGTTCCACGGAACCGAGCGCTTCGATGCAGACGGCGTGAAACTCGAACCGGGCGATATGCGCACCGAGCAGCAGCGCGAGGCCGACGACGACAAACGCATCCTCGGCGAACTGCCACCCCACTGGGCCATCTTCAACGACAAACGTTGAGTGTGGTGACCACCCCAGTCGCTTCGCGACAGCCCCCGCCAGCGGGGGCTGTCGCGCGAACAGCGAGACTGGAGGTGGCTGCTGCGGCTGAGCAACCGCAGCTATTGCGCAGTGACGGCCATAATCGGACCGAGTTCCTGTGCGTTGATGATTGATATGGCTTCGTCGGGAGTCAAAGCGAACGTGATGAGCGTGCCGCCGGTCATCGCATCGTCATGGGCGGCATCCATCGCCGTGGCCGATCGCGCGAGAACGCATGACCGGCCGCCTGCGGATTCGTCACGCGATGAAGTCGTACCAGCCGAAGCGTCGCAAGGGGTGCCGGATACCAGATCCATGACATCACCGGCCGCGATGCCGTCCACCGTGCCGGTGACCCGTACATCGATCACCGTCTGACCGGGTTCCGCCACCGGCCGCCGCGAAACTATGGCGCCGAACAGCGGCTGCCCGGCGGCGATGTCCGTCTGCGCGATGCCTCCCGCCGCCTGATTCGCCGCATCGAGCGCCGTATCCCAACCATCCGATACGGGCATCTGCCGGATCTCCACGTCCTCCGCGCCGATACGCGCGCCGCGTGGGATGAGCCGTGCCGCCACCACGACCGGTTGCGTGACGATGCTCGCCGTCACGCATTGCAGTGTCGCGAATGCTGCAATGGCCGTGCAACAGGCCGCCATCAGCCGCCGTGTGAGCCGCAGCATCCGACGTTGGCGCAACGTGGGGCGTTTCAGCTTCTCCAATATAGAAAAAGTCACCATGCAAGCATGGTGACTGAACGTTGTTCCGATGCGCAAGCCGTGACGAAAATGTGGTCGAAGGCTCGGCAGTTATCCACATCTTGGGCGTGTCGCACATGCTCGGGCCGAGCACTGGCCGCCGGAAGACGGCGAACGCGCCAATGGCAGCTGCTTATTTGCCGGAGCCGCCGCGCCCGTCGGTGCGGTAGAAGCCGTGCCCCTTGAACTCGATCGGCACGGCGGAATACACCTTGCGCACCTGCTCTTGCCCGCACTGGGGGCACACGGTGATCGGGTCGTCCTCGAACGACTGCTGCTCGGTGAAATCGTATCCGCAGTTCTTACAACGGTAATGATAGGTTGGCACGGTTCCTCCCTGGTCGAAGCTCATTATATGATTCCGGCACGTATGCGATGCCCGGCATACGCATCAAGTCCGTTCATATCCTAGTCGTCACGCGGACACCGCGCCGCTCGACGTCTCGTTTTGTTCCCTCCGCGAACTTGCGTGGATGGCGAACTACAGGCGTCGGGCTCCCTGCGGCGTGACCACCCAGTCGACCGGGATATCGTGAGACTGGCGGGGCAGGTCGTCTGCCATGCATTCCCACGGCCAGCAGACGGCGACGACCGGCACGCCTCCGCGTCGGTATGTCAGCGCGCGGTCATACCAGCCGCCGCCGCGCCCAAGCCGGACGCCATGTGCATCCACGGCCAGCGCGGGCACGATGATCAGGTCGGCATCGCCAAGGGCCGCCGGGCCAAGCGTCTGCGTATCCGGCTCATCCGGCCGTTGTGCCATGCCGGTTCCCTCGCAGGTCACGCCATGCAATGAGGCCATGTCGGGCAGCAGAGCCCATCCCACGTCCAGACCGGAGCCCAAGCGCGGCACAAGGACGCGCAGCCCGCGGTCGAGCAGCAGGGACAGCAGCGGCCGCATGGGGATTTCGCTGCCCATCGACACGTAGGCGGCCACGGTCGGCGGCCGGTGTCCGCGGCCGTGTGGCGCGGACATGACGCCAGACGTGCCGGCCTGCACGCCGACCAAGTCCAGCAACGGCACAATGTGTTCGGCCAGTGCCGCCGCGGCCGCGTCCCGTTCCTGCCGCGTCACGGTCTTACGCCGCGCGATGGCGTCCCGTCTCAGCTGTCTCTTGCGCAGATCGTCCGACATATCGGCATCGGTCGTCTGCCGGCGTTGGCAAAGGTTCATGGTTACGTTCTATCACGGACGAATGTCCGTCATCGGCGGACGGTGCGCCGTGTCGGAGACGCGACGATGGCACAATGGGTGCGTGTCCGTTTTGCAATCGATATGCGCCGTGTTCCGGCAGCCGGCAGCGCCATCCATCCGCGTGCCGCGGTGGATCGGCATTCCGCAGTGCCCGATAAAGCTGCGGCCGATCACGGCGGACGACGAAGAGGAGTGGAACGAGGTGCGGTGGCGCAACGATGCGTGGTTGCATCCATGGGAGTCAGGCGATCCCATGCACGGCTCGCCGATGACCTACAACCAGTGGATGCAGCAGATGCGTCACAACGAGCAGACCGGCCGCGGAGTGGTGTTCGCTATCGATTATCATGAGCATATCGTCGGCCAGATTTCGCTGGGAGCGATAGATCTGGGATCCATGCGCACCGGTGTGATCGGGTATTGGGTCGATCAGCGGTACGCGGGGCATGGCTTCGCACCGATGGCGGTGGCGCTGCTCGCCGACTGGGCGTTCTGTGATCCGACCGGCCCTCGGCTGCACCGCATGGAAATCGCATTACTGCCGGAAAACGAGCGCTCCCGCAGGGTGGCGTGTAAAGTGGGGTGTCATTATGAGGGCGTGCGGCCCCGGTACATGTTCGTCAACGGGCAGTGGCGCGATCATGAGACCTACAGCCTGTTCGCCGAGGACGCCGGCGACGGGTTCATCCATCGTCTGATAGCTCGACACGCCATGCCGGAATCAGTGCAATCGTAAGGGGAGTCTCCTATTCTTAAGGACATGGGTTATGAGTCGCTGAGCACCGTGGTGGTGCTGGTGATTCTGATGGTTATCGCGGTTGGCTGGCTGCCCAGGCGGACGGTCAACAGCATGAAAAAGGTGGCCGAGCACCGTCAGGACAGGTACTCGTCGTCGTTGCATCTGGTGGATGCCGACAGCGGTACTCGATTCTCCGACGAGCATACGCCGCAGCCGAAAGGGGCTATTATGCAGCGGGCGCAAACGAGCACCACGACGCCGACCACGGCGAAAGTGGCGCATATTCGCGAGCTTCGGCGTGCGGCGGTCCGTCGTCGGCGCATATTGGCGCTATCGCTGCTGCTGATCACGGTGCTGGTACTGGTGCTGTCGATGGTCCTGCCTTTCAGCGCCCTGTTCGCGCTGATTCCGGGCGTGCTGCTGGCGGTCGTGTTGGCGTTGGGCGTGCGGGCCTCCAGTCAGGCCCGTCGCTGGGAGCATGCGCTGGCCGAGGCGCGGCGCAGGGAACGTCTGGCGAAACGGGCCGGGGCGAGTGCCCGCCCGCGAGCAAAGTCCCCGTCTCAGGCAAAGTCCACGTCCCCAGACAAGTCTGCGGCGAAGGCAATCGCTGATACGGCCGGTGACCAGGTAACCGCCACCGCGAATCCCTCTGCCGAGACCGAAGTGAAGACCGACGTGATGGAACGCCGGGAGATTCGTCAGGCGCTTCACCGCGCACGTATCGAGCAGGATCGCGCGTTGGCCGCCCGTGAGGCGAGGCAGAAGGCTCATGCGATGGCTGCGTCCGAAAACGGCCGGCATGATGTGGATGCGGCATCGGAACAGCCGGAAGCGGCCGTAACGTCGGCCGTGCAGCCTGAGCCGCGGCAGGATGCCGTCGCGCAGCCGTCCGCGGACGAGTCCGCGACGAATGTCGTGGAGCCCGCGGACTCCCATGCCGAAGTGGTCGTCGAGGAGGGGAGCGCCCCCTCGGGCGGCGACATGACCACGGAACTGGATCGGGTGCACCCGGCCGCGGCCTTGGACGCCTTCGAAGTGGCCGCGTCTCAGGATCTGATTTCGTTCTCGCTGGGTGAGCCGCGCAATGGCGTCGACCGCCATGCGCCCGCGCCGGAGAGCCTGGAGATCAAATCGACGAAGCAGGTCGCGAAGGCCGTTCCTGCACTGGTTGCCGAGCAGCCCACCATCGTGGACGGCGGCGATGCAGGGCAGTCGGATGCGGATGCCACCGTCGCCGCGGTCATGGATGACGCCTCGGTGAACGATACCGACGCGTTCCATCAGACGGAGGTGCGGTCAAGCGTGGATGCCCCGGATGCGTCCTCCGACTCGCTGGGAACCGGCCTTGAGGCGATTCTTGCGCGCCGCTCGTCGTGATTGCGTGTGATTTTCTCTCAGAGCGTTAGCAGTCGAGTTGGCAGAGTGCTAACAATCGCGCTACGATGAGTGCTAGCGCGAAGGGATGATGCCCGAAGTGATCGTCAGCCTCTGAATGGCGGCATTCCATCGCGGGACCATACGATTGGATTTCAAGAATACGAGGTGACCCACAGTGTCGATCAAGCTCACACCGTTGGAAGACAAGATCATCGTCAAGCAGGCCGCTGCCGAGACCCAGACCGCGTCCGGTCTGTTCATCCCGGACAATGCCAAGGAGAAGCCGCAGCAGGGTGAAGTCCTGGCCGTCGGCCCCG
>OFRZ01001018.1_pt1 | contig 20868 bp, 14 predicted proteins | sample 1543181 | NCBI WGS metagenome assembly OFRZ01 (sample SAMN04209245, study PRJEB22552) | human gut metagenome | biome: gut; material: feces | host: Homo sapiens | place: USA: Oklahoma | reverse complement strand
AGCTCAGGCAGCGAGAGCGAACTCAGTGCGGTTAGATTTAGCACTTATTCTTTTGTAGGGGGCATCCACGAGCGGACCCTACGTTCTCGGCACGCTTCCCTGCGACGAACAGGTCACCGTCGAAACCGATCATCCCCAAATATTGAATTATCAAACCTTCCGGCTTTATAGCCAGACATTTCAAGATACCACGGTTTATCCGACAAACCAAATTATGCTATCGGCGATTCATCATACCGACGAAACTTCGCAAAACCGGTAAAAAAATTCCGCATGCCGTTATTTGACGGCATGCGGAATCGGTGATGATGAAAGGAGAAGATACGCTTACTTGGCTGCTGCGGCGAGGTAATCCGGAACGCCTTCGGTCGGGTAGGCCGGCCAGCCGCCTTCCTTGGTGCACACGTAGGCGGCGGTGTTCACGGCCGCGCGATGCGCTTCCTTGAGGGAGGCACCGGACAGGATCTTGCCGGTGAAGGAGCCGGAGAAGGAATCGCCGGCTCCGACGGTGTCGGCCACCTCGACATGCGGGGTCAGCAGAGTGGAGGTCTCGCCGTCCTTGGCGATGATGGTGCTGAAGGTCGCGCCGCCGGTCAGGATGGTGTACTCCAGATCGAAGCGATCCATGAACCACTTGCAGGCCTCTTCGTCGTTGCCCTCCGGAATGGAGAACATCTCACGCATCATGATGAGCTCGTCGTCGTTGATCTTGAAGATGTTGGCGTATCCCAGCAGCTCCTCGATCAGCTCCTTGGAGTAGAAGTTGGCGCGCAGGTTGATGTCGAAGAACTTCAGCGCGCCTTCCTTGGCATGCTGGAGCAGTTTGATGATGGTGTCATGCGATTCCTGGGAACGCAGACCCAGCGTGCCGAAGCAGATGGCGTCGGCCTTGGACACGGCCTCGGCGAGTTCGTCGGTGTAGCCGATGTGGTCCCAAGCCACGTTCTGCACGATGGTGTATTCCGGAATGCCGTTGGTCAGTGCCACGGCGACGGTGCCGGTCGGGTATTCGTTGGTCTGCACCAGCGTGTTGATGCCGGCCTTGTGCGCATCGTTGAGCAGCTCGGCGCCCAGCTCGTCGTTACCGACGGCGCTGATGGCGTAGCTTTCCGCGCCGTTCTGGGACGCGTGGTAGGCGAAGTTGACGGGAGCGCCGCCGGCGCGCTTGCCGGTGGGGAGCATATCCCACAGGATTTCACCGAGGGCGATGACGATTGGCTTGGACATGGGTGGTTCCTTTCTTTGGTGGGCGGCGTGCTATGCGACGTCGAAGAACATCGAAGGATGTTCCAGAAAATTGGTTATCGCCACGGCGGCGGCACCGGTAACGGTGGCGTCGGTGGGCAGGGCGGACAGGGTGATTCGGGTGTTGCGCCCGATTTCGGGGATCGTGCGTTCGCGCACGACTTGTGTGACTTCGTCGAGCAACGGCTGGCCGGCTTGCGCGATGATGTCTCCAAGAACGATGTGTGTCGGATTGAAAGCGTTGATGATGGTGACCGCGCCGTACCCAACGTATCGGGCAACATCGAGCATCAGAAGCGTCGCGGTCTCGTTTCCCGCGTTCGCCTTGGCGAACAGTGCTGCGCAAGCCTGCGCATGTGTCATCGTCTCGCATCCGGGAATGATGCTCGGATTGGCGTTGAGCCGTTCGTGGATGGCGTTGGCGGAGCAGTAGCGTTCCAGGCATCCGACATTGCCGCAGTCGCATGGCTTGCCGTTCACGTCGATGGAGACGTGTCCGATTTCCGTGGCGGTGCCGTGCTCGCCGTAGTAGATGGTGCCGTTGTCGATGACTCCGAGGCCGATGCCTTCGCCAAGCAGATAGTAGGCGAGGGAACCTTCCGACAGTTCCGGATTGAACAGGAACTGCGCCAGCGCGCCGGCGCGGGCGTCCTGTTCGACGAACACGGGGACGCTGAATGCGTTGCTGAATTCGTCGATGAAGTTGATTTGCCTCCAGCCCTGCATGGAGGAGACCAAAGCGGTGCGTCCTTCGTCCTTTAAATAGGGCCCCGGAACCGCCATGCCGACGGCCACGATGCTGGGGTCGTCCTTGATGAGCTGGCGTACGGTATCTCGAATGCGCTCCACCGTTTCGGGGATGTGCTCTTCGCTGACGGTAGGCAAGTCGGACAGGAAGATACGGTTGCACTTGAGGTCGAAGACCGCGATTTGCACCAGACTGCGGGCGAACTTCACGCCGATGATGTGGTATTTGGCGCAATTGAGATTCAGACCGATGGAACGGCGGTTCTTGTCTCCGTCCATGTCGCCGGTTTCTTCGATGATGCCCTGCGCCAGCAGTTTCGCGGTGATTTTGGTGATTGCCGCCGGAGTGAGCTTGATGGCTTTGGCGATCTGCGCGCGTGAGCAGATGCCATTGTGGTACAGGTATTGCAGGATGCGGGAACGGTTGTTTTCCGAGATCGATGACTGTTGGGCGCTGTACCTACTCATGCTCACCTCCTTGCGACAGTGCATGGACCCTCGTTGAACTTCTTAATATATTAACGCCGTTAATTGATTAATGCAATTCGTGTTGTGCCGCGTGTCGCGCGCTTATCTGGGTCTCTCTGTGCGAAAGCAATGAGTGAAAAAGAAGGACGTAGACCTTGAATGCGACTTTGGCTGGGTCCGTCTCATAAAATGGCTGGTTTTTCTTATTTTCTTTCACTAGTCGTTAAAACGTTGGAATTTCGCCGTTTTAATGCATAGCAGAAAACGGCGAATATAAGGTAGGTGGGTAAAACGGCCTCCAATGAAACGTACGGTTAACATTGCGCGCCGATTCTTGTCACTATATCGCCTTGCACAGGGGCGATTCGGATAGAAAAGAGAGGATTCCATAGTGAATCGCAAGAAAGTTATCGCCGCTCTGGCTTCTGTCGCGGCTCTGGCTTCCCTGGCCGCCTGCGGCGGCGTGAAGGACGGTGGCGCCGCAACTGGCAACACCATCACCGTCGGCACGACCGATAAGATCACCAGCCTTGATCCGGCTGGCTCCTACGACAACGGTTCCTACGCCGTGCAGATTCAGGTGTTCCCGTTCCTGTACGCGCAGAACTACAACACTTCCGAGCTGTCTCCGGACATCGCCGCCGATGACGGCACCTGGAGCGCCGACGGCACCGAGTTCACCGTCAAGCTCAAGAAGGGCCTGAAGTTCGCGAACGGCCACGATCTGACCGCCTCCGACGTCAAGTTCTCCTTCGACCGTATCAAGAAGATCAACGACGAGAACGGTCCGTCCTCCCTGCTGGCCAACATCGAGTCCGTCGAGGCCAAGGATGACACCACCGTCGTGTTCCACTCCGCGGTCAAGGACGACGTGACCCTGAAGCAGGTGCTCTCCAGCCCGGCCGGCCCGATCGTCGACGAAGAGTCCTTCTCCGCCGACAAGCTGACCGATGCCAACACCATCGTCAAGGACAACGCCTTCGCAGGCCCGTACAAGCTCACCTCCTACAAGGTGAACGAGGCCCTGGCATATGCCAAGAACGTTTCCTACAAGGGTTTGACCCCAGCTAAGAACGACGTTGTGCAGGTCAAGTACTTCGCCGATTCCTCCAACCTGAAGATGGCCGTGCAGCAGGGCCAGGTCGACGTGGCCTACCGCTCCATGACCCCGACCGACGTCGAGGACCTGTCCAAGGACAACAAGGTCAAGGTCGTCAAGGGACCGGGCGGCGAAGAGCGCTTCCTTGCCTTCAACTTCAAGATTATGCCGTACGGCGAGAAGTCCAGCGAGCCGAACGCCGACAAGGCCAAGGCCGTGCGTCAGGCCGTTGCAAGCCTGATCGACCGCAACGAGCTGGCCACCAAGGTCTACAAGAGCACCTACACCCCGCTGTACTCCTTCATTCCGGATGGCCTGTCCGGCCACGACGACACCCTGAAGGAAGCCTATGGCGACGGTTCCGGCAAGCCGGATGCGGCCAAGGCCAAGAAGACCCTCGAAGCCGCCGGTGTGAAGACCCCGGTAGACCTGAAGCTCCAGTACAACCCGGACCACTACGGCCAGTCCTCCGCCGACGAGTATGCGGCCATCAAGGCCCAGCTCGAGGAAGGCGGCCTGTTCAAGGTCGACCTGCAGTCCACCGAATGGACCCAGTTCAACAAGGACCGTGTGGTCACCGAGGATTCCGATGGTTCCTACCCGGTCTACCAGCTCGGTTGGTTCCCTGACTACTCCGATCCGGACAACTACCTGTCCCCATTCTTCCGTGACGGCAACTTCGTGAACAACGGATACTCCAACAAGGAAGTCAACGATCTGATCGTCAAGCAGGCCGGAGAGACTGACGCCAAGGCCCGTGAGGACCTGTTGAAGGAAATCCAGAAGCTCGAAACCGATGACCTGTCCACCATCCCGCTGCTGCAGGGTGCCCAGGTTGCGGTCACCGGTTCTAATGTGAAGGGTGTCGTCCTTGACGCTTCCTTCCGCTTCCGCTACTCGTCCGTGACCAAGGCCTGACGGAAGGCTTTGACCGCCCCTGCCTGACCCGCCTAAGTCAGGCAGGGGCTCAATTTGTATCTAAAACACCAATAAGGAAAAGGAGCCCGACGTGACGCAAAGCGCAACCGAGGCTCAGCCGAAAGCCAAGAAAAACAAGCTTTCAAGCGGATTCTTCCGTTTCGTGCTCACACGCTTTCTGCTGATCATTCCTACAGTATTTATTCTTGTAACCATCGTCTTCTTCGTGATGCGCGCTACCGGCGATCCGATTTCCGCCGCTCTTGGTGGCCGTCTCACTCCCGAGGAACTGCAGAAGCGTATCCACGCGGCCGGTTATGACCGTCCGCTCATCGTGCAGTACATCGATTATCTTGGCGGCCTGCTGCATGGCGATCTCGGCACCACATTGACCGATAACCAAAAAGTGAGTACCATCCTTACTCACTATGGTGCCGCTACATTCGAGCTGGCGTTCCTCGCGCTCATCGTCGCGCTCATCGTCGGCATCGGCTTGGGACGCATCGCCGCACGCAAGCGTGACCACGCGGCCGATGCGGGCATCCGCACCTTCGCCATCCTGTGCTATGCCACCCCGGTGTTCTTCCTCGGCCTGATTCTGAAGCTCATCTTCGCCATCTGGCTGAACGTGCTGCCGGCATCCGGGCGTTCGTCGCTCAGCAGCGAAATGCAGTTCTCGCGACTGGTGTCGCCGACCGGCTTCTACATCATCGACGCGATTCAGCTGGGCGACATGTCCGTACTGCTTGATGTGCTGCGCCATGCCGTGCTGCCGGCTCTTGCCTTGGGCCTGCTGACCGCCGGCGTATTCATTCGTCTGGTGCGCACCAACGTGATCGCCACCTACAATTCCGGCTACGTCGAGGCGGCACGTTCCCGCGGCGTCTCCGAGAAGCGTCTGCTCAACAAGCACGCATGGAAGCCGGCGTTGATTCCAATCATCACCGTCATGGGCATGCAGATCGCCCTGATGCTCGCAGGCGCGGTGCTCACCGAAACCACCTTCGAATGGAAGGGTCTCGGCTTCATGCTGTCGCAGTACCTGAAGGCACGCGACTTCGTGGCCGTGCAGGGCATCGTTATCCTAATCGCCATCATCGTGGCCGTCGTCAACTTCATCGTCGACGTCATCGCCGCGTTGGTCGACCCGAGAGTGAGGTACTGACATGACCGCAGCATCTGCCAACAAGGTCACCGTTCCAGGCGACAATCGTCTGGACGAGCTCAAGCTCGGCAACAAGACGCCATTCTGGCATAAGATTCCGATCATCAAGGAACTACGCGTCGCAGTCGGCTGGCAGAAAGGCATGCTGATCACGGGCCTCGTGCTCACGGCGTTCTTCCTGCTGGTCGCCATTTTCGCGCCGCTCATCGCGCCATACAGCTACGCGCAGCTCAAGGGCGCCGACGGCGTTTCCTTCCCGGCCCAGGCGGCACCGTCCTCCGAACACATCTGGGGCACCACTGCAGGTGGCTACGATGTGTTCAGCCGTGTGGTCTGGGGTGCCCGCACCGCCGTCATCGCCATCGTCGTCGCGGTATTGCTGTCGATTTTCGCAGGCGTGCTGCTCGGCCTGGTCTCCGGCTATTTCGGCGGATGGGTCGATCGTGTGCTCGTCATGATCGCCGACGCCGTGTACTCCTTCCCGTCGCTGCTGCTGGCGATTCTGATGGCGATCATGATCTCCCACGGCCAGTCCGGCCTGTGGAGCGGCATCTTCGCCTCCGGCATCTCCATCACCGTGGTCTATATTCCGCAATACTTCCGTACCATCCGTGCCGAAGTGATCCGCATCAAGGAATCCGCGTACGTGGAATCCGCCCGCGTGGTCGGCGCCTCCACGTGGCGCATCATGACCAAGCACCTGTTCAAGAACTCCACACGAACCCTGCCGGTCATCCTGACGCTGAACTCCTCCGAAGCCATCCTGACCCTTGCGGGCCTGGGCTTCCTGGGCTTCGGCATCGAACCGACCGCGGCCGCCGAATGGGGATACGACCTCAACCGCGCCGTCTCCGATGTGACCGCCGGCATCTGGTGGACCGCCGTGTTCCCGGGTCTGGCCATCGTGCTCATCGTGCTGGGCATCACCCTGGTGGGCGAATCGCTGAACGATCTGGCCGATCCGCGTCTGCGCGCCCGCAAGTCCGCAGGCGAAGTGGTGGGTTCCATCGAAGACACGTCCGTGGACCCCAGCCAGGAGCCAGGCAAGCGCAACGAGGTCGTCGCCGAACTTGAGGCGGCGAAGAATCCGATGGGAGCCAGCGACAAACCGGTGACCGTCACCGACCGTGATCCGTCATTCGTGGCTTCCGAATGGGCTTCCGAGGAAGGGGAGTGAACCGATGAGTGAAATCAAGGAAGGCAATCTCGCCGAGATCAAGGACCTCAGCGTCTCGTTCATGACCGACGCCGGTTCCATCAAAGCCATCGACAAGATCAGCTTCGAAATTCCCCGTAAGAAGGTCATCGGCGTGGTGGGCGAGTCCGGCTCCGGCAAGTCCGTGACCGCACGCTCCCTCATCAAGCTGCTGCCGGAGACCGCTACGACCTCCGGCGCGGTGTACCTGTCGAACCGCGCGGGCACCGAAGAGCTGGAAGTGCTGTCGCTGTCCGGCGAACAGCTGCGCGAAATGCGCGGCGCCGAAGCGGCCATGGTGTTCCAGGAGCCCAATTCGGTGCTCAACCCGGTGTACACCATCGGATGGCAGATCGAGGAAGGCCTTCGCGCCCATGGCATGAAGGACAAGAAGGAACTCCGTGCCAAGTCCATCGACATTCTCAAGAAGGTCGGCATTCCGGACGCGGAAACCCGCATCGACTACTACCCACACCAGTTCTCCGGCGGCCAGAAGCAGCGCATCGTCATCGCCATGGCCCTGGTGCTCAACCCCGGCCTGATTCTGGCCGACGAGCCGACCACCGCCCTCGACGTGACCGTGCAGGCCGAAATCCTCGACCTGCTGCGTCTGGCGCGCGACGAGTTCGACGCATCCGTGCTCATCATCACCCACAACATGGGCGTGATCGCCGACATCGCCGATGAGGTCGTGGTCATGTACCGCGGCCACGTCGTCGAACAGGGCAGCGTCGAGCAGATCTTCTACTCACCGAAGGACGACTACACCAAGCGTCTGCTTGCCGCCGTGCCGCGTATTGGCCAGAAACTGGTCGTCAAGGATGCCGATGGCAAGGTCATCGAACGTGAGAAGGATTGGCGCGATCAGCCCATCGCGGTCGAGGCCAAGGGACTGACCATCACGTATCCGGGTCATCTCATGCAGCCTGATTTCAAGGCCGTGGACGGCATCGACTTCACCATCCACCGTTCCGAAGTGCTCGGTCTGGTAGGCGAGTCCGGTTCCGGCAAATCCACCACTGGCCGTGCCATCGCAGGCCTGCAGAAGGTTTCCGGCGGTTCCCTGAACGTTCTAGGCATAGAAATGAACGGTGTGAAGGAACGTGATTTCAAGCCCAAGCGCGCCGACATCGGCTTCGTGTTCCAGGATCCGGGCAGCTCGTTCAATCCGCTGATGACCATCGCGGAAAACGTGGCCGAACCGTTGATCGTGCACAAGAAGTTCTCGTCGGTATCAGACGCCCGCAAGTATGTGGGCGATCTGCTTGAGATGGTGCAGCTTCCGCGCGCCTACATGAACCGTTTCCCGCACGAGCTGTCCGGCGGCCAGCGCCAGCGCGCCTCCTTGGCACGCGCGTTGGCGTTGAAGCCGAGCCTGCTCATCGCCGACGAACCGACCTCCGCGTTGGATGTGTCGGTGCAGGCGAAGGTGCTGGAACTGTTCAAGAAGCTGCAGGCCGAAATCGGCTTCGCATGCCTGTTCATTACCCACGATCTCGCCGTGGTCGACATGCTCGCCGACCGCATCATGGTGATGCACAAGGGCCAGATCGTGGAACATGGCGATGCGGACCAGATCATGCAGAATCCGCAGAACCCATACACGCAGAAGCTGCTGGCCTCCCTGCCGGTGCCCGATCCGCGCGAACAGCGCAAGCATCGCGAGCATCTGCATGAGCTGCTTGCCGCCCAGCAGTGAGCTGATCCACGGAATCTAATAAAAAGGAATCCCCGCAACGCTTGAAACGTTGCGGGGATTCCATTTTATGATGTATGGAAGGCGATTTCAGCGGATGGTGCCGTTGAAGGCAAACTGGGCATGGGAATCGCCATTCGCCTTGGCCTTCAGATATTCGCGTACGTAAGCCATGCGTTCCACCGTGGTGGCTGCCAACGGTTCGGGCAGAGCATCAGGGGAGAACCAGCCTACGCTGAGGCTTTCCTCATCGCCGACGAACGGCTCCGTGTTGCCATTCGGATCGGGCCTGCAGATGAACAGGTGATCCATGTACATGGTGTTGTCCCCATTCGCATAGGTGAGGACCTTTCTGGACGATTTGACCGACACCAGATCGGTGACGACCACATCCACGCCGGTCTCCTCCTTGACCTCGCGGGCAACGGTATCGGCCGGTTCCTCTCCGGGCTCGTTGATGCCATACACCATGGCCCATTCGCCGGTGTCGGAACGACGCCCCAACAGCACACGGCCCTGCTCGTCCTCGACATAGCCGGAGACGCCCATGAGCCATAACAGATCGTGGCCTATTTTTTCACGTAGCGAGAGTACGAATTCAGGCGTGGGCATGATGCGTCCTCAGGCCTTCGCGCCTTCGGCGGCCATATCGGCCATCCATGCCTCGACATCGTCGATCTGCTTCGGAATGCCCGCGGAAATCCATTCCGGACCATCCTCGGTCATGAGCACGTCATCCTCGATACGAATGCCGATGCCACGGTATTCCGGCGGAATCAGCAGATCATCCTCACGGAAGTACAGGCCCGGTTCGATGGTGAAGATCATGCCCGGACGAATCTTGGCGTTCTGATACGACTCATAACGCGCCTGCGCGCAATCATGCACGTCGAGACCCAGATGGTGGGCCACGCCGCAGGCGAGCCAACGGCGATGCTGCTGGCCTTCAGGAGAGAGCGACTCCTCGACATCGACCGGCAGAATACCCCAGTCATGCAGACGTTCGGCGATCACGCGCATGCACGCATGATGGATGTCCGAATACGTGGCGCCCGGCTTGGCCGCCTCGAAACCGGCCTGCTGGGAATCCAACACGGCCTGGTACAGCTTCTTCTGGAAATCGGTGAACTTGCCGTTGGTCGGGAACGTGCGGGTGATGTCGGCGGTATACAGGCTGTTGACCTCCACACCGGCGTCGATGAGCAGCAGCTCGCCCGACTCCACGGTACCGGTATTGCGCATCCAATGCAGAATCGGAGCGTGGGCGCCGGAAGCGATGATGGTGTCGTAGCCGACCTCGTTGCCTTCTTCACGGGAGACGGCGTTGAACGCGCCCTCCAGCATGCGCTCCGAACGCGGCTTGCCAAGGGAAGACGGAATCTTGCGCAGAATGTTGTCGAAACCATGCTTGGTTGCCGCGACCGCCTTGCGCATCTCACGAACCTCATACTCATCCTTGCACATGCGTGCCTCGGCGGCGAATTCGTGCAGCTTGTCATCGGCAGCGGTGTTGTTGTCCGGATCGGCGAAACCGTCGGCTTCACGGATCTCCTCGACCATGCTGGTAATCGCCGGATCGGCTTCGCGGATCACGCGCACGCGCACCGCGCCGGCCTCAGTGCCGACATCCTTGCTCAACGCGTCGGGCAGCTGCGCGATGTCGTTGGTTTCGATGCCGGTCATCGCGGTCATTTCCTTCACACCGGCACGCGGACCCACCCAATACTCGCCATAATGGGCGTTCATGAAAAAGTCCTGCGTGTAATGGTTGGCACGCGGAGCCACGAACAGTTCCGGAACATGCGTCTTGCCGGCCTTCGCCTCCGGAGAATCCGGATCGACGGGATTCAGCACCAGCACCGCGCCGGCCTCGAAATCCTCACCCAAACCGGTGTAGTAGGAAAACGTCGTATCCGGACGGAACGCGTAATCGCAATCGTTGTTGCGCACCTTCGGCTGTCCGGCCGGAATCACGATACGCTCGCCCGGGAACGCCTTGCCCAATGCCTCCAGACGCGCCGGCGTGTACTTGGAGGACTCCAACGGCTCGATCTGCGGCTCGTTGTCATCCCAACCGGTGGTCATGAACTCCTTGAACGCCTCGGAACGCGGACGCAGCGAACGATTGTTCACACGATCGCTCATGGCCTGATCCGGTCCCGGAGCGGACTCCCGCTCCATCTTCTCGTATTCCTTGTCCTTGTCAGTAATGACTTCGCCCATCACATCTCCTGAACATGCATTCGTAACGTACGGAAATTACCGCAACCTATCCTATAACTTTTCCCGGCGCGCAACGTTCATGCGGACATCTAGAATGGGAAAAGTTTAGTGTGCTGTCCGCAAGGTACGGGAGGAAAACGGGAAATATGTCATTCGAACATCCCAATCGCAACAACGAAAGCATGATCGACGTCGAACGCGACATCATGAGCCGTCCATCGGAACGCAACACCACCAATCTCGACCTGCAACGCATGAAGATGATCCTCGACATCATGGGCCATCCGGAGCAGTCGTTCCGCGTCATCCACATCACCGGCACCAACGGCAAGGGCTCCACGGCACGTATGGCCGAAGCCATCTGCCGCGCCTACGGCATGCGTACGGGCCTATACACCTCGCCCCATCTGGAACACGTCAACGAGCGCATCGCCATCGACGGCCAGCAGCTGTCCGACGACGATTTCGTCGACACCTGGGACCAGGTCAAGGACCTTGTCGCCATCGTGGACATGAAAATGGACGAGCTGGGCAAGCCGAAGATGAGCTTCTTCGAAGTGCTCACCGCCATGGCCATCTGGAAATTCGCCGACGCGCCGGTCGACGTCGCCATCGTGGAAGTCGGCATGGGCGGCCGATGGGACGCCACCAACGTGCTCGACGCGGACGCGGCCATCATCGGCCCGGTCGACATGGACCACATGGCATGGCTCGGCGACACCGTGGAGGAAATCGCCACGGAAAAGGTCGGCATCATCAAGCCGAACTGCACCGCCATCATCGGCCGCCAGCCACACGAGGACGAGGTCATGCCGATTATCGAGGCCGCGGCCAAGGAGAACCACGCCAGCTTGGTGCGCGACGGCGTCGAATCAGAAGTCGTCACCCGAGTGCCGGCCGTCGGCGGCCAGGTGGCCACCCTGCGCACCCCGAACGGCACCTACACGGAAGTGCCGATCGCCAAATTCGGCGAGCATCAGGCACACAACGCGCTCGCCGCACTGTGCGCGGCGGAAGTGGTGATTCCCGTCAATGGCGCGTTGGACGGCGATTTGGTGGCCGAAGCGTTGAGCAGCGTACGCATTCCGGGACGTATCGAACAAATTCGTACCTCGCCTACCATCATCCTTGATGGCGGACACAACGTGAACGCGGCCGAATCGCTGCGTGCCGCCATTGAAGAGAACTATGATTTCCAGCAGCTCGTCGGCGTGGTCGCCATGATGGGGGACAAGCAGGTCGAGGAGTATCTGGGCGTGCTCGAACCGTTGCTGAGCCATGTGATCGTCACCGAGAACTCGTGGCGTGACCGAGTGATGCCGGCTGAGGATCTGAAGAAGATCGCGGACCGTGTTTTCGGGCCGGAACGCGTCACCTGCATTCCCGAATTGCCGGACGCCATCCAGGAAGCCGTCAACATGGTTGATGCCGATGACGAACTGGGCGTCGGCTACGGTCATGGCGTGCTCGTCTGTGGCAGCTTCACCACCGCCGGTGATGCGCGACTCATGCTGGAGGAGAAGATCAACCCCGACCTGAAGAAGCCAAAGGCCGAACGTGTGTTCCAGGAAGCCGTCGATCCGGAACCGCGCAAAAAGCAGGACGAGGCTGACGTGGATTTCGAATCCGACGCCAACCCCGATTTCAACATCAACGATTTCGGCAGCGTCGGTCCGGACGATTCCGTTTTAGCAGACGCCGATGCGGATGAAATGGATGAGGCGACGGATGCCAACGAACCGGCGGATGCGGAAACGTCTTCGGAAAACGAAACGAAGTGACGAAGCGAAACAACATCGGACGATGACGCCATACGTGCGGCGTACACCATCCATATAAAACAGATTGTGGGTGGCTCCCCAGGCAATGGGAAGCCACCCACAATCTTGTTTTATCGCCGACGCCTAAGCAGTCGAAGATAGGCGTGACAAATAATAGCTACGCGCGCAACGCTTCGGCCCGCGCCACGGTATCTTCCACCAGCACGGCCTGCGCGTCGATGACCGGCAGCTGGGGCAGCGGAAACGCCTCGTTGAGCACGCTCAGCTCGGTGCAGCCCAATATCAGCGTGTCGCACGCGCAGGGGCCGGCCGGATCGAGCATATCGCGCAACACCGATTCGTAGCGTTCCAGATTGAGCTCGCCACTACCTTTCACATCGTCATAAATCAGCGAAGTGATACGGGCCTGCAACTCGTCGGTCGGTTCGACGAACGTGTATCCGGCCTCTTCGACGGCACGCTTGTACACGCCGGATTTGCGCGAACCCACGGTGCCGAGGAAACCGACCCGCGGAAAACGATCCTTCGGATAACGCTGAGCCATGCGTGCCACCGCGCCGCGTGGCATATGCAGAATCGGCACCGTCGTCAACGCCTGGAAATCGTCATAGAAATAGTGCGCGGTATTGCAGGTGAGCACAATGAAACTCGCGCCCATCGCCGTTGCCTTCTCGATATCGTCGGCGAGTACGGGGAAGGGATTCTCGTCGGATTCGCCGAGAATGTACGCGGTGCGGTCCGGCACGGAGGAATCGTTGAAGACGATGTAGTCCAGATAATCCTGATCGCAATGGGCATGCGTGGCGCGGTTGACCAAGCGGATGTAGCTTTCGGTGGCCAGCGTGCCCATGCCGCCCAGTACGGCGAAAAACGGTCGTTTCACTTAAGCTCGCCCTTCTTGGTGAAGTACTTGGCATAGCTCTTCTTGTAAATCGAGAACATGTGCCGAATCATCAGCCAACGCAGCGGATTCATATCCTTGGAATACTCCAAGGTGGTACCCCAATCGCCCGACTTGAGCATGCGCTTGCCGGTTTCCTTGTCAGCGCCTTCTGCGACGTAATCAAGGAAAATCGACTTCGGAATCTCAAGCCACAGCTTCGAACCGCGGCCGAACAGGGTGTTGCCGTCGAACGGCGTGTCCTCGACGAGGTCGTCGACGAAATACTTCGCCAGATTGAATCCGTTCAGCGTGACGAAATAGCTGGAACGTCCTTGGCGAAGGTTGATTTCGAACAGCTTGTACTCGCCGTCGCGTTCGTCGTACTTCATGTCGAAATTGGCCACGCCCTCGTATTTGATGTCCTCGAGGAAAGCCTTGATACGACGGAACACACCCTCGTTGTAGTCGGGCAGAATGGCCGCATAGTTGCCTGCGGCGACAGGGGAGGGATCCTCCAGCAGCGGGTGGCCGAGGAACATCATACGCACGCGATGATGCTGGTCCACATAGGCGTTCAGCACACGCATGCGGGAATCGTCGCCGGGGATGAAGTCCTGAATCACCATTTCGGACGTGTATCCGGCATCGTACGCACGCTTGATGATGGTCTCCAATTCGGCCGGATCGTTGAAGATGTAGGCCTTGCGACGGCCCTCGAAATCGATGTTGAGCCATTCCACCGAATTCGCGGGCTTCATGGCCACCGGATAGCTGAACGGCAAATCACGGTAGGTTCCTGCCTTCACCTCATCGGCGGTGACGGTGCGCGTCTTCGGATGGGGCAGATCATACTGCTCGCAGATCTGGTAGAACGTGGACTTGTAGGCGAGCCGGCGCGAAAGGTTCACGTCAAGCGTGTTGTATACGAAATATTCGCGAAGATCGTCGCCGCACTGGCTCAGCAGATTGGCGTACACGTCGCCGCAGGGGATGAGCAGCAGCACGCGTTCCGGATCCTCGGCCTTCATACGCTTGCCGAGCTTGAGCATGAAATTACGGAACGTGACGAAGTTGTTGAAATCGTCGACGATGTGCACGTTGACGATACGGCTGAATTTCGTGGGGCTCAGCTGGAAATACGCATACGCCTCGGAAACGAGGCCGTACTCCTCATGGAACGCCCTGGCCATGCCGTAGACGTTGATGTCGCTGCCCAGCAGAATCGGTTGGAATCGTGTCATAATGCCTTCACCTTAGTTGTTATTTGAGACGGAACACACGTTCCACGATGCGGTCGTCGCCCTCGTAAGGGATGTGCTTGCCGTGGTCTTTGAACCAACGTTCGTTGCCCTTGCCGATGATGAGGATGATGTGCAGATGCTCGGGATCCTTGCGATCGCGGCTTACCGTGGTCTCCACGGCTTCGGCACGGTCGAGAATGGTCTTCACGTCAAGCTGCGGGTTGGTGACGCTGTCGTTCATGTCCGCGCAGACCTGTTCCACAGGCTCGTCGTCGGTGTCTTCGAAAGTGAGCACGAGATGGTCGATGCGGTCCTGCGCGGCGTGGACGATTTCGGCGCGGCGATCGTATGCCTTGTTTCCAGCGGAGCCGGTGATGAGCGTGATTTCCGGCTTTTCGCTGCCGTAACGCTGATCGACGTAGTCAAGCAACGCGGTGACGGACGCGTAGTTATGCGCGTAATCAACAATGGCGATGGTGTTCGACCGCGTGTCCTTGAAATGCTCCATACGTCCGGCGATGCGTACCGGCTCCATCTCACGCAACGCGTCCTTGGCCTGTGCGGAACCGAAATCGAAACCGGCCGCACGGGCGATCGCGACGGCCGCCGCCGCGTTCGCATAGTTGAAATCGCCGTCCAATGTCAGGCTCAACTCGCCGATCGAGGTGCCGTCGATGACGATGGAGAAGCGGCTGTGATCGTCATTCGCCGGCGCGGCCATGACGTCTGCCGTGGAATCGCCGCCAAGCGCGAACGTGGTGACGGGAACGCTGGCATGACGTGCGTCCTGCCGGATGAGGTCGGCGCGCGCGCAATCGGCACCCAATACGAGGGCACGGCAGTTCTTGACGATCTGACGCTTGCAGTGGAGATAATCCTCGAACGTCGGATGCTCGATCGGGCTGATATGGTCCGGGCTGATGTTGAGGAACGCGGCCACGTCGAATGTGAGACCGAACACGCGGTCCACCTTGTAGGCCTGCGAGGAGACCTCCATGACGAGATATTCCATGCCGTTATCAACGGCCTCGCGCATCATGCGGAACGCATCCATGGATTCCGGCGTGGTCAGATCGGATTCCACGTAGGTGTGGCCGTCAAGACAGTTGTCCACGGAGGAAAACAGCGCGCACTTGCCGCCGGAACAGCCATTGAGCATCGCCTGCGTGAGATAGGCGGTGGTGGTCTTGCCTTTGGTGCCGGTGATGCCGACCACCTTCAACTGGTCCTGCGGACGACCATAGAATTCAGCCGATAGCAAAGCCATGGCCTTGCGCACGTCATCCACAATAAGGCCCGGAGCTTGCGTGGCGTCGGAGAAGTCGTTCTCCGACACATAGGCGGCAAGGCCGCGTTCGTCGATGCCCTGCAGATATTCGGCCTTGAAACGGCCCTTGCAGCACAGGAACGTGCCCGGCTCCACCTTGCGGGTGTCGTAGGTGATTGCGGAGAACGGCTCGTCGAATCCCTTGATGTCGTGCGGATCAAGCGTCCAGACATCGCCGCGGATGATTTCGCGCAGCAGTCCGTGCCTATCGAGCAGTCGGGCCGCCGATTCCAGAGTCAAAGCCATGTTTTCGTGTTCTCCCTGTGTATGAGACGCCGAGCGGATACCGAAGAGCCATTTTAGCGGCAACCATGTGCACGACGTGTGACGTCGGGGAAGTTACAATGAGGGTGTGACTGAACAAGAAACGGAATCCATGGCAGGCCGGCGCGCGCGGTTTGAGAAGCTTGCCATGCCCGTCGTGGACTCGCTGTACCGGCAGGCGATGAAACTGACCAACAATCCCGACGACGCGCAGGATCTGGTGCAGGACACCTTCGAACGTGGATTCAAGGCGTTCGACTCCTTCAAAGAAGGAACGAATTTCGCGGCTTGGATGACCACCATCGAACGCAACGCCTATTTCAACCAGTACGCCAAAGCCAAGCGACGGCCGCAACGCGCCAACGATTCCACCGGCGAATACGACGACTGGGACCTGTATTCCGCGTCCGAGCATTCCTCCGAACAGCTCAAATCCGCCGAACAGGAATACTTGGACGCCTACGCGCCGGAGGAGATCATGGCCGCTTTGAACCGGCTTTCCCCGGAACGCAGGCAGGTTTTCATCGACGCCGCGATCGACGGCAAATCATACAGCCAGGTAGCTGAGGAACAAGGCGTGAAAATCGGCACCGTGATGAGCCGGCTCAACCGCGCCCGCACACAGCTGAAACGTGAGCTTGCCAATTACGCCAAGGAACGTGGCTATGCCACTGCCGGGAAGGATCGACCATGAGCGAACCAATGGAACGGCACATCTCCATTACTTCGACCACCACCAACACGAACGGTGTGGTGACGCAGGTGACGCATGCCAGCGTGCATGTCGTGGCTTCCGGGGACTGCTTCGACCCGGAGACCTGTTGCGATGAACGCGAACGTGCGCTGATCGCAGCGATGCGCGCGTACCTGCGGCCGAAACACGCGCCGCAAAGCCTGATCGACAGGCTTGAGGCGACACTTGACCACTGTTGTGACGAGTAATTGGAAGGACGTGCGGCGTTTCATGCGCCAAGTGCCACGCTGATGTGACGCGAGGCGCGCCCGCCGCATCAGCGTCTGAATATGGGAAAACCCCGCGAACCGTAATGATTCCGCGGGGTTTTCCATGCTCTGTGACGCTATTCGCGCCGGCAGGGATCAGGCGTTCGGGCGCTTGCCGTGATTGGCGGCCTTCTTACGACGATCCTTGCGCTTACGTCCGCGCATGCCCATGATTGGACTCCTTTACTTGCGATTAATAAGCCTTCGGGATTATCGCACACGAGCGAGACGTTTGCCAAATTCGGCGTCCGCTGTGTGGCCGGGACTTATTCCGATGATGATTATATCAGTCGAGCATCCCGATGAACAGCGCCGTGCTTGACGTCTCGCCCGGCTTGATGACGATGAGGTCCTTGCCGGTGTTGAACGCGTTCGCGTATGCCGTCTGCGGTTCCACCGCCACGCCGGCCGGATGCTTGATGGCCGGGAAACCGGTGCCGGTGCACACCTGGAACGAGGTGACGGTCTCGTCGCCGCCCACACGCACCTTCTTGCCGTCCGGACGGGTGAACACCGCGGTGACGGTGCCGTCTTCGGCATGCTCCAGATCCGTCCAAGCGTCGTCGAACGGCTGCTCGGTGAGCAGCGTGTCCTTACGCAGGTCGTACTTGGTGCCGTCCACCGGCTCGGTGCCGGTCGGAATGAGGTTCTCGTTGACGGTGACATGCGTGCGCCCCGGCACGGTCAGGCTGCACTTGGCGTTGTGGGCGTCGATCTCATCGCCGTATCCGTTGAAGCCGTTGGCGAGCCACGGGTGGATGGCCAAGGCCCACGGTGCGTCCGCATCGCCGTTGTTGTAGGCGCTGATGTTCAGATGCAGGCCATCGTCGGCGAGGCTGTACGTCGCGGTCACCACGATGTCGAACGGATATCCCTCCATGTTGGGGGCGCGCCAGCTGAGGGTCACGGCATCCTCTTTAAGGGAGACAAGCTTCCAGAACGCGCGCTTGCCGTAGCCGTGGATGGCGTTGTGGCGCTCATGCTCGTCGATCGGCAGCGTGTAGGTCTTGCCTTCGAAGGTGTATTCGCCATTCTCGATGCGGTTCGGGAACGGGATGAGCAGCTGGCCGTGGCAGCAGGTCACCATGTCATCCGGACCGGGGGAGACGATGATGTCCTCGCCCTGGTAGGTCAGTTTGCGCAGCGTCGCGCCCAACTCGGTGACGACGGCATGGTAATCGCCATGCGAAATGGAAAATTGCTGTCCGGTGCGTGGCGGCAGATTGGTGCAGGTCATAAATCACTCCATAGTGTTGTCGACTGTGTTTCCGCTACTATGTTACCGCTCACGATGTGGTGGTGGATGCGCTTGTCGTGTGGAAATTCTGCGGATGAAGACGGTCGATGTCGATTGACGGCGCCCGTGCCTTAATATTGGTGATTGCTGTTGTGATGGATGGATACGATTGGAAGGCGGCTTGACATGGGCAAACGCATCGTGCTGGCGGATCCGCGCGGATTCTGCGCCGGCGTGGATAGGGCGATTCTGACGGTGCGGACGATTCTCAAATCCGCCGATACGCCACGTGCCGACGGATTGCCGCCGGTGTATGTGCGCCGCCAGATCGTGCACAACAAGCATGTCGTCGAGGATTTGGCCGCGCAGGGCGCGGTGTTCGTGCAGGAATTGGCTGAGATCCCCGATGCCGCCGCCGAAGCCGGCATCCCAATCGTATTTTCCGCCCACGGCGTGTCTCCGGCGGTCAAAGCCGAGGCCGCGGCGCGCGGCATGCATGTGGTCGATGCCACCTGCCCGCTGGTAAGCAAAGTGCATCGCGAGGTGCTGCGTTTTGTCAAGGAAGGTTACGGGATCATCTACATTGGGCATAAAGGCCACGATGAGGCCGTTGGCGTGGTGGAGGAATCGCCGGAACATGTGCATTTGATCGAGCATGCGTCCGACGTCGACTCGTTGGATTTCCAACCTGACACGAAACTGGTGCTGCTTACGCAGACCACGTTGAGCGTCGATGAGACCGCTGGCACGATCACCGCGCTCAAAGCTCGTTTCCCATGGCTTGAAATGCCGCCGAACTCCGATATCTGCTATGCCACGTCGAATCGTCAGGCGGCGGTCAAGCTCGTTGCCGAGCAAGCCGATTGCGTGGTGATTGTCGGCTCCGCGAATTCCTCGAATTCCGTGCGGTTGATGGAAGTCGCTCAGGAGGGACTTAACGCGCGGTACGCCTCAAAAACGGCTGTTGGCGCCGCTGGTCGCGCCCATCGTGTGGATGATGCTTCGGAACTTGACCCCGCATGGTTTGAAGGTGTCGAATCCGTGGGTATTTCCTCGGGTGCCTCCGTGCCGGACGAGCTGGTTTCCGGCGTGGTCGCAGCGTTGCAAGAACTTGGCTACCAGGATGTGAGCACCATCGAAACCATCAAGGAGAACATGCATTTCGTGCTTCCCGCGGAACTGCGCAAATAGCGCGAACCTTTCGCTTACGCAAGTGGGTGGTCGGAACATCGTGTTGTTCCGACCGCCCACTTATGTATTGGTGTGATGCATCGGCGTGTTTTTTACCAAGTGCCGATCGGCGCCGCTACCGCGTCGAGCACCTTGAGCAGATCGTTGGGATTGACGCCGACTGAGAAACCGCGTTTGCCGCCCGACAGCAGGATTTCGTCGTATTGCAGCGCGCTTTCGTCAAGCACCGTCTTGTGGCGTGTGCGCTGGCCAAGCGGGGAGATGCCGCCGACCACGTAGCCGGATTCGCGCATGGCGACCTTCGGATCGGCCATCGCCGCCTTCTTCGCGCCGACTGCCGCGGCCAGCGCCTTCAGATCCATATGTCCGCTGACCGGCACCACGCCGACCACGCGTTCGGAGCCGGTGTCCGCCATCAGCGTCTTGAACACCTGATGCTCGTCGAAACCGAGCTTGGTGGCGGCCTCAACCCCATAACCGTCATCCATGTGATCGTTCGAATGCGCGTATTCGTAGGTTTTGAACGGAACTCCGGCTTTTTCCAACTGCACGGTGGCCGGTGTGGAACCGGCGCCCTTCTCATGCTTTTTCTTTGCCATGCCGCCCATAATAAGCCTTCCACGTGTCCGTTGCGGCGTTTCGGATACGAAAAGGGGCTTCCGCCGAAGCGAAAGCCCCTTTGTCTGAGGTTCAGAGACGAACCGTGCGGATCACTCCGCGCCGATTCACTCGGAGATCTCGGCGAAGTACAGCAGGGTACGCACCATGTTGCAGGTGAAGCCGTACTCGTTGTCGTACCAGGAGACGGTGCGAGCCATGGTCAGGCCGTCAACGGTGTTGACATCGGTCTGGGTCGGATCGAACACGCCACCGTGGGTGTCGCCGATGATGTCGGAGGACACGATGCCATCCTCGTTGTAGCCGTAGAAGTCGGTGTCGGAGAAGGCGGCCTTGAAGGCGGCGTTGATCTCATCGGCGGTGACTTCCTTGTTCAGGACGGTGGTCAGCTCGGTGACGGAGCCATCCGGAACCTGGATGCGCTGGGCGTGGCCCTGCAGCTTGCCGTTCACGGACGGAACGACCTTGCCGATGGCCTTGGCGGCGCCAGTGGAATGAGGAATGGTGTTGATGGCGGCGGCGCGGTTGTTGCGAGCCTTCGGGAAGCGCGGGCCGTCGAGGATCATCT
>OFRZ01001014.1_pt1 | contig 20927 bp, 17 predicted proteins | sample 1543181 | NCBI WGS metagenome assembly OFRZ01 (sample SAMN04209245, study PRJEB22552) | human gut metagenome | biome: gut; material: feces | host: Homo sapiens | place: USA: Oklahoma | reverse complement strand
AGCAGAATGCTGCACAAACTATCCCTTATCATACATTTATGACACTTCAAGAAATTAAAGACCAAGTGCTGGCAGGCATTGATATATCGCCCGAGCAAGCCGCTTGGCTGGCCAATATGGCCGACAGCGAGGCGCTTTACGCCGCCGCACATGAGATTACCGTCGCGCGTGCTTCGCACGAGTTCGACCTGTGCTCCATCATCAACGCCAAATCCGGCAGATGCCCCGAAAACTGTAAATGGTGCGCACAATCCTCCCACTACAAGACGCAAGCCGAAGTCTATGACCTCCTCCCCGCTGAAGAATGTCTCCGACAGGCACAGTATAATGAAGCCCAGGACATCAACCGTTTCTCCCTCGTCACCAGCGGACGGAAACCCTCTCCCAAACAGATTACCCAACTTTGCGACACAGTCCGCCATATGCGGCGACATTCGTCTATCCAACTTTGCGCCTCATTGGGACTACTTAATGAAGAAGAACTGCGTTCCCTGCACGAAGCGGGAATTACCCGTTATCATTGCAATCTGGAAACTGCTCCTTCTTATTTTCCCCAACTTTGTTCCACCCACACACAAAAGCAGAAACTTGCCACACTTGCCGCCGCCCGCCGTGTAGGAATGGATATCTGCTGCGGAGGTATCATCGGCATGGGAGAAACGATGGAACAACGGATTGAATTCGCTTTTATTCTGAAGGAACTGAATGTTCAATCCATCCCCATAAATCTGCTAAGCCCGATTCCCGGTACACCATTGGAAAACGAAAAGCCTTTGAACGAAGAAGAAATTCTCCGGACAATCGTCCTGTTCCGTTTCATCAATCCGACGGCTTTTCTCCGTTTTGCCGGCGGACGCTCGCAACTCTCTCCCGAAGCTATGCACAAGGCACTGTATATCGGTATCAACTCGGCTATCGTAGGCGACTTGCTTACCACACTCGGTTCTAAAGTATCGGAGGACAAGAAGATGATTCAAGAAGAAGGTTATCATTTTGCCAGCTCCCAATTTGACCGTAAACATCTTTGGCATCCATATACTTCCACAACCGATCCGCTCCCTGTTTACAAAGTAAAACGGGCGGACGGCGCAACCATCACTCTCGAAGACGGACGGGTGTTGATTGAAGGAATGTCTTCATGGTGGTGCGCCGTACACGGGTACAACCATCCCGTGCTGAACCAAGCGGCAAAGGAACAATTAGACAAGATGTCCCATGTAATGTTCGGTGGTCTGACACACAACCCCGCCATCGAACTGGGAAAATTGCTATTACCTTTAGTTCCTTCCTCCATGCAAAAAATATTCTATGCAGATTCCGGCTCGGTAGCCGTAGAAGTGGCCTTAAAAATGGCCGTACAATATTGGTATGCGGCAGGACAGCCCGAAAAGAATAATTTCGTGACCATCCGTTCCGGTTATCACGGTGATACGTGGAATGCCATGTCTGTATGTGATCCGGTGACGGGTATGCACAGTCTTTTTGGTTCGGCATTGCCTGTACGTTATTTTGTCCCGTCCCCCGCTTCCCGTTTTGATGGAGAATGGAATCCGGAAGATATCATCCCTTTACGGGAAACCATTGAAAAACATTCCAGAGAGTTGACGGCACTGATTCTTGAACCAATTGTGCAAGGGGCAGGCGGTATGTGGTTCTACCATCCGCAATACTTGCATGAAGCGGAAAAACTCTGCCGGAAGCATGGCCTTCTTCTGATTTTCGATGAGATAGCGACAGGATTCGGACGGACCGGGAAACTTTTTGCTTGGGAACACGCCAGAGTAGAGCCCGATATTATGTGTATCGGTAAAGCGTTGACCGGCGGATACATGACACTTTCCGCAGTCTTGGCAAGCAATCAGGTGGCAGACACCATTTCCAATCATGCACCGGGAGCTTTCATGCACGGCCCCACTTTCATGGGCAATCCGCTTGCCTGTGCGGTGGCTTGCGCATCCGTTCGCCTGCTGCTCGAATCCGGCTGGCAGAAGAATGTGCAACGAATCGAAAGCCAACTCAAAGAAGAGCTGGCTCCTGCACGGGAGTTCCCGCAAGTAGCCGATGTACGGGTATTGGGCGCTATCGGAGTAATTGAGATGAAGCGTCCGGTGAATATGGCATACCTGCAACAGCGATTTGTAGAAGAGGGTATTTGGGTACGTCCATTCGGTAAATTGGTTTATCTGATGCCACCTTTCATCATTACTCCCGAACAACTAAGTAAACTGACCTCCGGATTACTCAACGTTATTCAAAATTAGTAGTTACCCAAAATCATAAATAATGATATTAGACTCTATCAATCAAGAACTGCTTGTTCTCAAAGAAAAGAAAAACTACCGTTCTCTCCCGCCATTGATTCACGATGGACGGGAAGTTATTCTGAATGGACAACGGATGTTGAATCTTTCCTCCAATGATTATCTCGGACTGGCTAATGATGTATCATTAAGAGAGGAATTCTTAAAGACAATGACTCCCGAAACATTTCTGCCTACTTCCTCTTCTTCCCGATTGCTGACAGGTAACTTTTCCGATTATCAAGCATTGGAACAACAGCTGGCAACTATGTTCGGAGCAGAAAGCGCACTCATATTCAACAGTGGTTATCATGCCAATACAGGGATTCTTCCTGCTGTCAGCAATGCGCAAACACTGATTCTTGCCGATAAGCTGGTGCACGCCAGCCTGATAGACGGAATCAGATTGTCGTCCGCCAAATGTATCCGTTATCGCCACAATGACGCCTCCCAACTGCAACGTTTGGTTTCCGAGAATCACAATCTTTATGCACAAATCATCATTGTTACCGAAAGTATTTTCAGTATGGATGGAGATAAAGCCGATCTTCGCGCTCTCGTCCGATTGAAAAAGAGCTATTCCAATGTTCTTCTTTATGTAGACGAAGCTCATGCCTTCGGTGTACGGGGAGAAAAAGGACTAGGATGTGCCGAAGAACAAGACTGTATCAACGATATAGATTTCCTGGTAGGCACGTTCGGAAAGGCAATCGCCTCAGCAGGAGCTTACATTGTCTGCCGCCAGGTTATTCGGGAATACCTGATTAACAAGATGCGTACCTTTATATTCACCACTGCCCTTCCACCTGTCAACATTCAATGGTCAGCATGGGTATTGCAACATCTCTCCGCTCTTCAATATAAGCGAACCCACCTCCTGCGCATCAGTGAGAAACTAAAGACAGCACTTACCGGCAAAGGATACCATTGCCCTTCAGTAAGCCACATTGTCCCCATGATTATAGGAGCGAGCGAAGATGCCATACTGCAAGCGGAAGAACTCCAACGTAAAGGATTCTACGCATTGCCTGTCCGTCCACCTACCGTACCTGAAGGAACTTCCCGTATCCGCTTCTCATTGACAGCGGACATCACAGAACATGAAATCGACCAACTTATAGCTTTGATTAACGGATGAAACAACATTTTATCATAAAGAATAATTCCAAGCGCCTCTTGCTTTTCTTCGCAGGCTGGGGAATGGATGAAACTCCTTTCCTGCAAATCCGCCCTACAGATACGGATTGGATGGTTTGTTATGACTATCGTTCTTTGGAGTTCGATACCGACTTATTACAAGAGTATTCCGAAATCCGTCTCATCGCATGGTCTATGGGGGTATGGGTAGCTTCTCAACTCATGAAACAATACCCGTCTCTGCCCATCTCACATAGTATCGCTATCAATGGAACTCCCTATCCCATACACGAAACGAAAGGGATTGAACCAGCTATATTTGAAGGAACACTGCAAGGATTGACTGAACAAACACTGCAAAAGTTTCAAAGAAGGATGTGCGGTTCGGCAGCCGAATACAAAGTATTTCAAACAGTAGCTCCGCAACGTCCGGCCGATGAGCTCAAGGAAGAACTAGCCGCCATACAACAACAATACTTGTCATTACCGCCTTCTGACTTCGTATGGCAAAAAGCCATCATAGGAAAGAATGACCGTATATTTCTACCTGACAATCAACGGCTTGCATGGAAAAACAAGGTAGATATTCTTGAATACTCAGAAGCTGCCCATTACCAACAGGAACTCTTTGAGAGCATAATCCTACAAACCCAATAAATACCTATTATGAACAAACAACTAATCGCAGAACGTTTCACCAAAGCCATCGCCACTTATCCGCAAGAAGCAAACGTACAAAGACAAATAGCGGACAAAATGATTCACCTGCTTACGGAACATCTACCTTCTCCCTGCCCGAAAGTGATTGAGTTCGGTTGCGGCACGGGAATCTATTCCCGTATGTTATTTCAGACTCTTCATCCGGAAATGCTCTTATTGAACGACCTCTGCCCGGAGATGAAATATTGCTGCGAAGATTTGCTAAAGAAAGAGCAAGTGTCTTTCCTGCCGGGAGATGCGGAAACAGCGCCCTTTCCTGCCGAAAGTACCCTGATTACTTCCTGTTCCGCCTTGCAATGGTTCGAATCTCCCGAAAACTTTTTCAAGAGATGTAACGCGTTGCTCAACAAACAAGGCTATTTCGCTTTCAGCACCTTTGGCAAAAAGAATATGAAAGAGATACGCCGACTAACAGGCAACGGTCTTCCCTACCGCTCACGAGAAGAACTCGTAACCGCCTTGTCGGCCGACTTTGACATCCTCCATTCGGAAGAAGAACTCATTCCTCTTTCGTTCGACAATCCCATAAAAGTTCTTTATCACTTGAAGCAAACGGGAGTAACCGGAATATCTTCCGGACAACTACGGACCCGTCGTGATTTACAGCGATTCAGCGAGCGTTATACCCAAGAATTCACACGGGGCACTTCCGTGTCTCTGACCTATCACCCTATTTATATCATCGCAAAAAAGAAAGAAGCATGAAACAGAATGTATTTTTCGTTTCCGGTATCGACACCGATGCCGGAAAGAGTTATGCCACCGGCTTTCTAGCCCGTGAATGGAACAAGAACGGACAACGTACCATCACCCAGAAATTTATTCAAACGGGAAATGTAGGTCATTCCGAAGACATCGACCTGCATCGTCGCATTATGGGAATCTCCTTCACCAAAGAAGATGAAGAAGGACTGACTATGCCGGAAATTTTCTCTTATCCCGCTTCCCCCCACCTCGCCTCGCAGTTGGATAACCGCCCTATCGACTTCAATAAAATCAAACGGGCAACGAAGAAACTGAGCGAACGATACGACTATGTTTTACTTGAAGGAGCAGGCGGCCTCATGGTCCCGCTAACCACCGGACTGCTGACAATAGACTACATTGCCCAAGAGAAATATCCGCTTATCTTTGTCACTTCCGGCAAACTGGGGAGTATCAATCACACCTTGCTTAGCCTTGAAGCCATACAAAAAAGGGGGATTGTGCTGGATACCGTTCTCTATAATATGTATCCTACGGTAGAAGACAAGACGATTCAGAACGACACGATGAACTTCGTCCGGACATGGTTGGAGAAACACTTCCCGGAGACAAAGTTCATATTGGTTCCTGAAATAGAGTTCTAAACTGTCAGACTGCAAACTAACTGTATATGTACGGAAGTTCAATCAACTTCCGTACACGGTATTATGAAATAAAAAGTCGAACCTTTGCCAAACTCGGAAGTCACCCCAATTTCTCCACCGATCTTCTCTATAATCATCCGGCAAATGGAAAGCCCCAAGCCTGTGCCCTGCACAAAGCTGTTCAGTTTGACAAAGCGTTCAAAAATATGTCCCACCTTTTCTTTTTCTATTCCTATTCCCGTATCTTTCACATATACACGGACATTCTCCCCTTCTCGTTCAAATCCGAAACGTATCTCTCCCGCATGGGTAAACTTGGTAGCGTTGGTGATAAAATTCGTAATGATCTGCATAATACGATTCGGATCGCCCTCCATCTGCAAGTCCTCCTCTCCATTATCAAAGATGAAGTCCACCCCTCCTTTTATACGTTCCTTGTGAACAGCATAGATTGTCCTGCAGACTTCCCCCAGATTTATCGGACGTTTTACATACTCCAACGTGCCCGCTTCTATCTTCGACAAATCCAATATATCATTAATAAGCTGCAACAAGATGTCCGAATTCTGGTTGATAATATCCGAATAAAGTTTCTGTTCTTCGGGGGTATCCGCAGTAGGCAACAACTGCGAGAACCCGACAATCGCATTGAGCGGTGTCCTGATTTCATGACTCATATTCGCCAAAAAAGCACTCTTCAACCTGTCAGACTGCTCTGCTTTGATTCTGGCTTTAATCAATTCCTGTTCTATATTCTGGAGATTCGTGGTATCCCAAGAAATACCGATCAGCAACGGTTCACGGTCTTCCATCGGAACAAGTGCTTTAAGCGTCTGCACAATACGCGCTTCACCGTTAGCTGTCAGATACGTTTCCTGTATATCAATCCTTTGGTGGGTACGAAGCAGTTCCAGGTCATCCTTACGGAACTTCTCAGCTTCCTCTGACTGGAAAATCTCGTAATCCGTATGCCCTATCGCTTTGGAAGCAGGGATACCGGAATGTTCGGCAAATGCTTTGTTCCAATACAAATACTTGAACTCATCTGCCGGATCTTTCACAAACAGATAGACTGGAATATTATTCAGAATGCCGTCCAACAACTGATTCAGCTCACGGAGTTCATCCCGTTTCTTTATGACATCGGTAATATCCTGCGTAAAGAACCAGATCAGCTCCTGTTCATTCTCATGTGTCAGGAAAGAAGACACCTGGTGCACCCGCTTCTTCGTCTCTCCCATACGTACGTAAGCGGCACGGTAGGCAAAACTGCCATCATTATCCCGTATTTCCTGAAGTCGTTTTTTCCAAGCCTCTTTCGTGGTCATGGAAACAGGCAAATCATATACCTTCTGGATCCCCAATTCCTTAGTCACTCCGTATTCTTCTATGAATTGTTTGTTGGCATACACCAATGTCCCATCCTTCGACACGGCAAGAATACTATCGCTCACTTTATCAAGCACACTCTTAAAAACTTCCAATTGCCGTTGAGTAGCCACTCTCTCCGATATGTCACGGCACATGATCAGTACATACTTTTCGTCCAATGGGAAAATGCGGTTTTCGTAATAGTGACGCTTGCCGTTGAAATCCAATTCGTGATGTGCGGCAGAGACAGCCCCTGTTGCGACTGCGTGCTGCATATTGGAATGTATGTTCTGATAGGCTTCCGGAGGAACCATATTACGCATATGCATCCCTACAAAATCCTCGTTTGTCACTCCGACATGATTCGTTTCTTCATTGGATACCACTTCGATTCCTATCTCGTTATGATCGAAAACAGTCAACATATCCGGCAAAGAATTCAAGATCTTTACAGCATACCTTTCTTTAAAACTAACAGGATTGGCTTTTTTTTCTCTTGCCTAAGAACTGAAAGTTCTTGTTTGAGCCGCTCATTTTCTTTAGTAAGCGCCTCTAATTGTTCAGCCATTGTTTTTACTGTCCGTTCACTGTCCATAACATAGTGGAATAAAAAATGTACTTATCTGTCAAAAGTAAATATTTTATTGCAAATAAAGACGTAAAATCCTATTTATTTTCGAAAAATCTATTTCCCTCACCGACCCAAGTGAGAGCTTCATTTGTTATACAACTAACCAACGGACGTTTCACCTTTTAAAACCTGATATGATTATGACCTTAGTCCTCGCTATTATTCCGGTATTACTATTAATTGTATTAATGGCATTCTTCAAAATGCCGGGCGACAAAAGCAGTATCATTTCTCTGATCGTAACAATGCTGATCGCCCTCTTCGGCTTCTCTTTTTCTGCGGACAATCTGTTCTATTCCTTTATATATGGAGCACTGAAAGCCGTCTCCCCTATTTTAATCATTATCCTGATGGCTATCTTCAGCTACAATGTATTACTGAAAACAGAGAAGATGGAGATTATCAAACAGCAATTCGCCTCTATCTCTACCGATAAAAGTATCCAGGTCTTACTGCTGACATGGGGATTCGGCGGGTTATTGGAAGCAATGGCGGGATTCGGAACTGCAGTCGCCATTCCGGCAGCGATTCTTATCAGTCTGGGATTCAAACCTATATTCTCGGCCACGGTCAGTCTGATAGCCAATAGTGTGGCTACCGCTTTCGGAGCGATCGGAACTCCTGTACTAGTATTAGCCAAAGAAACCAATCTGAATGTGTTGCATCTCAGTACCAATGTCGTATTACAATTGTCGGTCTTGATGTTCCTTATTCCATTGGTATTGCTTTTTCTTACCGACTCCAAAATCAAATCACTACCAAAGAACATCTTCCTTGCCTTGCTGGTAGGAAGCGTTTCGCTAATCAGCCAATATCTGGCAGCCAAATATATGGGAGCCGAATCTCCGGCTATCATCGGAAGCATTCTTTCCATTATTGTAATTGTCTTGTATGGAAAGCTGACCGCATCCAAAGAAGAAAAAGCGCGGAAAAGCCATCTGAAGGTGAAAGATATAATGAACGCATGGAGTATCTATCTGCTGATCTTATTTCTGATTATACTTACTAGCCCTCTTTTTCCAGGATTACGCCATACTTTGGAAAATAACTGGGTCACCAGAATCAGTCTGCCCATTAATTCCTCTACAGCCAACTATACGATTTCCTGGCTGACTCATGCCGGAGTGCTGCTCTTTATCGGCACTCTTGTCGGCGGATTAATACAAGGAGCTAAAGTAAAAGAGTTGTTTTCCGTTCTTTGGAATACGGTGAAGCAGCTAAAGAAAACATTTATCACAGTGATATGCCTTGTTGGATTATCTACCATTATGGATACCTCCGGAATGATTGCCGTGATTGCTACCGCACTGGCTACGGCTACAGGAAGTCTATATCCGTTATTCGCTCCGGTGATTGGTTGTCTGGGGACGTTCATCACGGGAAGTGATACGTCATCCAATATTCTCTTCGGAAAGTTACAGGCAAGTGTGGCAGGACAAATTCATGTCAGTCCGGATTGGCTGTCGGCAGCCAATACAGTAGGCGCTACCGGAGGAAAAATCATCTCTCCGCAGAGCATTGCCATCGCTACCTCTGCCGGAAACCAACAGGGTAAGGAAGGTGAGATACTAAAAGCGGCCATCCCGTATGCTTTGGTGTATGTGGCGATAACCGGACTCATCGTTTATATTTTCAGTTCCTGAATCTACAAGATTTATTGAGGGGCGGCAGTATTTGCCTGTTGCTTATGTGCCGGCTCTCCTTTCTCTTCATAATATTCCTGTTTCTCCTTATTTCTCCGTTCAATAATACTGGTTATATAGACAGTGAAGATAGGGAACATCATCATCCCCAAAGCCGCCAGTACAACCGAAAATACCCGCCCGGTAGTGGTCACGGCTATAATATTCGAGCCGACTGTAGTAACATCCATAAATGCCCACCACAAAGCGTCTGTATATTTAGTGACCAGAGGATTGGCCGTATGTTCGGTAATAAAAAAAGCGAGACTGGCAAAATAAACGGTAGCCAGCAACATCGTCAAATAAGATACAAAAAGCCCTGAAGCCCTGTTGTAAGTAAACCACCCCACTACAATAGCCAGCGCATATCCGCCACGTACCAGAGGGATAAAACGTAACATATAGGTAACTTCGGGCGAGAATGTCCACCCCATATAAGCTATGATATTCTGATAGGGAATGGCAACCAGCAGGAATATAAAGTGAGTAGTGAAATAACGTTTCTTATTATCCGCCAGAATAAATTCGAGAACGAAGTCAACCAGAAACAGTACACAGATCCATAGCTGTACTTTCATGTACACACTCTGCGTATAGAAAGGAATACCTTTGAAAGTATCAATAGAGATACTTATGATCAGAAAAAGAGAAAGCAGAAGAATAACAATGTGCAAAATGCCATAGATTCCTTTTTTCCGTAATACGAAGTCGTAAAGAGCCATTTTCATAATCAATCATTTTTTTGGAATTGAAACTCTTAACAAGTAACATATCACGAATGTTTGAACGAATCACCGTGTATTGAATCAAAGTCCTTTCGCAATCACCGGCAAGCCAAAGAAGCCTTTTTGCAAAGTCAGTACTTTCTCCTTCCCTTGCCGCGTCTTGTTATAAACAGCAGAGGATACATGCAACGTTTCCACATTCCCATTTTCAAAAGCAACCTGCAAATAGTATTCTTTACGCACTCCATTCGATACATAACGATGTTTGCCGACCCTGCGGGTTTTCTTATGGGTCTCTATATATTTTTTCTGCACCATAACCGTTTCTTCATATATGGAAGCAGTACCGGCCAGCCAATAATTGCCACTAAGGAACAAGGCATAACTAATAGCGCCCACGCAACCAATATGACATAGGACATTCATCACTTTACCCTCTGTTGTAGTCAGCCAAGACCATTTTCTATAAAAAGGCAAAGTGGCAAGAGCGATCAAAAGCGCCACGCCAACAGGAATCCACCATACCGCTAATGTATCCTCATATATCACATAGCCTAATGCTAATGAAATAATAAAGAGGAAAAGCATCATAATACGGAGCGTCTTAACAAAGAAAGTATTCATAATATGACCTTTGTGTTATGTGCAAATTTTGTTGTTACTTTTTTAGCATAAAAAAAGGCTATCTATCCCAGACAGCCAATCTTTTGTTAACCTTAAATCTAATACTATGAAAAACACATTGCAAAGATACGGACTTTCTGCATATCTCCAAATTTTCCGGAAAAAGCAATGTGTCTTATAACATGGTTTAATAGAAATAGCAAACTCGTTAACATTTAACATAAATCTATCGGATATTAACGAATGCCCGATAGCGTGACTCAGATATATAGCATAGGGCAGCAAACCTTTCCGGGATTTTTTGTGTTTATTATATAAACGAATTACTTACACAATATGAATCTCAAAGAACAATACTGGAAATATTCCCTCATTGTCATCATTCTGTTTATGGGAGTTATCATCTTCCGGCAAATCACTCCTTTTTTGGGAGGGCTGCTGGGAGCATTTACCATTTACATATTAGTACGCACGCAGATGCATCATCTGACGGAAAAGAAGAAAATGAAACGCAGTATCAGCGCATTACTGATCACGGCAGAAACCATTTTTGTATTCCTTGTACCTCTCGGACTGACCATCTGGATGATAGTAAACAAACTTCAAGACATCAATCTGGCTCCGCAGACATTCGTAGAGCCCATCCAGCAAGTAGCAGGATTTATCAAAGAAAAGACAGGATACGATGTATTAGGGAAGGATACGTTGTCGTTCATAGTCTCCATCCTTCCACGAATCGGACAACTGATTATGTCAAGTATCAGCAGTCTCGCCGTCAATCTGTTCGTCATGATATTTGTTCTTTACTTCATGCTGATAGGAGGTAAAAAGATGGAAGCATACATCAATGATATTCTCCCGTTCAATGAAACGAACACGCGGGAAGTTATTCATGAAATCAACATGATCGTGCGCTCCAATGCGATTGGTATTCCACTGCTGGCCATTATTCAGGGAGGCATTGCCATGATAGGCTATCTCATTTTCGGAGCACCCAATGTCTTACTGCTAGGTTTCCTCACCTGCTTCGCTACCATCATTCCGATGGTAGGTACCGCATTAGTGTGGTTTCCCGTCGCCTCTTATCTGGCTATCAGCGGAGACTGGTTTCATGCAATCGGACTTTTCGCCTACGGAGCCATTGTCGTATCGCAGTCCGACAACCTGATTCGCTTCATCCTTCAAAAGAAGATGGCGGATACACATCCGTTGATTACAATCTTCGGAGTTGTTATCGGTCTGCCGTTATTCGGATTTATGGGAATCATCTTCGGTCCGTTATTACTCTCGTTATTCTTTCTGTTCGTCAATATGTTCAAGAAAGAATACCTGGATTCATAAAATAACCTACCTTCCGGATGGCGAAACTACCGAAAATTTGCGTACTTTTGTAGTCGTAAAACGACACTAAAATTCAATGGAAGCATTTACATTCAATACTGCCGAGCTGATATTATTGTCAGCGGCAGGAGTTCTCTTTATCATCCAAGTTATTTATTATCTCGGTTTATACAACCGGATACATTCGCATAACAAAGCTGTACGCAAGGAAGAAATTCATTTCACGCGGGAATTACCGCCCCTTTCCGTCATTCTTTGCGCACGCAACGAAGCCGACAATCTGCGTAAGGCCCTTCCTGCCATTCTGGAACAGGACTATCCCCAGTTCGAAGTCATTGTAATCAATGATGCTTCCACCGACGAGACAGAGGATGTATTGGGATTCATGGAGGAAAAATACCCTCATCTTTACCATAGTTTTACTCCCGACAGCGCACGTTATATCAGTCATAAGAAATTAGCGCTGACATTAGGTATCAAAGCCAGCAAATATGATTGGCTCGTATTCACGGAAACAAACTGTATACCGGCAAGCAAGGATTGGTTAAAGCTGATGGCACGCAATTTTACATCACAGACACAGGTTGTGTTAGGATATAGCGGGTATGACCGGACAAAAGGATGGTTGCACAAACGTGTCGCTTTCGACACACTCTTCCAGTCATTGCGTTACTTAGGTCTTGCCCTGGCTGGAAAGCCATATATGGGCATCGGACGTAATCTTGCCTATCGGAAAGAATTATTCTTCAAGCAAAAAGGATTTTCAAGCTACCTGAACCTTCAACGCGGAGAAGATGACCTGTTTATCAATCAAATAGCCAACAGCAGTAACACCCGTGTAGAAACGGATCTCAACGCAACCATGCGGATACAGCCTGTCTACCGTTACAAAGACTGGAAAGAAGAAAAGGTCAGTTATATGGCCACCGCACGCTTTTATCATGGGGCACAACGCTACCTATTAGGCTTTGAAACCCTATCACGCCTGTTATTTTACGCCACTTGCATTGCAGGTATCGTATTAGGCATTCTCGATTTCCACTGGTTAGCAGCAGGTATCACATTATTACTATGGCTGATTCGCTACACGGTGCAAGCCATTGTCATTAACCAAACAGCAAAAGAAATGGGCAGCAACCGGAAATATTATTTCTCATTGCCGGTATTCGATATCCTGCAACCGTTGCAGTCGTTGAAGTTCAAGCTCTGTCGTCTATTGCGGGGTAAAGGAGATTTCATGAGAAGATAAATTACTCATATCTCATAGAGTTGGCAGGGTTGATCTTGGTTATCAGATATGAAGGACCTATCAGCATCAGGACAGCAGCCAGCAGTGTGCCGATATTAATCAGCAGGAAAAGGATGATATTGAAAGATACCGGAACCGTGTCTACGTAATAAGTCTCCGGATCGAGTTTGAAAATGCCGAACCGGGACTGAAGAATGCAGAACGCCAGACCGATAACATTCCCCCAAAGCATACCTTTGCCTATCAGGAAAACAGCAAACCAAAGGAAAGTTTTGCGGATTGTAAAATTAGTGGCACCCAAAGCTTTTAGGATACCAATCATATTCGTACGTTCGATAATGATAATCAGCAAACCGGAAATCATGGTAAAACCGGCAACGCCTATCATCAGAAACAAAATCACCCACACATTCAGATCCAACAAGTCAAGCCATGCAAATATCTGTGGATTCAACTGTTCGATACTGCGCACATAATACGTACCTCCATATTCGTCTTTCCGGTTATCGGTATCGATTGCGATTTCATACGTTGTATCTTCCAGCTTATCATAGTCTTTCAGCTGAAGCTCCACCCCTGTCACCTGCTCCGGCTGCCAACCGTTCAAACGATTCACCAAACTGAGGTCGGTCAATAAAAAAAGATTATCGTATTCGGAGAAATTTGTCTGATAAATTCCGGCAATAGTCAGCCTGCGCGCGCGGACATCATCCTGAATATAATAGGTATATATCTTATCCCCCAACTTCAACTTCATCTTTGTAGCCAAAGACTTGGAGATAAGCACCCGATTGCTGGAAACCGAATCACTGAAAACAGGAATCTCTCCTTCCACCAGATATTCTTGCAGAAAACGGGGATCAAACTCCGGACCTACCCCTTTCAGTACCATTCCTTGAAAGGCATCATCCGTCTTTATCATACCCGGTTTGGTAGAAAAACGCTGTACATGGCTTATCTCCGGATAACCGTCAAGGGCAGTCATCATACTGTCTCCTACCACAATCGGATGGGTTTCGTAAGAACTGACCGCATCCAGATTAGTTATCTGGATATGCGATCCGAATCCAATGACTTTATTTCTCACTTCACTTTTAAAGCCGATAACGACCGCCACTGCTATAATCATAACAGCCAGTCCGATAGCAATACCCGCCATTGCGATGAGCACCGCAGGACGTGACACCTGTTTTCCGCTATCGCTTTCGCGGTAGATGCGCCGAGCTATGAAAAGTGATAAAGACATAGACTTTTATTCCGTTCTTCCCGGATACGCTTCCAAAGCCTTCTGGAGAACAAAAAGCGCACGGGTTAAATCTTCTTTCTTTAATACATATGCAATACGCACTTCATTGATACCCGAACCCGGAGTTGTGTAGAAACCGGAAGCTGGAGCCATGAATACCGTCTGACCTTCGTATTCGAAATCGGAAAGGCACCATGCACAGAATTTGTCGGAATCATCCACCGGAAGTTTTGCCACTGTATAGAAAGCCCCCATCGGGATGGGCGAATAAACGCCCGGAATACGGTTCAAGCCGTCAATCAGGCATTTACGACGTTCCACATACTCGTCATACGTCTCGCGTGAGTATTCTTCGGGAGCGTCCAAGGAAGCCTCAGCGGCAATCTGACCAATCAACGGAGGACTCAGACGAGCCTGACAGAACTTCATGACAGCATCACGTATCTCTTTATTTTTGGTAATCAGCGCACCGATACGGATACCGCATTCCGAATAACGCTTTGATACGGAGTCAATCAGTACCACATTATTCTCGATACCTTCCAGATGGCAAGCGGAGATATAAGGAGAACCGGTGTATATGAATTCGCGATATACCTCATCGGAGAAAAGGAATAAGTCATATTTCTTCACCAAGTCACGAATCTGATTCATTTCACGACGTGTATAGAGATATCCGGTCGGGTTGTTCGGATTACAAATCAGGATTGCTTTCGTACGTTCATTTATCAACTCTTCAAACTTCTCGACTTTGGGAAGTGAGAAACCTTCTTCGATGGTTGTGGCAATCGTACGAATCTTCGCGCCTGCAGAAATAGCAAACGCCATATAGTTAGCATATGCCGGCTCCGGAACGATAATCTCATCACCTGGATTCAGACAGGAAAGGAAAGAGAAAAGCACCGCTTCCGAACCTCCTGAGGTAATGATTATATCGTCTGCAGTAAGATTGATATTGAACTTGGCATAATATCCCACTAGTTTCTCGCGATAGCTACGATAACCTGCACTAGGACTATACTCCAGCACTTTACGGTCAATATTGCGTATCGCGTCAATCGCGGCCTGAGGAGTGGGCAGATCAGGCTGTCCGATATTCAGGTGAAACACATGGACTCCCCGTTGCTTGGCAGCGTCTGCCAAAGGAGCCAGTTTTCTGATAGGAGATGCAGGCATCTCGTTTCCGCGAATGGATATGGTTGGCATAATTTTAACTACAAATTACTAATTACTATTTACTTTTTCTACTTGAGGTTGCAAATGTACGCAATAATTTGAATACAGAGACATAAAAACTTTAAAAACCTTAGCAAGGTTAAAAACGTTATGGGATTTTGAAAATAAAGCTATACATTTGTCATACGGAAAACTTAAAACAATACCATAATGACCATACACCTTATCTCATTCGCGTCACTACTTCATAAACAAGTCTCACTGCGCAGTTCACACGAAGCGATTTTAAGTGAACTTGAAAAATATTATACCGTAAAACTCGTCGACTATCAAGATATGGACAAGTTGACAAGTGATGATTTCAAAATTATTTTTATCGCTACTGGCGGAGTAGAAAGACTGGTCATCCAACATTTCGAAAACCTCCCCCGCCCTGCCATTTTACTGGCAGATGGCATGCAAAACTCTCTTGCAGCCGCCCTGGAGATATCTACATGGCTTCGCGGAAGGGGAATGAAGAGCGAAATCCTTCATGGTGAACTGCCATCCATTATACAGCGTGTACATATACTTTATAATAATTTCCGGGCACAACGTTCATTATTCGGCAAACGTATCGGAATTATCGGCACTCCTTCATCCTGGCTGGTCGCCAGTAATGTTGACTATCTGCTGGCAAAACGCCGTTGGGGCATCGAATACATAGACATTCCGATGGAACGTATTTATGAACATTTTCAACAAATCACGGATGATCAGGTAGGTGCTTCCTGTGCCGCAGTCGCTTCGCAAGCTCTTGCCTGCCGAGAGGGAACTCCTGAAGATATTATCAAAGCGATGCGGCTCTACCGGGCTATCAAGAAAGTATGCGAAGAAGAGAAGCTGGAAGCACTGACACTAAGTTGTTTCAAACTGATTGAGCAAATCGACACTACCGGCTGTCTGGCATTGTCCTTGCTGAACGATGATGGAATAATGGCAGGCTGCGAAGGTGACCTTCAATCCATATTCACCCTGCTCGCCGTGAAGTCACTGACCGGAAAAGACGGATTCATGGCAAATCCTTCCATGATTAATACACGTACCAACGAACTTATATTAGCCCACTGTACTATCGGGCTCAAACAGACAGAAAGGTATATTATCCGCAACCATTTCGAAACGGAAAAAGGAATTGCCATCCAGGGATTGCTCCCGACAGGAGACGTGACTATCATAAAGTGCGGCGGCGAATGTCTGGACGAGTACTACCTGTCTACCGGGACCCTATCCGAAAATACGAATTATATCAATATGTGCCGGACACAAGCGCGCATACGGATGAATACTCCGGCAGAATATTTCCTGAAGAATCCATTGGGCAATCATCATATCCTGGTTCATGGAAACCATGAAGATGCATTGAACGAGTTCTTCCTGGCAAATGCCTGCAAACGAACCGAATAATATGCTGTGACATTTTTGTATTATTCTTAAGTATTATAGGGGGAAATACAAAAATGTCACAGAGTTAGTAATCAAGCAGTTAAGTTTGAAAACACCCTATTTTTAGGATAAGTTCACAAAAAACAATAGGATGTTTTTGCTTTTTTCTGAAGAAAAACTGCACTTCCCTCATATTACTCTAATTGTCAACAAATTATCACTAATGCTTATCTTCGTATATAATTGGCAAATATAAAATTGCACTTGTGTAACTGGTCAGACAGATAAGTGTAACAACCAAGTTACTCTTGTGTACCATCCCGGTTGCACAAGTGCAACCGGATAATTCAATTAGATGAATTGATCAATAGAACGGCAGAAAAGATTAATAGAATAGGAAGAAGTTATTAAATCTTCCTATTGTTTTTTTTCAAATCAACCGCTCAGTCTGGGTGCTGACTACTAAATCAAGCCGTTCAACGAGAAGAAAGTGACGAAAAGGTGATTTAAAACAGTTTTTGGATTCAGAAAACACTTATTTGGGAGTTTTGTAGCACTTTCTATATAAATATAGCTGCACCTTGCACCACCTCTGTATGGCTTGCATCCTGTGTAGATTATCCTGTCTTCTGATACTCGAAACCGAAGGCTGGTTACCGCCAGTTAAGGTGCTGCCAGTGTTCCCTTCCTGTAAGAGTATGGGGATGTAAAAGCACGGGACTTGCTGCTACTGAAGGGAAACAAGAGGATGTGCCAAACCTATGGAGACTGTACGGTTGGATATAATGGCTGCCATAACCTTTTGAGGTGGCAGATATGGAAAAGGGACTTGTGGATCATGCGGCTGTCTTTTACTGCAAGGATGTGAAAAATAAATGCTTGTGAAGGGAATTATCCCTGAAATCACTATCTTCGCAAGTGAAAACCAAAGGATATAAAAGTATGTTTACCAACAGGGATGAAGTATTGGAAAAGGCTTTGCGGATATTCGCAAAGATGAATTACGAGAAGGCAAGCCAGATGGAGATAGCCAGAACCTGCGGACTGTCGAAAGCGGGACTGACCTATTATTTCCCGTTCAAGCAGGACTTGTTCACGGCTGTGGCGGACAGGTACGTGTTCGATACCCAACACTCGAAAAACAAGTTCAACTTCACGGCAGGCTCATTGTCAGAATTTATCGACCGGTATGTAGCCGGAGTGGAGAACACGATGCAGCGGCTCGTGCGCCTGCTAGACGACGGGAACAATCCCAACGGGTGCAGCTTCAACTTCTACTATTACCACCTGCTGATGCAGGTAAGGCTGTACTATCCCAACGTGGAGAAAAAGATAGCCGCCATATTCGAGCAGAACTTACAGCTTTGGAAATCCGCCATCGAGAAGGCGAAGGAAAGCGGGGAAATCAGGCAGGATGTGGATGTGGATGAAGCGGCTTCGATGTTCTGGCAGATATTCTTCGGAACCTCCTTTGAAAAGTCCTTTTTTCAAGGGCTGGACACCAAGAAGCTGGCACGGAGCCTGCACTTCCTCTATTCGCTGTTGAAAGCCTGAAATACAGGCGGCAGGCTGCATAGGACAGCAATAAATCTCTATTAGAGGGACTTTAACAAAATAAAACCAACCATCCTGTTGGTTTTTCTGTTTCTTTGTTTATATTTGCGGCTATATGATATTATCTTCAGCGACATGGATAAGGTTCAGAAACAGAGAGGAAGCATCGTTCTGTTTAAGGAAGAAAGAAACGGTGCGGACTACATACGGATAGAATATGCGAACAGTCAGGCTGTCGCCCTGCTGCTCGCCAAAGACACGGGCATGGAAATGGCTGGTAACGGCTCTGCATACATAGCGTATGCCGCTTTTAAACTGCCGGATTTCTATGACCGCTATTCGCCCCACGCCTATATTGATTACAGCCGGGTTTACGTGCGGCATCCCAAACCCAAAAGGGAATACACACTGCCGAAAGGCTACCTCGAACTGCTGGAACAGAAGCGGTACAGCCTTTCCACCATAAAAGCCTATAAAATCTATTTCAGCGACTTCATGGAATACCACAAGGGGCAAGACCTTGACCTGCTGACGGTCGAGGACATAAACAGCTATATGCTCCACATGATAAAGGAAAAGCACATATCCGCCACCCAGCAGAATATGCGTATCAACGCTATCAAGTTCTATTACGAGAAAGTCCGGAAAGGCAAGCGGCAATATTATGGCGGGATAGCCCGTGCAAAAGAGTACAAGGCATTGCCCGAAGTATTAAGCCGGGAAGAAATGAAAAGCATCTTCGCACAGTTATCCAATCGGAAACACAGGTGCATGATTTCTCTCATTTACTCTGCCGGGCTACGCCGAAGCGAACTTCTGAACCTGACACCCCAAGACATCATCAGCGAACGGATGCTAATCAGGATTGCCGGGAAAGGCAAGAAGTGCAGGTATTCCCTACTGTCGGAAAAGCTGCTCAACGAACTAAGGGATTACTACCGGGAATACAGACCGCAAAAATGGCTTTTTGAGGGCGAACAGGCAGGCGAACAATACTCACCCAGCGCATTGGTTAAGATCTTGAAAGAAGCGGCAAGGAAAGCCGGAATAAAGCATCGGGTACACCTGCACATGCTCCGGCACACGTTTGCCACCCACCTGCTGGAACAAGGGACAGACCTAAGAACCATACAGGAACTTATGGGACATACCGATATAAAAACAACGGCAATTTATCTGCACGTATCGAACGCCTATAAAGCAAAAATCCCCAATCCGCTGGATTGTTTGGATGATGATTAGACAATGATTTAATAGTGAATAGGAACTGCACCATAAGGTGCGTTTATCGAAAAATTAGTCACAACTTGCAATAACTTATAAATGATAACAGCATGAACAAAGACATTATAGTAGCAGAGGATGAAGATGTTAAAATCATCTTTCATTTCAAAGTGTTTTGCGAACTATTAAAAGAGTGCATATCTACATATGGAAATACTACCATAGAGAATGCACAGCAACTAGTTAAAGACTTTCATCCTCTACAACAGCCAATAAGCACAACTGATGATATTGTTTTCTTTTCTCACGAAAACATTTATCATTGGGCAATGCTTGCTCTATATGGTGAAACGTATTGGCTTACACATCCTGAATGCGAAAAGCTTCCCGATAGTTATGAGAAATGGATAGAAAGTGCTTTAGCCCGATATGCTTTGGATGACTGTTATGAATTTATAAGCAAGAATAATAACGTGACTAACAAAGCGTGATAACGCCTAACGGCGTTCCCCGCTATCCCATTAGTCACAATAAAATAAAAAAATATGGGAACTATAAGATGTGGATTTTGGAAATTAAGATTTCTTCTTTCTCCTGAAAGTATGAAAGAATGGTTAGAACTTTGTAAAGAACATAATATCTGCTTCGAAATACCCAATTCCGAACGGACAAAGCATACTGGTGGATTTGAGAATGCTACAAAATCATGGAATATGGTGATTCCTTTGAAGTAACGGATAAAAATGCCTTTTTTAAAGAACAGCAGGAAATAGCATCTGATTTACTTGGAAAACTCGAGCAATAGGAGTATCTTTGTATCAGATACAATAATATGCCTTTACTTTACAATTTCGACATAGATACCTCGGAAGAATTGCTGACCATATTAGCACAAAATCTTCAACAACACCGATTAGAAAAACATTAGGTTATTCTAAAGCCATCAAAGGCCTATTAGCAGAGCCGCTTTATAACACAATGGAAGAGCTGGGTACTATTAACCGAAACAAAAACAGGACAGCCGTTTCAAGTCATTACTTGGGGATATTCCTGAAATAGGAAAATTTAAGGCAACTACTTCATTGCGAGTTAGTTGCCTTTTTTTGTATCTTTAAGCGTTCCCCCCAAAAAACGGTTTGACGGCCAAAACGGGGGTAATCTAAAATAAAAACA
>OFRZ01001013.1_pt1 | contig 20951 bp, 19 predicted proteins | sample 1543181 | NCBI WGS metagenome assembly OFRZ01 (sample SAMN04209245, study PRJEB22552) | human gut metagenome | biome: gut; material: feces | host: Homo sapiens | place: USA: Oklahoma | reverse complement strand
CGGATGCCGGGGCCGTCCCGTTCCTTTCGTCCTAGGCGGCCATGGCGGCCCTGATGCAGGAGTCGCGCACGAGGCCGCTGACGGCCTGCGCCTCGACGGGGTCCATGCCGCCGTATTTGGAGGCGACGCGGAACGCGCGTCTGAGGATGGACGCCTGCCCCCATGGCAGGGCGTCGATGATGTCGTTGGCCTTTGCGAGCAGTCCGTTGTCGCGGGCGCTCTCGTCGTGGATGTCCGCCAATGCCGCCGGGCTCTCCCCGGCGAGGCTGGCGGCGATCGTTGGTTCTTCGTTCATGTCCTCATGCTATGCGTCCGGCGTTCCGGAGCCTCTTTCGCAGCCTTTGGCGGCCGGGGCCGTAAGTTCCACGGCGGACGGCGGGCGCCCCTGAATCTTGGCGTTCCGCCGATAGGGTGTCGATAGGGGCTTTTTGACACAAAAGCCGTATGCACTACCGTATGCACTTTTGGTTCCGGCGTGCGGAAGAGGCTCCAATGCCTACGGGCAGTAGGCTAAGGCCCGATTCAGCCTCCAGCCGTATGCAGTTGTATGCGCCGTATGCACTTCCCTTAAAAGGAAAAGGGCCGAAAAAGGTCCAACTCCCAAAAGAGGTGCATAAAGTGCATACGGTTTTTTGCATGTGCTCTCAGCCCTACTCCCGCCTAGCTTCTTGCTCGAGCCGAAAAAGTGCATACGGACTGCATACGGCTGCATACGAAGTGCATACGGACGAACAAAAGTAAAGAAAACGTGAAGACGGGCTTGATTCATCCACTGAAAACCACTGCCTGCCTTTATTTCCAAAGGGCCGGATAGGGGGACGCTGATTGCCCGCAGTCGATGAATGCGCCACCATCGGCCGCAGGAGGCCAAACGAAATTCCGGGCCGTTTTTTATTTCAGTCGACGTCGTTGCCTGAAAATCGAATCCTTGGCGCCTCCTGCGGCGCGACGTGGATTGGATGGCAAAACTATCCCCCAAAAGGACGAAAGCCCGTCAGAGGGGCCAAAGAATGGCGTACAGGAGCAAGAGACGCCTTGCGCGTCGGCTGGTGATGATGACGGGCAGAGGCGAATCAATTCCGTTGATGGACGATTTCGACGAAAATCGGCCGAAATCCGTATGCAGATCCGTATGCACTTTTGGTTTCGGCGTGCGGAAGAGGCTCCAATGCCTACGGGCAGTAGGGCCAAGGCCCGATCCCATCGTCATCCGTATGCAGCCGTATGTACCGTATGCACTTCCCTTAAAAGGAAAAGGGCCGAAAAAGGTCCAACTCCCAAAAGAGGTGCATAAAGTGCATACGGCTCTCTGCATGCGCTCTCAGCCCTACTCTTCATTGGCTTTTCGATTTCGGCGAAAAAGTACATACGGACTGCATACGGACGCATAAAAGTGATGGAAGTGTGAAGATATCCTCCGGAGTCAAAAGAGAAGACAATTCGACATCCCCTCTTATTGCCCGCCATCGGGTCATTGAAGTCGTCTCCGGCCCGAAATTGATTGGTAATTGTTTTTCGGCGTTTTCGGAATTGTTCTTCGGCGTCATTGCCGACGTTCGGACCGAAGGCCCATCCGACGCCCCGCTGCCTTGCTCGAATCCGACAAGCAAAGGGTCGTCTTCGTCGTTCTTTGGAAATCATCCGTTTTTTAGCGGCTTTCATCGGAGAATCTTCAGTCGGGCAATCGGGGCGATTTCGGCGACGGAAAAAGACGGAGACAAGCCGTCTTCACGTTTTCTTCACATTATCCGGTCCGTATGCACTTCGTATGCAGCCGTATGCAGTCCGTATGCACTTTTTTGCCAAAGTCGAAAAGCCAATAAAGAGTAGGGATGAGAGCACATGCAGAGAGCCGTATGCACTTTATGCACCTCTTTTGGGAGTTGGAGTCTTTTTGGCCTTTTTCCTTTTAAGGGAACTGCATACGGTGCATACGACTGCATACGGATGACGTTGGAATCCGGCCTTAGCCCTACTGCCCGTAGGCATTGAGGCGCTTCCCGCCTGCGAAATCGAAAAGTGCATACGGATCTGCATACGCCCATCCGCCCGCATTGCCCGTCGAATCGGAGGATTTCCGGTTTAGCGGCGCATAGGCGGCTTTCGGGAAAAGGAGGCCATCATGGCTCAGGATAGGAACGGCAGGGACCACAAGGCGTCGGGAAGACCCGACGGCGGGCAGTACGAGGGGAAGGCCGGTCAGGGTTCGGACGACGATCTGGTGGAGGTGCCGACCACCGCGGATTCCGTTGCGCCCGACGAGGGCTGGTGGGCGTCGCTGGAGAACGACCCGGAGGCGACCGTCGGACCGGAGGTTGGCGAGGAGCCAGGGGCGGACAGGCGGATTGTCGGCAAGAGCGTGAAGTCGGAAGACAAGCCATGGTGGGACATGGAGGAGAGCAGGGCCCCTGAGATCGCAGCGGCAAGACGGACCGTCATGGATGCCCGCAGTCAGGAGGAGGCCGCAGGCATTCTAAGGGGATTGTCCGACGATTATCTTCGAGGTGCGGTCATCCGCTCCCTGCCGTTCGATCGCAAGATTGCCGTCGCAGACCTCACCCCGGACCCAGACGGAGAGCCCGATGTCTACTCGCTGATTGTCGACCTGCCCTACTCGGCCGACGATGTCAAGGATGAAGGATTTCGTGATCTGGTTGCCAAGGGTGACGCCAGAGCCTCCGTCGCGCTGGCCGCTTATGGCGATGATGGGGATAGAAAATGGCTCGCCTCCCTGCCTGCGGGAAAACGGCCGGTCGTGGAGGCCGTGCTAAGAATCAGGACGGCAGAGCCGGGGATGATAAAAGACGCCAAAAACAAAAAGCCGGCACCAGAGATAAAGCCCGGGTCCGAAAAGCCGAAGCCGAAGAAGCCCATCGCCGATATGGCCGATATGGCCGAGAAGGCCACGCACGCGACGAACCTCTGGAAGGCAAGGAAGCTTATCTCCGCCCAACCGAAGGAAACGCGCGTCGCGGTCATCCGCGCCATGCCGTTCTCCCGCCGCGCCCTGATGGCCGACCTGACCGGCGACCCGGACAAGGCGCGCGGCTACCGTCCGATGCTTGACGGACTGCCCTACACGAAGGACTCTCCCAAGGATCGGCTGCGCGACATGGCCTCACGCGGTGATGTCAGGGCCGCGGCCGCGCTGGCCGCCTACGGCGACGACGACGCCCGCCGTTGGCTGTCCACCCTGCCCGTCGGCGACCATCGCGCCGTCCAACTGGCCCTTCGGGCGTGGACGCCGCCGGAGGCGCGCCCCGTCCCCAAGCCGGCTCCCGCGCCCACGGACAGAGCGAAAGGCGGAGCCGCGGCGTCCAAGCCGGCTTCGAAAACCGCAGGCAGGACGGAGGGCAAGGCCGTGGCGTCCCAACCGGCGAAAAAAGACGGCGGGGTCCGCTCCTTCCGTAGCGGCTGGTCCACCGCCCGCTATCCCGCGCGGAAGCCACGCAAGCCTCCGTTCCGGGAGCGTATGAGGGGCGGCCTGCGGCAATTAAGGACGATCTGGTCGGGCGTCTGGACCAAATGGCTGGCGGTGTTCCGTCGGTGAACCCTTGACAAACCGGTGTTAGAACGGGATGGAATCGCCCATGAGAACGCGCGGCCTCTTCCATGAGCCGGCGGAGGGCAGGCCGACGGCCTCGCCGACGCGGTCCATGTCGGCCCGCATCCAGTCATAGGGCTCCGGCGGCGTGCCGGGCTTGGGGGCGAAGCCGTCCGGGCAGACCGGGGAGTCCCGCCAGTCCTCGGCGATCGCCCAATGCTGGCGCGGACGCTCCGCGGACAGGGCGGCGAGCCGCTCGGGGATGCCCTCGACGGTGCGGGCGGCGGCGAGCCAGACCACATGGACGCGCTCCGTGCCCGGATGCCGGAGCACCCGCGCCCACCTGTCGAACTTCGCCGACAGCGACTGGCCCATGCTTGCCGTCAGCTCGATGCAGACCGTCTCGTTTTCGCCGATGAGCTCCAGATCGGGGCCGCCCGCGCCCATGAGCGGATCATGGCATATCAGGTCGAATCTTCCCCACGCCTCCCCCAGCGTCCGCCAGCCCTCCGCGGCGCGGGCCACCGCGAGGTCGGCGCAGATGAGATTGTGCCGGTCGTACTGCCGCTGTCCGCGGAGGTTCGGACGCCAGTCCAACGAGCCGGGGGCTCGGCAGGGCGCGAGCGTCGCCAGCTCGGGCGGGGTCAGGTCCAGCGCCTCCGCCAGCCGGGGCATGATGTCCTCGTGCGGCGGAAGCCTGACGGCCATCCAGTCGGCGGAGAGGGGCGACGCCGCCTGCCTGCCGTCCACGGCGATTGGGAAGCCCGGCTCGCAGAATCCCGCGCCGAGCATATCAAGCCAGAAGACCGCCTTCGGCAGGGCGGGCAGCGACGGGTCCAGCGCGTGCGCCTGCCGCGTCTCCAGGGTGCGGTAGGCGGCCAGAAGACGGACGGCCGCGATGGTCCTCGCCCGCCGTTTGCGAAGCCGCTCCACGGCCCCCTCGCAGGGCATCCATGCGGGCCGCGCGGCGATGGCGGCGCTGATCCAGTTAAGGGACGAGCCGGCGAGCCACCACCGGTCGTCGAACGGATTGAACTCCATACACCCCGGCTATGCGCCCCGGGCGTTTCGCAGGGGCGGAAGGGGGCGGAATCGCCGGCGCAGGGCGTCCAAATCCCACCCGTATGCGTCCCTCGGACGCATGTAGGGTGGCGTGACCGAAAACAATACGCAGGCCGCGCGTCAGACGGCGACAAGAAGATTCGCAAAGGACAAGAAGGCATGGGCCGAGGCCCGCGAGAAAGGCATCGCGGCCCGCAAGGCCGCCCGCGCCGCGCGCGAGGACGGCTTCACCGTGAGCGGCGCCGAGTACCGTTCCATCCTTGCCCGCTACACCAACGCCTCCCCCGGCTCCGGCACCAAGGCCAGCAAGCTCAACGGCCTCATCCACAACGAGGAGACGAGCTCCAGCCTCGTCCGCCGTTGGATCGAGGAGAACGCCATCGACCAGGTGAGGAACAAGCACCGCACGCTTTCCGCCGCCCTGCTTACCAATGTCTGCAAGCAATGCTCCGGCGAGCGCATCCTTCATGAGAGGTACGGACTGGGCGTGGACCTCATCCGCGCCGCCTCCCTGTTCGAGGCCGAGTGCGAGCGGCTCCGCCGGCTCAACGCGCCGTGCCCGACGTCCGGGGAGCGCGCCCTGTGGGACGAGGTCGTCCGCCGTGAGGCCGCCCGCCAGATCTCCGACTTCAAGTACGGGCGCCGCACCACCCCGCCGCGCTTCATGCCGCTGGCCGACGGGACGACGTCGAATCCCAAAACCCCGGGCACGGCCAAGGCCTGCGGCGGCTATGACGTGTGGAAGGCGTTCCTGGGCCGTCTTGACCCGGACGCCGCCCTGCAGGGCTTCCATGTCGACCCGGACGGCGATGACGCCGAATGGACCCCGACCGACGGCGTCGACCATACGTCCAAGCCGGTGATCGACGCCGACTGGCTGGCCTCCCATCATGCGACCCCGGCGGCCGCATTGGGTCTGGAGCGTCCCGACGCGTCGCCCAGGCTCGCCCGCCTGTATCTGGTGCTCGGCGACATCACCCTCGCCCGCCGCGTGGACGCCATGGCCGACCCGTCGGAGCGTGTGCGCGACATCCTCCGCGGACTGGGCCTTACCGACCGCGAGGCCCGCACCGGCGTGCGCTTCGAGCTGCTTATGAGGCGTCATCCGAAGGCCGACAGGCTCAAGGCCTGGAACCACGCCTGCGCCAACACGGGCGTCCATCATGCGACGCCGGGCCGCGCGGCGCTGCGCCGCTACATGTCCCATGTGGCGGACGCGGTGAACAACGCCGAGGCTCTGGTCGCCGCCAGCCCCGTGGCCTGATGTGATTCCGTACTTCATGTCCGGGGTCATGCGTCCTGAGAATGGGCGCGGGCCCCGGATGTGTCCTTTTCGGATATATAAAAGGGAACACCCCAGAGGCCGCGCGTTCGACGGCGCGCTCGGCTAGGCCATGCGACGCCGGCGAACGGAGGCCAGCCACACCCCCGCACTCAGGACCATGAGCGCGAGGCCGGCGCCATACGCCGACGCCTTCGCCATGCCGCCGGCCTGCGGGAGGGTGGATTGCAGTCCGGCCCAGTCGGCGTACAGGTCGACGGTGGCGGTGGTCATCCTGCCGTACAGCGATTCGCCGGCCTTGTACTCCACGCCCGAACCATCCGCGGCGAGGTTCCAGCCGTGGAACACGAAGCCTTTCCTCGTCCAGCCGTCGGGCAGGCCGATGGCCTTCATGTCGAGGTTGTTCGACGCCCACACGCGTTTGACGGTCTCGTCGGCGCCTCCGTCGTTGGAGTGGAAGACGACGGTGATGACGGGCGGGGTGGGCGTCCACTGCGCGTACAGGGTGCCCACCGCGTTCTCATGGGTGAGCAGGTCCGCCACGGTCTGCTTGTCGGTGAACGATTTGCCCGTGCCGTCGGGGCGCGTGTTCCAGCCGGTGAGGCTGTAGCCGTCTCGTTGGAACGTGGCCGCGGTCAGCGCCTGGGGCGTGCCGTAGGTGAACGACTGGTCCGCCATCGCGTCGCTGGTGGAGCCGTTGCCGTCGAACCGGATCCTGTAGGTGACGGGCCTGTACCGGGCGGTGTACACGGTGTCGCCGGTGATCGGCTTCGTCACATCCTTGTCCCAGCCGATGAACACGTAGCCGTCACGGGCGATGCCGTTATGCGTGACCGGATCCACCTGGGTCAATTGCAGGTGATGGACGACGGCCGCTCCGAAATCGGACCATGCGTTGATCTGGGTGAACGGTTTGATGGTGCCCGTGGCCGCGAACGTGTTGTAGGAGGAGCCGGAGCATTCCGTTCCGGCGGTGCACCAGAAGCCGCCCCAATTCCTGTTGCCCGTCGAGGACTCGGTATAATTCCATCCGATGACGCCATCGGCCTTGGCCGCGATGTAGTCGGCGTCCACGTCGATGCGCACCGTCGCGCCGCCCGGCACCTGTTTCGTCGTGGAGTTGGCCGCGTAGTCGTCGCGGCCGGTCTGGCGTTTGCCATCCTTCGTGAACGCTCCCCACCAATTGTCCGCATTGAACGTCATGTCCGGGGCGGCGAGCCATGTGGTCGCCGACAGAGCGGGCGCCGTGGCCTTGGCTCCGTCCCTGACGCGTGTGGTGGTGATGGTTCTGCCCATCCAGTCCCTGTAGACGACAAGGTGGGTGGCGTCGCCATCCGTTCTCAAAGTGAGGTAGCCGCCGTTCGGCCTGGCGTACGCCCTGCCGTTTTTCGCCGAATCGTAGGCGAGGCCCTTGCCGTCGTCGCCCACAAGCAGCACGTCCCCGTCGAACAGGAGATCGTCCTCCGTGACCCGGCCCATATCCCATCTGTCGCCCACGTAGATGCGGGTCAGGTTCACGCAGTGGTGGAAGAGATTGCGCACGGACGTGACGCCGGTCGTGTCCCATCCCGACAGATCCAGCGTTCCGACGCTCCGGCAGCCGGAGAACATGCCGTACAGCCGGCCCAATCCATGCAGTGTCCACTTGGACACGTCGATGGTCTTCAGGTTCACGCAGCCGCTGAACAGCCAGTCGGCGTGACGCACCTTATCCACGTTCCACTTGGATACATCCAACGAGGCGAGATCGGTGCAGGTGTCGAACATCTGGGAGATATCGGTCGCGTTGGACACGTCCCAGCCGGCCACGTCAAGCGTCGTGAGTCTCACGCATTTATGGAACATACCGGCCAGGATCGTGGCCCTGCCGGTATCCCACTTGGACACGTCGAGTCTCGCGAGTTTCACGCAATTGTCGAACATGTAGCAGAATCTGGTGGATCGGCCGGTGTCCCATTCGGACACGTCGAGCGTCGTGAGGGAGCCGCACCCGTTGAACATGCGGTCGAACGACGTCACCTTGGACGTGCCCCAGCCAGCCACATCCAATGCCGCGAGTCTTGCGCAGTTGGTGAACATGCCGTTCATATAGCGGGCGTTGCCCGTGTTCCATTTGGACACGTCGAGCGTCGTGAGGGAGCCGCACCCGTTGAACATGCTTTGGAAATCGCCCACCCCACCGGTGTTCCATCCGGCCACATCCAATGCGGCGATGCTGCCGCATCCGCTGAACATGTTGTTCATGTTGCCGACCATGCCGGTGTCCCAATGGGACACGTCAAGCGTGGCGAGCTTTCCGCAGTTGGTGAACATGGATTCCGTTCGCTGCACGCGGCCTGTATTCCACTTGGACACGTCAAGAGTCGTGAGGGAGATACAGTCCTCGAACATGTGCTGCAGATCGACGGACCGCCCCAAATCAAGCTTTCCCACGTCGAGCGTGGCGAGGGAATGGCAGGAGCAGAACATATATGAAACGTCGGTGGCGTTGGGCATGCTCCATGCGGACGTATCCAACGTGGTGAGCTTCGCGCAGTTGTAGAACATGTAGGATGCCAGGCTTACGTTCGACATGTTCCAGCCGGACACGTCGACCGCCGTCAGCGAGGAGCATCCGTCGAACATGTGATCCACGTATTTCGCCTTCGCCACATGCCAGCCGGACGAATCCAACGAGGCGAGGGATGAGCATCCGTAGAACATGTGACCCATGTTCGTCGTGGAGGACAGGTCCCAGCCGGATGCGTCCAATACGGCCAGGTTCTTGCAGCCGTTGAACATGTCCGACATGTTCCATACGGCGCCGAACCGCCATGCGGTCGTGTCGAGCGTGGACAGCGACGTGTCGTAGGCGAACATGGCGGAGGCGTTCGCCACATGCGCCATGGCCCACGGTATGACGGCCGTCTTCAGGCCCGCGCAACCCTTGAACATGCCTTCGACGGTCGTGGCGGCATCGCCCACTCCGGTAAGGTCGACGGACTCCAGTCCCGTATACCAGAACGCATTCAGCCAGTTCGTCACACGGTCCGCGTTCAGCACGCCCTTGAACGACACGCTTCCCAGCTTCGTGTCGTTGGCGAAAACGGCGTGCATGTTGGTCAGGTCGGCCATATCCAGATTCGCCAGGTCGACGGACTCCAACTGGCTGTATTCGGGGTCGGTGGTGCCCGCGGACCTGAACGCGTTCTCCAGTGTCGACGACGTCCTGACGCCCGGATCAAACGACACGGACCTGATGTAGGCGGCGTACCGGTACCACGGCCAGTCGGGCGCGTTCGCGCCCGTGGGCAGCGTGCCCGACGTCCCGTCGGCCGGCGTGACCGTCAGCCGCATGTCGGAAGTGACGTAGAACAGGCAGGTGCCCGCCGTGCCCGACGCCAACGCGTCCGACGGCACGACGGCCGACCGGACCTGCAGGTCGGATGAAGCCAACGGTTCGGGCTTCGCGGCCTCGGACCGTTTCGGGGCGGGCGCCGACGACCTGTCCAATGCCGTGGATGTCTCCGGCTGCGATACCTCGTCGGCGTGGGCGGTGCGCACCGCGAGCATGGACGGGGCGAGTCCGGACAGCAGGCCGACCAGAACGGCAAGGATGGCCAGTTTGCGGGTGATGCGCTTCAGCATGTCCCATCACCCGCCTTGCATGGCTCAGCCCAGCCTGCGCCGGCGCATGAGGACGAACGGAAGGGCCATGAGGACAAGCCCCCCCAGCATTGTCGTCAGTCTTCGATGGTTCATGGTTCCTCCCGTGTCTGGCATGGTGGTTTCGGGCACGCGCTTCCACTGGGCGTACAGGGTCAGGGTGTCGCCCTCGGCCGGGTACGCTACATCGGCGCCCGCCTGGTAGGCCGTGCCCGTGCCGTCCGCCTTCGTGTTCCAGCCGGCGAACGTGTGGCCCTTGCGCAGGAAGACGCCGGTCTCGGCGGTCGTGGCCGTGGCGCCGGGGTCGCCGGCCTTCCTGAACGCGTCGCCGTCTCCGCCGTTCGGGTCGTATCGGATGGCGGACTGGCCAGCGCCGATGGCCGGGTCAAGGGGCTTCGTGGTCAGGGTCGTCGTCTGGTAGGCGGATTCGGTGGATTGCGTCTCGACCTTGACGCGGTTCGGAACGGATTCGTCGGCGAAATGGACCTTCACTCCGAACTGTGCGTTCTGCCAGATATGACCGGTCTTCGCCAGCAGTTTCAGTGTGGTTCCATTGCCTTTATTCTGGACCTGCAGGCTGTTCTTCCGTCCGGGCAAGCGGGAGCCGTAATTGCATGCGACCGCAAGGGACCCGTCGGAAAGCGTCCGGATGGCGTAATGTCCAGGCTTCAGATTCGTCCTTGTCTTGGCGAACGTGGACACATCCGCATTCGTGTCTTGGGCAAGATAATTCGCATTGTCGCGGGTGTCATAGGTGGCACCTGGCGTGTTCTCGTCGTACGCGGTCTGAACCCAGTAGCCTTTTGCCCAAAGATCGTTTCCCACCATCCGGCCCGTTTCGGCCGAGACATGAAACCATGTGATCTGATCATCCGTTCCGATGCTGGATGTGTCTCCGTTCTTGGCAAGAGTGGTCATCGTCTGGCAATTCTGCATATACAGATACAAGTCGATCAACGAGTTGGATACTTCCGGGTTGGACGTGCCGCTGTTCCGCGTGCATGGATTCGAGACGTGTTTCCGGTTGAAGAACGTGATCGAATGACTGTTGCCAACCATCCACGTTGAGGAAGTCGCCGATGGATTCCACCACCACAGTCGCGTGGCGACGGTGACGCTTCCATCGAACGAGCCGACGGCTGTGGCGGACGTGCGGGTCATCGTCAGCGTGTAGGCGTTCGGAGCCGTCAGGGTGAACATGTCCACGCCGTTCCGGTTCCGCAGGACACGCGGAAGGTTCGCCGAGCCGAACAGGCCCAAGCCGTAATGGCTTCCGCTCGCCGCGCCGAAGGGCACGGTGACGGTATCACCCTCGGCCAGTCTGGACATGTCTTCGATATGGACGCCGAACGTCACCCTCACGTTCGCGCCGTTCGACGCCAAAGGCGTTTTGGTCGCGTCGTTCTCGTTCGAATCCGTGATGCCGACCCAGCTGGCGTCACCGACCTGCGTGATGTCATATGTGGTCGTGGCCGACGCGGACGGCGCCAAAGCCAGCAGGAGTCCGGCGGCGAGCACGCCGGCGATAAGGCGGGTGATGCGTCTCAGCATGTCACACCGCCTTCCCGGACGGTTCTACCGGCGCAGGCGCCGTCTTGCCGACAGGATTGGCATGAGGGCCAGAAGGCAAGCCCCCCCCCAGGATTGTCGTCAGGTTCCGATTGGTCAATGTTCCTCCCGTCTCCGGCATCGCCGTCTGCGTGGTGTCGGCCCATTGCGCGTACAGGGTCGTCGGTCTGTCGATGGCGATCATGTCGCCCGGCCTGTAGGAGTCGCCCGTGCCGTCGGGTTTGGTGTTCCATGAGGCGAGGCCGTGTCCGGCGAGGGTGTAGCCATCCGTGGCCGTGTAGGCGTTCACGCCGACGCCGACCGTCTGGTCCGCCATCATGCCGGTTCCGCCGTTCGGGTCGTAGCGCAATGTCGTGGATTGGCTGAAGCCGATGTCGTCGACCAGATTGCCGACGTTGGATAAGGCCGAGTCGATGTCCTTGAAAGTGAACCGCGCCGTGGCCACGTCCTCGGGGCAGGTCCAGTCGCCCTCGTAGGTCTCCCAGTTGCGCGAATCCTTGTCGGTGATGTTGGCGGTGGCGATGTCGGTTCCCACGTCGCCGGTCCCGTCGGTCCCGCCGTTCGTCTTGGTGCGCGTCGCCTGTTGGGGCGTCTCCTTGCCGGGCTCTCCGATGAGCACCTGCATCCGGTCGACGTGGCGGGCGTACCCGCTCTGATGCTTCAGGCTCCAGTGGTAGGTGTTGCCGGGGGTCACGCGGATGTCCTGGTAGATGCTCGTGTCGGGCTGGGCGGCGACGATCTCGGCCAAGGTGTTGACGCGGGTGAGTCCCTGCAATTCGACGGCGCCGGCCCTCTGCTCGCCGGGTTCGCCGTTCGTGCCGTCGACCTGCGTGCTATGCCAGCCGAATCTCGCCTCATTCCAATCATCCGGGCCGGGCTGATAGCTTTTCGTGCGGGCGTTCCAGTTCAGACCGGTGGAGGGGATCACCGCCGTCCAACCATATGCGGCATGCTCCCTGAACCAGTCATGCTGGTATTCGAAGCCCCCGTTGACGATGTGGTCAGGCAGCTGCGTGGCGTCGGCCGCCGTATCGTCCGCCGACGCGGACGGCGTCAATCCCACCGCCATGCAGACCGCGGCGGCGGCCGCGCATGCGCTCTCCAGCGCCTTTCCCAAGTGTGATGTTCCCATATCCTCCTGCTATGCGTCGCACGGACGTGCGTTTTCGCGCGCAAGCGGACAATGCCCGAAAAGCCCATCCCCGTCCGCATAGCCTCCGCGAAACGGACAAGGAGGCCAATCATGGCGCAGGACAGGAACGGAAACAACCACAAGGCCGCGGGCAGGCCGGACGGAGGCCAGTTCGACAAAAAGGCGGGACAGGGCTCGGACGACGACCTGGACTTCGGCGGCTACGTGGCGGGCATGGACGCGGCCGCCGACCGGACGGCCATCAAGGAGCGGCCGGAGACGCTCTCCGCCGACGACTGGCGCGTCCTGCGCCGCAGCGCCTCCTGGGGCGTGCGCATGCTCGCATGGTCGAGCCCCAAGTCGCCGACGCCAACCGACGACGAGTTCGACGAGCTGCTCTACGACGAGAGCCAGCGGGTGCGCGGCGCCGCCGCCTACCGCGACGATCTGACGGAGGCCCAGGTGGAGGCGCTGCTGCACGACGGCAATCCGAACGTGCGGCGCAAGGCCGTCATGTCCCGCAACGCCGCCAGGGAGTCGGTCGAGCGGATGGCCAGGCTCGACAACAACGGCTTCGTGCGCGGCACCGCCGACTTCAGACTGGACCCGGCCGGCCATGCGGAGACCGGCGACCGCACCCACGACGCCGTCTACGGCGGCGGCCGCGTCTCCGACGGCACGGACGCGCCCGCCGGCATCGCATTGCCGCCGGGACGCCGCTGGAAGCGCATCGGACGGGAGGGGGCGCGCATCACGCTGGCGGGCGACTCCGTCGCCGACGTGGCCCTCGTGCCGCCGTCCGCCGGGATGAGCGACTACACGTTCCGGCGGAGGTACGGTCTGAGCCGTCCGGGCGCGCTGGCCCCGTCGTCGCCCGCGCTGCTCGTCCACACCGTCCACACGGACGGGCCCAGGCGCTCCGAGGTCTCCGCCGTGCTGCCGCCCGACGCCGCGCCGTCCGCGGAGGCCCTCGACGACGTGGCGTTCGCGTTCCTTTCGGAGTCCACCGGCTATCTGGAGTCCAAGCCGGGCAAGGCGCGCGCCGTGCTCACCGTCACCGCCGACGACGTGGAGGTCGACGTCGTCACGCCGGACGGCTACGACGAGGACGCGGGCGCCGAGCTGCGCGGCAGGATGCTGGCCGACAGGGCCGACGCCATCGACGCCCTGCGCGGCACGACGCATAGCCCATGGAATGCCTGACAACAAGCCTTTGCTCGCCGCCGCGCGCGGACGGGCCGACGAATTCTACACAAGATACGAGGATGTCGAACGGGGCCTGACGCCGTTCCGGGACGCGTTCCGCGGGGCCGACGTCCTGCTCGACACCAACGACGGGGACTGGAGCGCCTTCTGGCATTTCCTGTCCGACCGATTTTATGACTGGGGGCTCTCCCGTCTAAGAAGCCTCTCCCACGACCCGACCGCGGACATGCTGTTCGCCTCCGACGACGCGGGCGGCCGCCTGTACGAGAGGACCGCCGCCGGCGTCACGGAGCGCCGCCTCGAGGGCTCCGGATCGTTCGACTCCCCCGAGGCCCGCGCCATGGCGCGGGAGGCCGACCTGACCGTCGGCAATCCGCCGTTCAGCCTGGCGGGCCGCTACCTGTCCGGCCACGCCGGCCGGGGCCTGCTCTGCCTGGGCCCCATGACCGCCTGCTCCTACTCGGACGTGTTCCCGCTGTTCATGGCCGGACGCCTCCACATCTGCTCGCCCAACAAGGGCAGCATGTTCTTCCGCGTCCCCGGATACAAGGACCTGGACCGCGCCGACGCCGTCCACATCGAGCCCGACGGCGTGCCCGCCGTCGGCGTCAAGGGCGTCGTCTGGTACACGGACCTGCCAGGCGGATGCCCCACGTTCACGCCGACTCACGCCTACGATCCGGCGGACAACCCGTTCTACGACAATCTCCCCCACGACATCGTGGAGGCCGGCTCCGCGGCCACGGTGCCCGCCGACCGCAAGGGGCTCGTCGGCGCGCCCATCAGCCTCCTCGCCAACTGGCCGGAGGGCTACAGGCTCGTCGGCATGTTCCCCGGCCATCTGCCGGAGGGCGTGCCGCGCGTCTCCCCCATGATCGGCGGCAGGCCGACGTTCCGCCGCCTGCTCGTCGAGAGAATCTAGGCCAAGCCCGCGAGGCCGCCCACACGCCCGTCCAGCAGACGGGTGACGGACCGGGCGTGAATCCAGGCGGTCCTCTCCGCCTCGGCCCAGCCGTGCAGCTCATCCACGAGCCCATGGAGCCGGTCGACGGCGTCGCCGCCCGCCACGGGCTCCAGCCAGCCGGACTCCGCGTCCCAGACGCGGCACCGCAGAACGCGGCCCGTGCGCGGCGTCAGCCATTCGCGCCCGTCCTCGCGGCGCAGGCCGCGCTGAAGACTCAGCCATATGGCGTCCACTTCATCAGGGCCGTCCGTGACGGCGCCCAGCCGCAGGACGTACGCGTCCTCGCCGTCGGGCGAGGCGATCTCCGCCATGTCGTCCCGTCCGGTCGGCCCCATGCCGACGGCCTTGGCGATGCGTTGGAAGTCGTTGATATTCATTGCTCCACTCCTTTTTCCGATTGCGCCGGACCCATGCGTCCCCGAAGAGAGGAACGGCCGGGGGCGGGCCATGCGCCCATCCCCGGCCGTTCCGGTCCGGCGTCAGCAGACGACGATGACGTCCGCCTCCTCAACATCGGCCAGTAAATAAAAGTCGCCGTCGTAATCCTCGTCGCGGTCGCGCCACAGACCCTCGTACTGGTCCACACCGTCCTTGTATACGACGACCTTCTGATCTCCCTGGATGTCCATTGCCATTGTCTCGGCTCCTTTCCGTGCCGGCCTTTCCGGCGTCCGGTGGGGGCATGCGTCCCGGCCGTCACGGAATGAGACGCCACACCAGCCAGCCGACGAACGCAAGCGATCCCAGACACAGGGCCACGTACACGCAGGTGCCCGCGAGCGCGCCCGCCAGGAATGCGTCCATCCGGCGCTTCCGCCGGTCCAGCAGGGCGTACCATTCGGCCTCACATTGGTCGAACGCGGACATGTCCTTTGGGGTGACGCCATATGACGCCAGCCATTCGGGGACGGTCGGCATGGGCTCCAGCGGGTCCGTCAGCGTCTCCCTGCGGAACAGGGCCGTCGCGAGCCCTTGGCCGACGCCTTTGAGGAAGTAGGCGGGAAGCCGGTCGCCGGTCATGGACGTACCCCTGCAAGACGGTTCCACGCCTCGACGAGGTCCATAATGGACACCGGCCCGTCGCGGCGCTCCGGCTCCGCCCACAGTCCGCACCACGGGCAGCCCATGGCGAAACCGGAGCCGGAGTGCAGCCGTGCGGGCCGTCCGCATCGCGGGCAGGCGGGGCGCATGTGGAACGCGCGGACGTCGCGCGCCCACGCCCTGCGGAACGCCGGCGTCGGGTCGTAGTCGGAGGCGACGGTCCATCCGTCGAAGAACAGGCGCGTCGTGTCGAACCGGTCGATCGGGCATCCGTTCGGGCACCCGGGCCGCAGGTCGTAGTCGAATGCGACGTACCACATGCCGATGGTGCGTTCGTCGAATCGTCTGACGGCGGCAGTCACGCCGCCATTGCAGAACGGGCACTGGCCTAAAACAAATGGCTCGAAACGTTCCATGTTCCGGCTCCTTTCGTGTTACATCCCGGCCATGCGTCCCGGCGTCGACGAGCCGGAGCGGTTCCTGCAGGATCTGTTCGCCGTCATGGAGGACAGGGCCCGCGGGAACGAGGAAAGGCTGGCCGTCGAACTGTTCGGCGGCCAGCCCCGGGAAAAGAACGGGGCTACTCGCTCCTGAGCCGTTCCGGCCAAAAGGCGCGGTTCAGTATTTCGCATTCCTTCTCCAGTTCGGCCTGGCGTCTTCCGGCGCTCTCGGCCGCGGCCGCCTCGCCGTTCCACCTGACGACCAGCCCGAGCAGGGTCGTGCCCGCTTCGGACTTGACGAGCCCATCGTCGGGACAGCCGAAGCACAGGACCGCATTGGCCGCCACGAACGCAGGGCGGCCGCCGCAATGTGGACACGGACGGGGATGGGCGAGCGTGTCGCAGACATTGCCCCATTTGTTTGCAAGGTCGGTCTTCACCACATCTGGCCCCGGGTCCCCGCCGTATCCGACGTGCAGATCATCCCAGCCGTCCGCCACCTTCCCGACGGGACAGCCGTTCTCACAGACGGGCCGTGCGCACCAATAGGCGACAAGGGCGCCCTTGTGTCTGCTTTCGACGGCGGAGGACACCTTACCCCCGCAGAACGGGCACTTGCCCAATGTGATGTCATTCATGATGTAATCCATGCGAGGATACCCCGTCCCTTGTGGGCGGGGAGGAATCGCATGGCCTCCTTCCCAGAAGTCATGCGTCCCAACCGCCGCGACGCATAGAGTGGAATATGGCCAGGAAGAAGAGCGCCACGGCAAGACGACGCGAGGGCATGGCGGACAACACGCCCACCCGCGCCCTTGTTCTGCCGTTGGCGCTTTCGTCCGACCAGCACGCCATGTACTCCCGGCTCGCCGATCTGTACAACCGCGTCTGGGGTTCGGCGGTGTCCTGGTATGACGCCAACCACACGGTCAACGCGGTAGCCGCGCACAAGGCGCTCTACGCGGGCCTAAGGGACAGGTTCCCGCAATTGCCGAGCCAATTCGTGTGCAACGCCCTGCGCGACGCCGCGGGGGCGGTGCGCTCGTGGAACTCGAACCATCCGAAACGCGGATGGTCGCTCAGGGCATCACGGAGGAAGCCGACCGTCAGGTTCGACCTGCGCACCATGGGCCTTCGGGGAAACCTGCTGACGTTGAGCTCCATGCACGGGCAGAAGCGCCAGCGCTTCCTGTTGCCGTCGATTCCCGCATGGTTCGACGAACGCTACCCGGAGCGGAGGCTCCAGGCCGTGACGCTCGTCCTCGATCCGAACGGTCTTATGGCGCGGTTGACGCTCACGTTCAGGACTCCCAAGGCCGAACCGGTCGAAGGCAAGGTGCTCGGCGTCGACCTGGGAATGCACGTCCTCTACAGGGATTCGGAGGGGGGTGAATACCGGTATCCGCGGGTCCAGCGCGTCAGACGCCGTTACGCATACGATAGGCGGACATTGCAGGAAAAAGGCACCCGGAGCGCCCACCGCCGTTTGAAGGCGATGAAGCGTCGGGAAGAGCGGTTCATCCGCGATGTCGACTACCGCGCGGCGAAAAGGCTCGCGGACACCCCCGGCATCGGCGTCATCGCCTTCGAGGACCTGACTCGGATACGCCGACTGGCGCGCAAAGGCACGAAGACCAGCCGAAGGCGTCGCAGCATGCTCAACCAGTGGCCGTTCTCCCAGTTGCAGGAGTTCACGGCCTACAAGGCCGCAGCCAACGGCATTCGTGTCGTGATGGTCGACCCCGCGTACACGAGCCAACGGTGTAACAGGTGCGGCTACGTGGACAAGAGGAACCGCGACCGCGCGAGGTTCGATTGCCTGAATTGCGGCCATAGCGATGACGCCGACCACAACGCCGCCCTGAACATCAGGGATAGGGCGATACAAAGCCTTGGATAGACCCAAGGTCAGGGTGCGGTCAACCACCCATGATGGATGGGGCGCCCGCGATGGCCTCCCTTATGGGAGAGTCGCGGGAGCCACGCCTACGTCCAAGCCGTGACGCTTGTCGTCGCGGTAGTTGACCATCGTCCTCCTTGAACTTGGCGCTCAGCTCCGCGTAGGAGGACCTCGACCGGTTGAAGTTCCAGTCGGCCAGACGTTGACGCACGTACCAGTTCCAGGCGTATTGGCATGCGCCGAACAGGCGCGACAGGGTTTCGCATTGGCCCCTCGTGGGGTACATGCGGTAGTTGTAGCGCCTGACGGTCTCCATAATCAGCTCTATGCGTCCCGAAGGCCCGGACCTCGACCACCCCCGTCCTGAAGGGCGGGGCACGTTTTTTTCAGGTCGCGGCGCACGATGGCCATGTCGGACAGGCTGAAGCGTCCGAGGTCGTTCATCGCGGCGATGAAACGTTTCCACCATGCGGCGTCGAGGCCGCGGTCGAGCAGTCCGGCGGGGATCCAGTCGTCCCAGCGCCACGGGAGTCTAGGATCACAGCCTTCAGATACTCCGGTTGACATCCTCCCCACGGCCGGAGCCAGGGGATTCCCTTCACAGACCGGACTCCAAAGGAACTTCCAGCCTGCGGGAAAGGGGTTGACGCTTCACCGGGCCGCCAACGCGGCCCTCCACGTCTTAGGCGGTGCCCCCGCCCGTTTTGCTTAAAGCGCGGTCGAGAATGTTCTCAGCCGCGTTGACGTCCGCGTTCGCCTCATACCCGCATTCAACGCAACGGAAGACCGCTTGGCTATCGCGGTTCTCCTTGGTGACATAACCGCATTTATGGCAGGTCTGGCTGGTATAGGCGGCGAGGACGATGACAAGACGGCCGCCGTTGGCGTTCATCTTGTCCTGAAGCCGTTTCATCAGACGGCTCCAATTGTTGCTTAGTATCGACCGGTTGAGTCCGGCCTTGACCTTCGCGCCATTATGAAGATATTGGCTCGGCTTGGCCGGATCTGGCTTCGGCTTCGGGCGCTTTGTCATGGCTCGGACGTCCAGGTCCTCCATGGCGACGAGGATGTTCTCCTGGGCGAGTCTTGTTGTGGTCTTCTCGATCCAGTCGTTCTTACGCCGGATGATACGGCTCTGTAGGACGTTGAATTGGCTTAGCGTCTTTTGCCTGCGCTTGGAGGCAAATTTGGCGGGCTTGCCGCCTCGTGCCTCGTTGACGCGGTCCTGCCGGGCCATCCGGCGCTGCAGGTACTTCAGCCGCTTCAACTCGGCTTTCGATGGCTTCGGCATGTCCATGAAGGTCCCATCGGACGAGGCCAGCGTGTGGACGCAGCCACGATCGAGGCCGATAACGCCACCACCTGTTCGAGGCAATGGTAAGGGCATGTTGACAAAAACGAGCGTCCGATGGGTCCAATCGACATGGACGCTAGTATAAGGCCGTATCTCCTGGGTGACGCGCACATGGATGACAATGCGCCAGTGGGCCTTCTCGCCTGGCTTAACCCATCGTGACGGGTTCATGCCGGTAATGACGACCACACCGCTTTTTCGGCCGGTCTTTTGAAAGACGGCGTTATAAGAATGGTTGCTGGGGCGATACCAACAGACGAAGCCCAGGCCGCGACGCCGCGACTTGAAGCCGGGAACACGGCCACCAATGGTCTTCTTGCGCTTGATGCCGGCGGACCATTCGGTGCCCTCGAGTCTGTTGGAGGTGGCCAGTATCGACGACGGCACGGCGGCCATCCACGAACATCGAAGACGAGCCTCTTTATCCGAAAGCAACTCAGCTACATCAGGTCCACCCAAAGGCTCCTTGATCCAGTCGATGATTTCGCCGGCTTCGTCCTTAACGGGCACGTTGTGTGGGCGTTGCTCGCGCCTTTGGTTGAATCTGGTGCGCCATCCGTCGCACAGCCATACCATGATGCGTTCGGGATTCCTGGTCCAACGGAGATTGCCGCAGTGATCCACGCCGAGAAAAACGCTCGCGCCGGCATGTTTGACGCCGTCGATGCGGACCTTCTGGCTCATCGTGGACCACCTCCTTTCACTTAAGCCCTATGCGTCCCGAGCCAACCTCAGCGCTAAGCGCGAGGCACGTTTTCATCTTTCGATCGGAGAACGGACGGTGCGGCCCCTTGACGGCCCTCTCCCAATGGCCCCACGCGCAGTCGAGCGCCGTGAGCACGAGCCCGTCAACCATCGGGTCGCCCGTGCCGCATTCGACGAGCCATGGGGCGAGCTCCTCCTCGGTGTGGTCGTGGTCGGTCAGCGCGTATATCGGGTTGCTCATGATTCGCTCCTTTTCCTCGGACCGGACATGCGTCCCGGAGGAAAAGGGACGGCCCCGCCGGCTGAAGGCTCCTCTCCGAAGCGTTATGGGCATGCGCCGAGGGGAGCGGTCGGACGGCGGGGGCGTCTTGATTGGCGGCTATGCGCCTAACGGAGGGCGTCGATGACATCATCGTAGATGTCGTGCAGGATGTCCCAACCCTCCTGTGTAAGCCGGTCGCCGAAGTCGTCCAGCCCGCCCGGCACGGCGGCCAACACCTTGTCGATGTTCTCCGGCGTGGGATTCTTGCCGTTATCCTCGATCAGCGTGCCGATGTCCTCGCGGCACCACACGCCACCGTCGACGACGCCGTCTATGACAATGGAGTCGCGGGCCATGGACGCCTTGTCCATGACCGACACCTTCACGATGGCGTCCTTCGACAAAGCCCTCAAGTATTCGATGATCTCGTCCACGTTCATAACTCCGGCTCCTTTCCGTGAAACCGGCACGGCCATGCGTCCCGGCTACGGCCGGACGGGCGCGAACGAGCCGTCGTCGGAAAGCAGGAGCATCGACCCGTCCCCATCCGTCCACGTATCGCAGAACCAGAGGCTTGCGGGTTTTCCGCCACGCAATCTATAAAAAAAACGGCCCGGAAACGCAATTGTTTTTTCAGTCGTCCCATGATCCGTCCTCCGCGGTCCGATGGGCCACGGGCAATCGTCGGCCCCCTATTGCCGATCGAAACCACCCTTCGAAGATGAAATCGGGCAGTGGATTGCGGTGGACGATTCAAGCCCGTCTTCACACTTCCATCACATTATGCGGACCGTATGCACTTCGTATGCAGCCGTATGCAGTCCGTATGCACTTTTTGCCCGCGA